>OGXR01001826.1_pt1 | contig 14849 bp, 13 predicted proteins | sample 1576331 | NCBI WGS metagenome assembly OGXR01 (sample SAMEA3541473, study PRJEB24748) | human gut metagenome | biome: human gut; feature: human-associated habitat; material: faeces | place: China | collected 2012 | reverse complement strand
CCAAGCCACAAGCTATAATTCCAATTTTTTTCATATATCTATTTCATTCAAGTTAAAAACTAAAATTCAATCCCAAGGCAAAAGTCTTCTGGATCGGGTAGTTGAACCCGTTCTCGCCCAGTTCCACGTCCCACAACTTGAAGTTGGAGAGGATGAAGGGGTTGTTCGCCCGGAAAAACACTTTCACGTTCTGCATGCGCACTTTATTTTTCCAGCGGTCCGGCAAATTGTACGCCAGTTCCAACGCCGTGCAACGTAAAAAACGACACTCCCGCATAAAATAGGTGGAACGGCGATCATCCGTGTTATTCGCACTCCAATCTTCCTGCTTGTTATAAACAGTGATGTCCTGCACGGAAAGACGGGGCCAGAAGGCGTCTCGGTCTACAACGCCTCGGGAGAGCGCGTGTTCACCTTCAATTCCTCCAACCGCTACATGATCGACGCCTGCGTGGAGCGCGGCGGCAAGCACGTCGCGGTCGCGACGCTCGGCTCGGAGGACGCCATGTTCGTCAGTACGATCCGCCGCACTCACATATTCGCAATAAGCGCACCTTCCGCCCGAACCTGCAGCCGGTTCGCACCACCATCGACGGCGAGAACGTTCGCGTTCGCGTTTGCGTGAAGTGCATCAAGGCTGGCAAGGTCCAGCGCGTTGAAGCGTGAATCGCGAAATAACAGCTTGAAACCCCGGTAAGCCGAATGGCCGCCGGGGTTTTGCTTTATCTGGCCGTCCACAAGCCGTGTTGCGGCGAATGGCGCCGCCACGAATAATGGGGAATTCAGCCCGCCGCACAATCATCCGGTCGTGCCACAATGGAGTGTTATGAGCACCACATGGCAAACCCCGATTTCCTCGTTCGAAACGAACCGCCGCAGAGTCGGCGCGCTGAAATCGCTGGGCGTGGTGTCCGTGGGCGACGCGCTGACCTACTATCCGTTCCGCGTCACCGAGCCGGTGCCGGCACGCGCCCTGCGCGAAGCGAAAATCGGGGAGAAGATGGCCTTCGCCGCGCACGTGCGTGGCGTGCGCGTCTTTCCGATGGCCCGTCGCGGATTCCGGCTGATCGCCGACGTCGATGACGGCGATTTCGCACGCAGCCGGCACATGGACGCTTCCATGGCGTCTCTCGTGTTCTTCTCCTATCGCAAGTCGTACGTCGATTGGATCCAGCGCAAACTGCACGAAGGCGCGTTGCTGGTGGTCGCGGGCGAGCCAAGCGTATACAACGACCGTCTGCAATTCACCCATCCCGACATACTGACGGTCGATCCAGCCGGCGAGCAATTGCGCAGCCGCTCATCTGAGGAAGCCGCCGAATGGGATGACGGCTTCGGCACGGAACAACCGGCGGCAGTCCCGCAATCGCCGACCATGCCGAATCTCAAATACGATGCGGCTTCCGTACCGGAGGCGATGCGCCACGTATGCCGCCCACGTCCCGTCTACCACGCGAACTCGCGCATCTCCAGCGAACACATCCACGAGTCGATCGAAAAATGCATGGACCGGCTGTGCGGTGACGAATACGCTGCGGCACAGGCAGCCCGTGCATTGCATGGCGCCGATGCCAGCGACGCGCAACATGGGGAATTCGACGCGCCGCAAGCCGACCGGCAGGCACGGACGGAAGCGCTTGCCGCCGCCATTCCCGACATCATGCCGGAAGCGTTTCGTATGGAACATGGGCTGATGCACCGAGCCGAAGCGTTCATGGCGATTCACGATCCGCAAAACCGCGACGGTTTCAACAAGGCGTTGCGTACACTGCGCTACGAGGAAGCGCTCATCTGCCAAACCGCGCTGGTGCAGTCTCGCGATTCGTCGCGTAAGGCCACGGCCACAGCCTGCGCCGACACGCGGCTGAAAGACGATTTCGTCGAGTCGCTGCCGTTCTCGCTGACGGACGGGCAACAGCAGGTGATCGCCGATATTTCCGACGATATGGCACGTGATTACCCCATGCAACGCCTGCTGCAGGGCGAGGTCGGCTCCGGCAAAACCGTGGTCGCGGTGGCGGCTATGATGCAGGCCGTCGGCTCCGGCAAACAAGCGGTGCTCGTCGCGCCGACGCAAGTGTTGGCGGAACAACATTACAGCAGCATCCGCGGCATGGTGGATCGGATGTGTGGTACCGGCGAAGAGGCTGACGAAAACGCGAAATCAGGGGAATCGCAGACAAAATCAACGCACCATGCGGTTGTGGATGAAAGTGGACAAGTCACGTCGGGAAACGCGCCGGAACCGCAAAACGGTGGACAATCGGATGACGGCCAGGTGGAGAAACTGCTGGACGGCCAATCGAACAGCCTGCCGGACATTCCCGTGCTGCTGCTCACCGGCGGCATGAAACTCGCCGCCCGCCGACGTGTCCTCGCGCAAGCGGCCTCCGGCAAACCATGCATCGTGGTGGCCACGCACGCCGCGTTCTCCAAAACCTTCCAAGCGCCCAACCTCGCGCTGGCGGTCATCGACGAACAGCACCGTTTCGGCGTGGAACAGCGCGAATCGTTGAATGCCAAAGGCTCCACGGCACCGCATCTGCTGGTCATGACGGCCACGCCGATCCCGCGCACCGCGGCCATGACCTGGTTCGGCGACCTCGACATCTCCTGGCTCACCGAACTGCCCGGCGGCCGCAAGCCGATCCGCACATTCGTCGTGCCCGAAGCGAACGGCCCGCTGATGGCGGAAATGTTCGGTCTGATTCGCAAGCGTATCGACGCGGGGGAACGTGCCTACGTGGTCTGCCCGCGCATCGACGCCGACGCGAAGGATGCCGACGATGCGGGCGGTTCAGGCGATGCGGAAGTCGGTTCCGCATTCGACGCCACATACGATTTGGGCGAGGACGACGAACAGCGCGAACAGCGGCCGCCGTTGCATTCCGTCGCGGAAATCGCGGAACGCTTGCGATCGCTGCCGCAATTCGCCGGCATCCGCATCGCCACGCTGACCGGCCGCGACGATGACGAGACGAAATCGCAGATTATGGCCGATTTCGAAGCGGGCGTGACGCCGATTCTGGTGGCCACCACCGTCATCGAAGTGGGCGTGGACGTGGCGCAGGCCAGCTGCATGGTGATTTTCGACGCCGACCGGTACGGCCTGTCCCAGTTGCACCAGCTGCGTGGACGCGTGGGCCGTGGAGGCACCGAATCGGGCGCGTTCCTTATTTCACGTGCGCCGGAAGGCAGCGATGCGGCCAAACGCCTTGACGTGATTGCCGGCACGTTGGACGGCGCCGAAATCGCACAGGCCGACCTTGAATTCCGCGGCGCGGGCGACGTGCTGGGCGACGCGCAATCCGGCGGCAAATCCGGACTGAAACTGCTGCGCGTGGTCAAAGACGTGAAGATCATCGAGGAAGCCAGAGCGGAAGCCGCGAAACTGGTGGCCGAAGACCCCACGTTGCGAGGGTACGTGCAGCTTGCCGGCGCGGTGCTCGACTTCACGCGCGGCAACGAGACGTTCCTGACCAGCAACTAGGCTCGATAGCTATGCGCGTAATTTCAGGACGATTCAAAGGCATGGCGTTGACCACGCCGAAGCCGGGCACCAGGCCAACCACCGACCGCACCAAGGAAGCGATATTCTCGCACCTCGATTCGTGGGGCGTGCTGGATGACGCACGTGTGCTCGACCTGTTCGCCGGAACCGGCGCGTTGGGCATCGAAGCGCTGAGCCGTGGCGCGCGCGAACTGGTGGCGGTGGAATCGGCTGCACCGGCCGCCGCGCTGATCGCAAAGACGTTGACGGCGTTGAAGCACAACCGTTCCTGGGAGCCGGGCATGAGCGCCCGCGTGGTCAAGGCGCGTGCGGAAAAGTACGCGGCGGCCGCATCGGCGATTGCACCATTCGGCGTGATCTTCATCGACCCGCCGTATGCGTTCGAAACCGAGGCGTGCAACCAGCTGCTGGCCGATTTGGCGGGCCGTGAGTCCGGCGAACTGACTGGCGAGGGCACGGTGATCGTGCTGGAACGCTCCACTCGTTCCGACGAGCCGACCGCGCCCGAAGGCTGGGATATCACCGACCGGCGTGATTACGGCGAAACCGCCGTGTATTACATCGAACCTGCCGAATCCGCCGAGCCGGCAGAGCCGGTTGAATCCGCGGACTGACGTCCGGGCTTTCCAAATAAAAACGTCGACGGTGGACCTGCATGCCCTCCGTCGACGTGAACAATCGTGCGTAATCAGCGCTGCCGTGGGTGCGCGCCGGAAACCTTCCAGCCCAACGCCATCAGCGTTTTGCGATCGGCCTTGTCAAGCTTGGAACAATCCAACGCCTCGATGAGATCCGGACGCAGCTCGTTGGTCTTCGCCAGCGCCTCATCGCGGCGGAAACGGTCGACCTTCGCGTGGTCGCCGGACAACAGGACGTCCGGAACCTTGATACCGCGCCAATCGGCCGGCTTCGTATACTGGCGGTGCTCCAGCAGGGCGTTCTCTCCCGTATACGATTCCTCCACGATCGAGGCCGCATTGCCCATGAAACCGGGCAGCAGACGGGTGATGGCCTCCAACATGACCGACACGGCCACCTCGCCGCCGTTCAGCACATAATCGCCGATCGAATATTCACGCACGTCGATGCCCTGCGCACGGTAATACTGCGGAATACGCGCGTCGTAGCCTTCGTAACGGCCGCAGCCGAACAGCAGATGGTTGGCGTGGCTCAGCTCCGTCGCGTCCTGCTGGGTGAACAGGGGGGCGGACGGACTCGGGAAAATCAGCACCGGACGGTCGGTCGCCGGAACGGTATCGGCATTTGCGGCGATTTCTGTCGCCGATTCCGCCGGTTCGGCCGCGTCCGCGGAAGCCGTGTCGTCTGCGTCTGCCGTGGAATCGCAAGTAACCGTGGAATCGCAAGTAACCGTGGTCGGCTCAAGATGCAGCAGCTCGTCGAGGCATTCGCTCCACACCTCAGGCTTCATCACCATGCCCGCGCCGCCGCCGACGGGAGTATCATCCACGGAATGGTGCACGTCGTGCGTCCAGTCGCGCAGGTTGTGCGCGGTGACTTCGACCAGGCCCTTCTCCTGCGCCTTGCCGAGCAGGCTCAGGTTGAGCACTTCGAAATATTCCGGGAATACGGACACGATATCGATCTTCATAATGTTCCACAATACCGGTACGCCTGCCAAGCGCGGCGCGTACGAAAAAGGCGCCGGCATAATCGCCAGCGCCTTGTTGGAAAAGCAGCGGATCAGAGCCCCGGAATGAGTCCGCCCGGCGGGTCGAGGGTCAGATATCCGCCCTCGAGGTCGATGTCCGGCACGAGCTCGTCCACGAACGGCACGAGCGCGCTGTTCTCGACCACCACGCCATCGGCGTCCTTGACGGGATTGGCCAGACGGATCTTGAGCAGCCACTGGGCCACTTCAATCACATCCACCACCTTGCCTACCACAGTGCCGGGCGCAAGCCCCAGCGTATTGCCCTCGGCAAGGCGCGCCTCAAGACTGATCAGGTCCTTCGGGTACCACTCGTCCGCTTCAAGCATCTCCTCCGGATCGTCCGCTTCGCCATACAGCACCACGCCATTGGCGGCTTCGGACGCATCACGGTCGTCGATGCCTTCGAATTTGATGATCCAACGGTTTTTGAAGGTACGGGAGCTTTCCACCACGTACTCTTCCTCGCCGTCCTTCGTATACAACACAGCACCGGGAGCGAACCGGTATTCCGGTTCGTCCGTAAAGATCTGCACGGTGACCTCGCCCTTGAGCCCCTGCGCACGCCCGATACGACAGACCCTCAGCAGCTCAAGCTGTTGAGGGTCGTCGGAATGCATATCACGCACCACGCTAGGATCTCACCTGCGCACGTCCATGATGTCGACGCGCACCTTGTGGTCGGACAGTGCCTGCACCACGGTGCGAATCGCATTTGCCGTGCGTCCGCTGCGTCCAATGACGCGACCGATATCCTCAGGGTTCACGCGCACGCGAATGAGTTCACCGCGCGGATTCTCATGGGACTTCACCGAGACATCATCGGGAAAATCGACGATGTTCTTGATCAGATGTTCCACAGCCTGGGCGAGCATGATCACTCGGCTTCCGCAGCCGGCTCTTCAGCCGGAGCTTCCTCGGTGGCGGCGGCTTCGGCCTCAGCCTTGGCTTTGGCGTCAGCTTCGGACTTGGCGGCCTTCAGCTTCTGGGCCTGGGCTTCGACAGCCTCGACGCGAGCGGCGGCATCCGGGCCAGCCTCAACGGTCTTCAGGGTGCCTTCAGCACCGTCAAGACCCTTGAACTTCTGCCAGTCACCGGTGATCTTCAGCAGGTTCAGCACCTGCTCGGTCGGCTGAGCGCCAACGCCGAGCCAGTACTGAGCGCGCTCAGAGTTGATGTTGATGGTCGAAGGCTGGGTGTTCGGGTTGTAGGTACCGATCTCTTCGATGGCGCGGCCATCACGCTTGGTACGGGAATCCATGATCACCACGCGGTAGAACGCGTAGAACTTCTTACCCATGCGCTTCAGACGAATCTTGGTTGCCAAAATGGCTCTCCTTGTATAACTAGGGGTGTGCGTTTCGTTTTCTGTGTGGGGCACGGAATCCGAAACCCACATGTTCCTCACGTCACGCGATAGTTAGAGGGCCTCGCGCGCGCGAATAACTTACCAAGTATAACCGTGGGGTACGGACGGATGGGTCTTAGGATGTTTCCCGCTCTATGTGACTTTCCGAATCCGTGCAAAACCGGGAAGTCGTTTGTCTGATTCTGCGGAAACGGTCAATTATGCGGCGAATGTGATGCCTTGAATGACCGAATCGGCAGAATCGGACATTTGCTGGCATTCGTGAGATGTTTGCGTGGGTCTACATGGCGGAATCGTCGGAATCAGGCAGGCTGGCTACACTTGGAGGTTCCGAGTTTGCGTATGTCCGTTCGGAGTGAACGGTTTGCATAGGGGGAGTTGCCTGAATGATTATCGCGCTTTGGATTGCGTTGATTATTTGCGTTGTATGGATTGCGCTTGGCGAGATGCCGGCTGGTTGGGATGGCCATTTGCCGCTGCCGTACTTGATTGCGTTGATTCCGTTGCTGTGGATTCCGACGCTTGCGATCGCCGTCGCCGGTTTCGCGTTGCATGAGCCGGCTCTCGGGGGAGTCGCTGCGGTGGTCTGTCTTGCGTCGCTGCTACGCAAAATCGCATATTGGATGGAAAATCTCAATTCTCCCAATACTGCGCAGAGGGTTGCCGAAAAACTTGCGGAAAAGCGTGAAACATCTCGTGAAACAGGCAATGAAGCTGTTACGGAATCCGCGAAACATGGCCGTTTCCGTGTGATGACGCTGAACTGCCGATTCGGTCGCGCCAACGCTGCGGCAATCGTCAGTGCGGTCAAAAAACATGATATTGCAGTACTTGCATTGCAGGAATTGACGGACGATCTGGTTGCGCAATTGGACGCTTCGGGATTGTCTGATTCGCTTCCGTACCGTCAGTTGGGGGAGAGCAAGGGAACGGACAATGGCGGATTCAACGGTGTGTGGATTCGTATTGAACCAAGCGACATGTCTCCGGTCACTGCGGTGATTCCCGCGGCCGACGTGCCGGGCGTGTGCTTCCCGATCGATTCGATGCGCGGCATCACGTTTGTTTCGGCACATCCGAAGTCTCCGATGCGCGGATGCAGGGAATGGTCCGCCGGCATCATCGGTTTGGGGGAGTTGGCGACCACTCAGAAGCAGGGCGACATCACCGTTGTGTTGGGTGATTTGAATTCCGGTACCGATCATCCAAGCTTCCGCAAGCTGCTGAATGCGGGCTTCAAGGATGCGGCCTTGTGCGAGGCGAAGGGCCGTCATGCCACGTTCCCATCATGGCTGCCGTGGCCGCGCATCATTCTCGACCATGTGCTTTTCACCAAGGGATTGGACGCTTCCGACGTGAGTTCGTTCTGCGTTGAAGGTAGCGATCATCTTGCGCTTGCTGCCACGTTGACGTTGAAGTAGTTGATGGCGATTATAAGGTAGTCGATTCAGCTGAAAACAGCTGATTGGAGTACGCAAAAAGGGGATGCGATTCGTCTTGAATCACATCCCCTTTTTATACGTTACCGTTTTCGCGTCGCTTGCTTTAGTGCAGCAAGCCGGACAGTCCGCCGCCAAAGTTCGGCGGCAGCTCACCGGCATCGCCCATCAAGTCTTGCAATCCGGCGGGAAGTGCAGGATTCTGCGGCTTCTTGGCAAAAGCGGAACCGCCGGAAGACTTACCGTCGGAGTTCTTGCCGGCAAGCTTGTCGCGCAATGCCTTCTCTTCAGCCTCGCGCTTCATCGGATTGCCGGACTTACCGCCCTTCTTCTTGCCCTTCTTGCCTTTACCCTTGCCTTTGCCCCCGCCCATGGCAGGGCCGCCAAAGCCAGGCATGCCAGCGCCGGCCTTGTTGCTCATACGCTTCATCATCTTCGCGGCCTGCTCGAAACGCTGCAACAGCGCGTTCACCTGCGAAACGGTCACGCCGGAACCGTAAGCGATACGAGCTCGACGAGAACCGTCAATAATCGAAGGATCACGACGTTCCGCAGGAGTCATCGAACGAATAATGGCCTCAGTACGATCGATTTCCCTCTCGTCGAACTGCTCAAGTTCTTTACGATGCGCGGCCATACCCGGAATCATGCCAAGCAGATTCTTCATCGGACCAAGCTTGCGCACCTGCTGCAGCTGATCGAGGAAATCATCCAAACCAAAGGAACCATCGGAAATCTTGATGGCGGCCTTACGAGCCTCTTCCTCATCGAACTGCTTCTGCGCCTGCTCGATCAGGGTAAGAATATCGCCCATATCGAGAATGCGGGAAGCCATACGATCCGGGTGGAAAACCTCGAAATCCTTCAGACCTTCGCCAGTGGAAGCGAACAGAATCGGCTTGCCGGTAACGGAGGCGACCGAAAGCGCGGCACCGCCACGGGCGTCGCCATCAAGCTTCGAAAGCACCACGCCGGTGAAGTCCACGCCCTCATCGAACGCCTTCGCCGTCTGCACGGCATCCTGACCGATCATCGCGTCGATTACGAACAGGATTTCGTTCGGCTGCACGGCGTCGCGAATATCGCGAGCCTGCTTCATCAGCTCTTCGTCAACGCCGAGACGGCCTGCGGTATCGATGATGACCGTGTCGTACAGCTTCTGCTTGGCCAGCGCAACAGCGTCACGCGCCACCTTCACCGGATCGCCGGTGGTCAGACCCGGGGAAGCAACGGCTTCGCCACCGTCGGACTGCACGCCCTTTTCCGGAGCGTACACGGGCACGCCTGCACGTTCGCCAACCACCTGCAGCTGCGTCACCGCGTTCGGACGCTGCAAATCGGCCGCGACCAACAGCGGAGTGTGGCCGGAATCCTTCAGCCAGTAGCCGAGTTTGCCTGCGAGGGTGGTTTTACCAGCACCCTGAAGACCGGCGAGCATGATGACGGTCGGCGGATTCTTCGCAAAATTCAGCGGTCGGTCAACGCCAGCGCCAAGCACGGCCGTCAACTCTTCGTTGACGATCTTCACGACCTGCTGGGCCGGATTCAGCGCCTGGGAAACCTCGGTGCCGAGCGCACGCTCGCGGATTCGGCCGGTGAAGGAACGCACCACGTCGAGCGCCACGTCGGCGTCGAGCAGCGCGCGGCGGATTTCGCGGATCGTACCATCGATATCAGCCTCGGAAAGCTTGCCTTTGCTCTTCAGATGCTTGAACGCATTCGAGAGCCTATCTGTCAAAGAACTAAATGCTGCCATAATGTTCCTCAGTCTAGCCGTCCCGCGGGAAATTTCGCATCAGCGTTCGGGCTGCCAATAGTGTAGACTTGCATATATGCAAGCCGATGAACTGTTACGAGAGCTTATGAAGAACGCCGGTCTGAACGCGGCGGATTTTTCGCGTGCTTCGAACATGGCTGAATCCGTTGTCTCGAGAACGTTGAGTGGCAAAACCGTTCCCACCTTCAATAAGGTTGATGCTGCGGCGCGTACTTTGGGATATGAGCTGACGCTTTCCCCTTTGGAGCGTGCGACTGTTCGCGTAATCGGCCCTGCAATGAGTGATCTCATGCAGTCGATCCAGCAGTATTCGGGAACGGAAGAGCAATGGACCCGTGTTTCAGCTGGAATGCGCAATCTGATGGAATTTCCTGATGATGAGCCTGCCGATTTTAAGAAAGTCACTAAGGGGATGGACGTGCGTTGGCAGGCCTTTATGGCTGGGCTCTATGACTATCAGCATTGGAGTAAAGGGGACGTGTCCCCTCAATCGCTGAAACTTGATGCCGAGTGGACCCCGTTGCGAAAGATTTATCGGTCCGCCACGCCTCCGGATGAGTTCTTTGCATGGTACAACGTAATCATTCCGCGAGGTGAGCTGCTATGGAAATGACCAGACAAAAACTGATGCAGCTTCTTGATGAGCTGATTGAAGAGTGTCATACTCGCGGAATCGAAGGAACTATCGCCATTTATGGCGGGACCGCGATGGTCTACTACGTTCCGGAATTGCGAACTACACAAGATGTCGATTCCATGTTTCGTCCTTTTTATGAAATTCAAAGCGCGGCGGAAGTTGTCGGGAATCGTAATAATGTGCCAAATAATTGGCTTAATATGCAAATCCATGATGTTATGCCGCCCATAGGGGATGACAATCCGGAAGTGTATAGCGATGCTAATGGTTTGAAAGTTACGTTTGCTTCGAAGAAATATCTTTTGGCGATGAAAGCGATGTCTGATCGTAGATCGCAGAAAGACCTTGATGATGCGGCAGTGCTGTTTAATGCTTTGCGGCTGAAAAATTGGATGGATATTGATGAGATTGTTCATCGATACTACGGCGTGGAATCTGCGGGTGCTCAGGAACTCTTTTTTGAAGATATCGAAGATCGTGCCGATGAGATTCGGAAGTAAAGATAGATTTAGGAATGACTTTTAGGTTTCTGATATGAAATTGGCCGGTCTGGGGTAGACCGGCCAACGTTTTTTTTCAGAAGAGATGGGGGATTATTTGAGGGTCCAGGTGGGGCCTTGTGGGGTGTCTTCGATGGCGATTCCGGCTGCGCCCAAGGCATCACGAATGGCGTCGGCGCGGGCGAAATCCTTGGCCTTGCGGGCTTCGGTACGCTCCTCCAACTGTTCGGAAACCAAACGGTCAAGCGCAGTATGCTCAGCGGAATCGGCACCGGCTCCGGCGGCGCAGCCGGCCGCACCCTCGCTTACCCACGGTTCCGCCAACGGATCCAAACCAAGCGTATCGAGCATCGCACGCACATTCACCAAAACAGCGCGAACTTCATCCTTCGCAACATCCGAATCAACACGATCGGCAAGCTTCGAAAGCAACGTGTTGCCAGAACGAATCGCCGTGAAAATCGCAGCGGAGGCGCCGGAAACATTAATATCGTCATTCATTGCGGCGACGAAATCAGCCGGCAGCTCATCGGCGGAAACCGAAACGATCTCCTCACGGGACGGCTGCCCGCCAACGGCGGCACCGGCACGTTCGATGAAATTCGACACACGATCGTACGCGGACTGAGCCTCGGTCAACGTCTGATCCGACCATTCCAACATGGAACGATACTGCACGGAACCAAGCGCGTAACGCACCACCCAAGCGGAATTTTCCGCCAAAACCGCCGGTACGGACAAGCCGTTGCCCAGCGACTTCGACATCTTCTCACCCTTGGCGGTAACCCATGCGGAATGCATCCAACGAGCCGCCGAATCGTAACCGGCGGCACGAGTCTGCGCCATTTCGTTCTCATGGTGCGGGAAACGCAAGTCCAGCCCGCCGCCATGAATGTCGAACATATCCTTCAAATAGCGGTGGCTCATTGCCGAGCATTCAATATGCCAACCCGGGCGACCCGTGCCGAACGGAGTATTCCAACGCGCGTCAAGCGGATCGGAATCCTTCGGAGCCTTCCACAATGCGAAATCACGCGGATCATGCTTGTCTTCCGACATGTCCGCAGGATCCACCGGATTGTACTTGTCGTTGCCCGTATTGTCGACAGACGGACCCATGGCATCGGCCACCTCGGAAGCGGCATCGGCCACAGCGGTCTGCTTCTGATGCGTCAACTCGCCATAGTGCGGCCAGCTGGCAACGTCGAAATACACATTGCCGGTCGGATTGCCGTTCTCGTCAGTCACCACGTAGCCGTGGCCGTTGTCGATGATCTGCTTGATCAGATCGATCATGTCGATCATGTGGCCGGTCGCACGCGGCTCATACGTAGGCGGCTCAACACCCAACGTGTTGTAAGCCTCAGTGAATTCACGCTCGTAAATGTACGCGCGCTCCCACCACTGCTGACCGGCGGCCGCAGCCTTATCGAGAATCTTGTCGTCGATATCGGTGACATTGCGCACGAACGTGACTTTGTAGCCCAAACGCTCGAACCAGCGACGCACCACGTCAAACGCGACAGCCGCACGAATATGGCCGATATGCGGCGAGCTCTGCACGGTGGCGCCACACACGTACATGCCGACCTGACCAGGCTTGATCGGCGTGAAATTCGACACGGCGTGCGATGCGGTGTCGTACAGCTTCAGATCGGCAGCGGCGCTCGCCACTGCGTCAACTGCGGTTGCGACGCTAGAAATGTTGATATTCTGCGGTTCTTGCGTGTTCGTCATAACCACGAGAGTATTGCCAGAATCGGACATGCATGCGAGATGAAAATGAACGGCAAAACGGTTTTTGTTGGATTTGTGAACATCGTTTACGTAGGTGATGCAACAATAGAACGTATGACGCAATCGCAGGTGCTGATTTTGCAACACGTTCCGTGGGAGAGACCGGGACGCATTTTAGACAGTCTGGATGATTTGGGACTGCAGTATCAAATCATCAATGTCGCCAAGCAGAAGAAACCGGATTTGCCTGATTTTGGCGAGGTTTCCGGCGTGGTGATCATGGGCGGCCCGATGGGTGCGCTCGACTACGACAAGTATCCGGGATTAAAGGCCGAGGCCAAGCTCGCGCGGGCTGCGGTCAGCGTTGGCAAGCCGGTGTTGGGCGTGTGCCTGGGGCATCAGATCATCGCCACCGCGCTGGGGGCGAAGCTGAAGTCGGGAGATGCTCCGGAAATCGGTTTTGCGCCGATTAAATGCATCGACAAGCATGATTATTTCTCGATGTGGAACAAAACCGTGGATGTGCTGCACTGGCATAACGACGTGGTGTCGTTGCCGGAGGGCGCGCAGCCATTGGCACGATCCGCGAAGACCAAGGTGCAGGCGTTCCGTTTTGGTTCCGCTCTGGGCATGCAGTTCCACTTGGAGGTTACCCCTACTCTGTTGGAGGAGTGGCTTGACGAGTCAAGCATGGTCAAGGATCTCAAGGCTGCCGGCGGGTCGAAATCGCAGTTGCGCGAGGCGTTCGCCGAATATAATCCGCAGTTGCAGCCGCTTGCGGATCAGGTGTTTTCGAGTTTTGCCGCTCGTTGTAATTCGTATGGGCAGAATTTGGCTCAGGCGCAGCAGGGCTGATCGCCGAGTTGCGTGCGGCTCCGATTGCTGCGTAGCGCTGGTGGCGATTCGCAAGTTGCGGCATTGCCTGCAGGTTTGGGAGATGTTCCCGCTACATTGGTGACTTATGCCGACTTATGATTTGGGACTTGAACACGTTTCGCTTGCTTTTGCGACCAAGAATATTTTCAACGATGTAACGCAGGGTGTTTTTGAAGGCGACCGCATCGGCATCGTCGGTAAGAACGGCGACGGCAAGTCCACGTTGCTGCATTTGTTCAAAGGCACGCAGGAGCCGGATTCCGGTCGCGTGACCATTCGCGGCGGGCTTACGTTCGGCATGCTCGACCAGCGTGACCCGCTCGACGACAACGCCACCGTGCGCGAAGCTGCGCTCGAAGGCCGTGAAGACTACGAATGGGCTGCGGAAACCAAGTCGCGCGAAATCGTCGAAGCATTGCTTGGCGGCATCAGCTTGGAAGCGAAAATCGGTTCGCTTTCCGGCGGTCAGCGTCGCCGCGCCGATTTGGCACGCCTGTTGCTCAAGGATTGGGATATTCTCGCACTCGACGAGCCTACAAACCATTTGGATGTGGTGACCATTCACTGGCTGGCGGAACATTTGAAGAACCGTTGGCCGGCCGGATCCGGCGCGCTGCTGCTCGTCACCCATGACCGTTGGTTCCTCGACGAAGTGTGCGAATCCATGTGGGAGGTGCATGACGGCGAAATCGAGCCGTTTGAAGGCGGCTATTCCGCATACATGCTGCAGCGCGTGGAACGCGATCGCCAAGCCGACGTGCGTGAAACGAAACGTCGCAATCTGGCTCGTAAGGAACTTGCCTGGCTTACCCGCGGTGCCCGCGCCCGTTCCACCAAGCAGAAATTCCATGTGAAGGCCGCGCGTGAGCTCATCGCCGACGCGCAGCCGTTGTTGTTGTCGCAGCCGCAGTTGCCCCAGCCGCCGCAGCAGAAGAGCAGGATCAGAATGAGGATGATCCAGAGACAGCTATTATTATTTCCGCAGCACATAACCAAAACCCTTTCTCCGCGCAACTGATTTTTGCGTGGCCAGATCCCGCGCGGTGCATGGATCTGGCGCGATGTTTTCCGGCGTGACCGGAGAAACGGCGCCGTTTCCGTCCGTCGCCTTATCTTATGCCCCTCGGGGCAGGGGGGTTCCTCCGCCAAGCGGGCGGCAGGGACGAATTCCATGTTGACAGGGAGACCGAACCATGTCTGATCACTTTAAGAACTTTGATGAGCTGTTCCGCGATGAGCGGGATTCGTCCCGTCCGCAGCGTCCGGCCCAGCAGCGTCCGGCAGCTGCACAGCCTGCCCACCGCCGCCCGGCCCAGCCGCGTCCGGTGCAGCCG
>OGXR01001809.1_pt1 | contig 14979 bp, 16 predicted proteins | sample 1576331 | NCBI WGS metagenome assembly OGXR01 (sample SAMEA3541473, study PRJEB24748) | human gut metagenome | biome: human gut; feature: human-associated habitat; material: faeces | place: China | collected 2012 | reverse complement strand
TTCTATTTATGGTTTAGTAGGTGCTAATGGTAGTGGTAAGTCTACACTTCTTAGAACTATTATGGGTATATATGATACTGATGGTGGTGATATTACTGTAGATGGTAGTAAGGTATATGATAATGATGTTATTAAACAGAAAATGGTTTTTGTTCAAGATGATTTATACTTTAATTCTAATTATACACTTATGGATACTGCTAGATACTATGAATCTATGTATAAGAATTTTGATATGAATTATCTTAAAGAACTTGCTAATATGCTTAATCTTAGTCTTAATAGGAAGATTAGTACTTTTTCTAAAGGTATGAAAAGACAGTGTGCTTTAATATGTGCTATTTCTACTAATGCTGATTATATGTTTTTTGATGAAACTTTTGATGGACTTGATCCGGTTATTAGAAATACTATGAAAAAGATTCTTATTAAGCAAATGAATAAAAAAAATACTACAATTGTTATGACTAGTCATAATCTTAGAGAACTTGAAGATATATGCGATAATTTGGGTCTTTTATATCAAGGAGGTATTTTGTTTGAGAGTGATGTTGATACTATTAAAACTAATATGTTTAAGGTTCAATTATCATTTGAAAAGAACTTTGATAAAGATGACTTTGAAGACTTTAATATCTTGAGTTTTAAGAAACAGGGCAGTGTGGCTACAATAATTATTAAAGATACTGATGGTAAAAGTAAGAAAAAAATTGAAAAGATGAAACCTTTAATACTTGATTATCTTCCACTTACTTTGGAAGAGGTATTTATATATGAAATGGAGGCTTTAGGATATGAGTTTAACAAGTTTGTTTAATTTTAATTATTTAAAAGAAAATATTAAGAAATCTAAGGCTATTATTCTTTTATGTATGTTATTACTTCCTACGATTGGCGGTATTATACTACTAGTGAAATGTAGTCAGGGTAGTAATTTTATGCCTAGTATATATGAAGTTAGTGGTCCGGTGTTATTTGGTATGTATCTTGTTCCAGTGATACTTTCAATTACTTTGTTTAGTTTTATATATAAAAGGGGTTCTATTGATTTTACACTTTCAATGCCTATTAATAAGAAACAAATATTTCTTACTAATACATTTGGTGGAATAATAATAATTCTTCTTATGCAAATTATTAATTTAATTATTACACTTGCTATTAGTTTGATATATAGCAATATGATTATTGATTATAAGATGTTATTTGATATATTTCTTATATATTCTATTTCTTATATCTTTGTATTTACTTCTTGTAATATAGCCGCTAGTGTTTCTTCAAATAAGATTACAACGATTGTTGTTACTCTACTTATATTATTTTTAGTTCCATTCGTTAGTACTTTTATTAAAACAGATGGATTTAATTATAGCAATTATGGCAATGCAAGAATTGAATGTCTTAATAAGGAATGTACACCAGTTATATATGAATGTAATAGTTTGAAATGTAAAAATGATAAAAGAAATAATATTTATACCGGCTATGTAAAAAGAGTAAGCGATAATAATTATACTATGCCTTATAAACTTATTGCAGGAGTATTTTTGGGAGAAGAATTTGATAGTGGTATAAATGTTTCTCTTCTTAAGATGGTATTTTTAAGTATTGTTTATATTGCTGTTGGACTTGTACTTTTCATAAAGAAAAAATTTGAAATTGTTGGTACTTCTTTTAGAAGTGAGAGAGTTCATATTTTAGTTAGAACTTTAACTACTGTTCCTGTTGTTTGTATACTATACGTAATAATTAAAACTCTTGGATTGTCTAGTCATGATTTCTTTACAATTATACTTTTATTAGTACTTATATTTACTTATTTAATTATTTATGATTTGATTACTAGAAAGAGAGTTACTAATTTCTTTAAAATGGCTATATGTTTAGTTATTGTATCTAGTGCTGTGTGTATTGTTGGTGCTTTCTTTGATGATAAGGAAGAATTTGAAATTAAGGTAAATGATATTAAAGAAATCACCTTTGTGGATGATAATAATATTAATATTGCCTCTACTAAAAATAAAGATGTTATTAATTATGCTGTTTCATTACTTTTAGATGATGATCCTAGGGGAAATGTATATAATATATATCATATTAAAACTAAAGTTAAAGGTGATACATATAAATTTACGATATATGTTACTGAAGATGATTATAATTATATTAATAATAAGTTAGTAAATGATAAGGGATATTTAGAAACTTTAGAAGATTATAAAGATAGTAGAATCTTTGGTATTGGATATGATAATGGTTATACTGGTGTGAAGGAAAATAAAGAATTAACTAATATGGTCATTAATGAATATAAAAATAACCAGGATGTATTAAAAAATGTTGATTATAATGATGGATCACTTAATATTAGTTTATATATTTATGATAACTATGCTGTAAGAAATGTTGTTATTAATGTTATTGATAATAAGGATTTAGTACTTAATATACTAAAATATTATAATACTAAGACTAAAGAATATTTAAATAAGATGAATGATAATGATATTTATTATTATGGTATAAATGGTTATGGTGTTACTGATGGCTACTATAGTGAACTTTATTCTGAAATTGGTAAGTTTATTGTTGATAATATTGATGAAAATATTGATATTAATAAGGATTATAAATATATTACTATAAATAATGATTATGATAAAAATATATTTGTTACTAATAGAGTAGAAGAACTTGATAAAATTATGGAAAAGTATGTTAATGACAATGATGACGACATTAGTGATGCTGAGACTGCTAGGGTGATGTAGATGAAACAGATTATGATTAATTTGGATTATCAAAGTAGAACTCCTATATACGAGCAAATAGTAAATGGTATTGAGAAGTATGTTGCTGTTGGAATACTTAAGGAGAAGGTTCAAATTCCTTCGATTAGAGAGATGGCTAGTAATTTAGGTATTAATCCTAATACTGTTAAGAAGAGTTATGACATATTAGAAAATAGGGGAGTTATTACTACGATTAGTACTAAAGGTACTTTTATATCAGAAAATACTAAGAAAACTACTAATGATAAGATAGATAGGGAAATTGAAAATATAAAGAAAAAAATATCTGAACTTACTAGGATGGGAATTAGTTTTGATGAAGTAATAGAAAGGATAAAGAAATGAAAATATTAGAAGTTGATAATTTGTGTAAGAATTATGGTAAAGGTAGTACTTTGGTTAAAGCTATTGATAATGTTTCTTTTACTGTTGATGAGGGAGACTTTGTGGCAATAGTTGGTTCTTCAGGTAGTGGTAAGTCAACGCTTTTACATATATTAGGTGCTGTTGATAAACCTACTAGTGGAAAGGTTATTGTGGGTGGTACTGATGTGTTTAAACAAAAAGATGATGCACTAGCAGTCTTTAGAAGAAGAAAAGTAGGACTTATTTATCAGTTTTATAATTTAATACCAATACTTAATGTTGAAGAGAATATGACTCTTCCTATATTACTTGATGGTAGAAAGGTTGATAAAGATTATTTAAAAGAACTTATAGATATTCTTGGTCTTGAAAGAAGAGTTAATCATTTACCTAATGAGCTTTCTGGAGGCCAACAACAAAGAGTTTCTATTGGAAGAGCACTTATATCTAAGCCGGATATAATACTTGCTGATGAACCTACTGGTAATTTGGATTCTAAGGCTAGTAAAGAGATTATAGATTTACTTAAAATTTCTAATGAAAAATATCATCAAACTATTATTATGATTACACATGATATGAATCTTGCTAAAGAGGCTAATAGAATAATTACTTTAGAAGATGGACATATAGTTAAGGATGAGAAGATAAAATGAGTATTTTGAATGACTTAACTATAAAGAACTTAAAACTTAATAAAAAAAGAACTATAGTTACAATTGTTGGTATTATTTTATCAACTGCTTTGATGGTAGGAATAGGACTATTATTCTCTTCTTTTCAAGATTATATGATTAGAGAAACTATTAGTTATAATGGTAAATATGAGGCTGAGTATGGTGATGTATCTTTAGATAAATTAAATAGTATTGATAAGAAAGATTTCAGCTATTTTTATCAAAAGCCTATTGGTTTTAGTAAGTTTGATTCTGCTAATGAATATAAACCATATATTTATATTTCAAGTGTTGATAAGGAATATTTTAATGAACTTCATTTGATTTCTGGTAGATTTGCTGAAAATGATAGTGAACTTGTTATATCTAATCATATTAATACTAATGGAGGAGCTTCTTATAAAATTGGAGATATTATTACATTAAAGTATGGTGAAAGAGTAATTGAAGGCGTTAATACTTTGGCTAATAATGAGTACTATGAAGAAGAAACTCTTAATATTGTTGGTGAGAAAACTTATACAATAGTTGGTATAGTAGAAAGAAGTAATTTTGAAGATTATTCTGCTTCAGGGTATAGTACTTTTACTCTTGATATGAATGATAAAGATGGAACTGCTAATGTATTTGTTATGTTTAATAATAAGAAAAAAATTATTAAACAATCAGAAGACTTGGCTAAGAAGTTAGGTTATAATAATGCTATATCTTATAATAGTACACTTCTTGCTTTATATGGTGAAAGTACTTATGGTAATATAATGAAATCAATGATTACTATGATAGTTATTATGTTATCGTTAGTCTCTATTGGCTGTATAGTGGTTATTTATAATTCTTTTGCTATTTCTGTAATGGAAAGAAAAAAAGAGTTTGGATTGCTTTCCAGTATAGGAGCTACGAAGAAGCAACTTTCATATACAGTATTTTTTGAAGCACTTATCGAGGGTATTATAGGAATAATACTTGGAATCTGTGGGGCTTATATTGGTATTGGAACAGTAATACTTATTATAAATAATTTAATTGGTGATATTTTAGTATTAAAACTTAATTTAGTTACTAATATAGTGTTTATTATTATACCAGTTATATTTATGATACTTGTTATATTTATATCTGCTTTAGTACCTTCGAGAAGAGCTGCTAAAGTGTCTCCAATTGAGGCAATCAGACAAAATGATGATATTAAAATTAATAAGAAGAAGATTAAAACTGGCAGGCTTGTTAATAAATTATTTGGTATAGAAGGAGAGATTGCTCTTAAAAATATTAAGAGAAATAAGAAGAAGTATAGAGTTACGATTGTTAGTTTATTTATTAGTATTGTATTATTTATATCGTTTTCTTCTTATATGAATTATACTATTGATACTGCAAGTAGTGTGATGGGTGAAGTGCCTTATGATTATCAGATTAGTTATTTTGGTGATGATAATGATATAGATGCATTAGATAAAATTAGTGTGATTATTAAGAGTAATGATGTTAAAGAATATGTTTCTTATAGTGCTAGTAATTTATCTATAATTTGTAATTATACTTATAGTGATGAATATCTTGATTTTTATAAGAGTGCTTATGGTGATGATGGCATAAAGGCTTTAACTAATTTAAAATATCAATATATTTCTATCTATATTTTAGATGATATTTCTTATAATAAGTATAAAGAATTAATTGGTTTAGATAAGGATAGCGTTATTTTACTTAATAAATTTAAAGGCGTAAGCTATGGTAATAATAAAAGAGTTAATTATGATATTCCAGTAATTAACAATGGTGATATTAATATTAAGATATGTAATTTTGATGATAATGATGAAGATGTGGATACTACTAAATATTGTAATAAGAAAATAGATAATATTTTTATTACTAATAAGTCTTTTGATTTGATTGAAGAGTTTTCTTATATGAGTGATTTTAAACTTATTGTTAATAAGAAGTTATATGATAATATATCTGATAGTGGTACTCATTATACACAGTATAATATTATAAGTGATAATACTGATAATATTGATAAATTAACAAAAGAATTAGATAAGTATGATAATGTTAATTATACTAATGTTAAAGAATCAATGAAACAAGCTAATAATATGATTCTTGTTGTCAAGATTCTTATGTATGGTTTTATAGGATTAATTACTTTAATAGGTGTTACTTCTGTATTTAATACTATTTCTACAAGTATGGCGCTTAGAAAAAGAGAGTTTGCTGTTCTTAGAAGTATAGGACTTACAAGAAAAGGATTTAATAAAATATTATTTTTTGAAAGTTTATTCTTCGGACTTAAATCTTTAATATATGCTATACCAGTGAGTCTTGGAGTAACTATCATCATACATTATGCTCTTGCAGATATGATGAGTATAAATAGTATTGTTATTCCTTGGAAGGCTATTATTATATCAATTGTTTCGGTATTTGTAATTGTACTTCTTACTATGATGTATAGTACAAGTAAGATAAAGAAACATAATATTATTGAACAAATTAGAGAAGAAAATATTTAATAAAAAATACTTTCTTTTTCTTTTGATATGATATATAATTATGGTAGAGAGGAGTGAAAAATATGGCTAAATTTTGTCCTAATTGTGGAAATGAAATGGTTGATGAGGCCGCAATGTGTGTTAAATGTGGTACTATGGTAGGGGAAAACAATACTAATAAAAATAATGAAGAAAAACCTACTGCAAGTGGTGAAAAGAAAAAAGGATTACCTGCTTGGGCTATTGTTTTGATAGTTTTAGGTGGCTTAGGATTATTAGTTGTTATTGCTATTATAGTTTTTGCTGTTATCGGAATTAATGCTCTTAAGAAAGTAGACCCAAATGAAATAAAGGATAAACTTAATGATTACATAGAAGAAAATACTGATTCTACTTTATATGGTACTATAGGTGATACTTTAACAGATGGAAGTCTTAGTTTAACTTTAACTGGGGCTTATAAATATGATTCTATTGGAGAAGGCTACTTTGTTAATACACCTGCTGAAGGTAAAGAATACTTGGTATTATTCTTTGATATAGAAAATATTTCAACAGAAAGTGAATATGTTTCATATTATGATTTTGAGGGTTATGTTGATGATGTAGCTTGTGATATTACAGGTATACTTGGTGATATAGAAGGTATTAGTGATTTAGCAGCTGACTTAGCGCCTAGCAAAAAAGCACAAGGATTTGTGGCATTCGAAGTTAATAAAAATTGGGAAAATTTTGAAATACATTATAAGGAATTTCTTGGTGATAGAACTTTAGTATTTAAAGTTAGTAATATAGAAGGTGCTTAAATGCATCTTTTTTTCTTTCTTTTTTTTATATAATAGTATATAATGTTATTAGGAGGATAAATTATGAATGTAACAGATATTGTTATTTTGATTGCCTTAGCACTAGGAGCAATTGGTGGATTTAAATCTGGAGTTATAAAAAAGACTGCTAATTTTGTTGGTATATTTATTATCATTATTTTGTCATTTTATTTAAAAAACTATTTATCGGTTATTATGTATGAAAATTTACCATTTATTAACTTTGGAGGTTTTATAAAAGGAATAGAGGCTATTAATATTTTGTTCTATGAAGTACTTGCTTTTGTTATTGTATATTCCTTGCTTTATTTAGTTTTTAAAGTGGTACTTATGTTAACTGGTTTAATAGAAAAAATACTTAAGGCTACAGTTATACTTAGTATTCCTTCAAAAATACTTGGTATATTTGTTGGTATAATAGAAATGTATGTTTATGTATTCTTAATTTTAGTAGTTATTACTTTACCGATTATAAATATTCCTTATATTAGAGATTCTAAAATAGCTAATTTTATGTTAGATAAAACACCGATATTATCTAAGGTTTCAGAAGAAATGGTTGATACATATGATGGCGTTTACAAAATAGTAAAGGAAAAAGATAATAAGAATAATGAAGAATTAAATGATGAGGTAATTAAATTATTATTAGATAAAAAAGTTATTACTAAAGAGTCTTTAAGTAAACTTATTGATAGAAATAAAATTCATATTAAAGATGAAAGTATATTAGATTAGGAGGTTTGTTATGGGTTTAATACATTATGAAAATGATTTTTCTTCTTTAATTAAAGATAAAGCAGTCGTTGACTTTTATGCTACTTGGTGTGGCCCTTGTAAGATGTTTGGTCCAGTATTTGAGGATGCTTCTAAAGAAAACGATTTTAACTTTATTAAACTTGATGTTGATAAATATTCAGATATTGCAAGAGAATATGGTATTATGTCAATTCCAACGATTATATTATTTGAAAATGGTAAAGAAGTTAAGATGTTTACTGGCTTTATGAATAAAGAAGAATTTGTCAAATTTTTGAAATAGTTTTTGAACTATTTCTTTTTTTTTAGTTCAAAACTATTGTTTTTTTTATAAAAATCTGCTATTATTAATTTATGATAGAAGAGAGGAGATAAGTAAATGGAAAGAGAAGATAAGAGAGGAATATTTTTTGGAGTAATTGGAGTACTTACTTTAATTGTTGCTATAATTGGTGCATCATTAGCATACTTTTCTATTAATGCTAAAAGTGAAGATAATGCTTTAACGGTTAAAGCTGCTACTGTAAAAATAGTTTATGAAGATGGTGACAAATTAAATGTAACTAATATTATACCTTCAGATCAAACTATAGCTCTTAGAACTTTCACTAGAACTGGTGAAGATGATGGTCAAGGTGGTACATATAAAACTTGTATAGATGATAAGGGATTTACAGCTTGTGGGTATTATGATTTTACTTTAACTAATGATGGACCTACTGAAATGGAAATTATTGCTAAAGTAATTCCTACTGCCTTAGTAAAAGAAGAAAAGAATGAGCAAGGTGAAGTTACTACTGAAGGTGAGATACCATTTAAACATTTAAAATTTGTTTTATACGATAGAACTGGTATTTCTGGAGAATTTGATAATGGTTCTAGTATAGTTTATACTGGTACTATTCCATATAGTGAAGTTTCTGGAGAATATACAGAATTTAGTTTACTTGGTGCAACAGGTGATGAAACAATGAAAATAGCTGGAGGTCATACTACAAAAAATCTTCGTTTATTTGTTTGGCTTGACGAAGCTGGTGCTGATAATGATGCTGAACAAGGTGCTACATTTAAGGGTACTGTTAATGTTGAAGTTAAAGGTGCTAAAACTATTACTGGTGAAGCTACTCAATAATAAAATTAAAAGCAATTTAAGTATTGCTTTTTTTTGATGTTTTTGGTATTATTATACTAGGAGATTGATGATATGAATAATAGTAAAAGTAGAACCGATATATTTTATTTTATTGTTTTGATACTTACTTTGGTTATAATGATTGTTGGAGTAACTTTTACTTATTTTTCTTTGATTGCAAGTGAAAAAGAGGATAGCACAAAGATCAAAACTGGTACTTTGGCTATTAATTATATAGATGGTATTGCTATTGATACTTATGCACTTATGCCTATTAATGAGCCTAATTTAAGTACTAAGTATTCTGTATATAAAAAGAGTTTTTCTGTTAAGAGTACTGGCACTTTAGATCAAACACTTAATATATCTATGTTTGTAACTGATAATGATTTTGATGATAAGGCACTTAGTTATGCTTTGTATGATAGTACGGGTTATAAAATATCTAAAAATAGTATTCCTAAAACTGGTGATATATTAATTGGTTCTAATATTTATTTGAAGAGTAATGAGAAAAAAACATTTACTGTTTTAATATGGCTCCAAGAAAATAATAAAAATCAAGATTATGAGATGGGTAATACTTTTAAGGGCGGATTTAATATAGATGCTAGTCAAATAAAATACCAATAATGACTAGTTTTTTTCTTTTAATTATATTATAATTGTTATGGAGGCTACTTATATGAATGGAAAAAGAATAAAAGTTAATGATTTTAAATTTAAATATGGACAAGAGACTATATTTATTAATGTATTTGGAGCTTTTAAATATAAGATAAATAACAATAAGTATGTTATTTATAGTTATGATAATAGTAAATTATATTATGGTTCTTTATTTATAAGAGATAATGAACTTGTTATAATGCTATCCAAAAATGATGGTGAGAATTTAATCAATAAGTTTTTAGATGATATTTTGACTGGTAATAGCGATAGTGATTTTGAAGTTATTTCACTTGATAAAATAATTAGTGCTCAAATAATTGATGAAGGTGTTATTAACAAAAAAATTGATATCAATAAACTTGATGAATTAACTATACCGAAGAAGAAGACTTCAGAAGTAGTTAATGAAAATAAAAAGAAAAAAAGAATATCAATATCTGGAATATTTTTTGCATTATTTATAGTTGTTGTAGTGGCTTTCTTCTTTTTTAATCCAGAAGTTATTGTTGGAAAAGATAAGAACTATGTTTGTGATAGAGAATATAATCATAATACTTTATCTGTTTTTGTTAGAGAGGAAGTTAAACTTACTTTTAGTGGTAAAGGCAAGGTTAAAAATTCAGTGGTAATTAATAATTATATCTTTAATAGCGATAGTAGGTATAATAAGTTTAAAAACAATGGTGAATTTTATAAATATATGAATGAAGGGGATACTTATAAGTTTATTGATGAAGAAAAGACTTATAGAGTTATGTCTAATATTAAAAATTTAAGAGAGTATTTTTCTTCTGAAGATGAAGATTCAATATTAGAATATTATAATGAAAAAAACTATAAATGTAAAAAAATAGAAAAAGAGTGATAGGTATGAATTTTTATTTATTATATGGAACTGATACCTCTATTATTGGTAGGGAAATTGATATTATTAAAGAAAAATTATCTATTTCAGATAATGATGTTATTTATTATAATATAGAAGATATTCAGAATGTTGTAGATGAAGCACTTACTATTTCTATGTTTTCTGCTAATAAACTTATTGTTATTGATAGTACTATTTATTTATCACAAAAGAAAGATATTGAAAATATTAATTTACTTGAGAATTATTTTAATAACTATAATTCTAATAGTTATTTAGTATTTGTATCTAATAGTGATACTATTGACTCTAGAAAGAAATTGGTAAAGTTTATTAATAGTAATGGTACTACAAAAAAGGTAGAGGCTAATAATGAATATTTAAGTGAATATGTTAATGATTATTTAAAAAAAAAGAATTATAAAATGAGTAGCATGGATATTAATATTTTTATTAATAGAGTTGGTAATAATATTGATAATATTAAAAATGAACTTGATAAACTTATGTTATATAAAATAGATGATAAGGTTATTAATAATAGTGATATTATGCTTCTTACAGAAGAGAATACTGATAATAGTGTTTATGATTTAGTTAGTGCACTATTAAAGAATAATAATAGTAAGGCTATTAAACTATATAAAGATTTTGTTATGAATAGTATAGATCTTAATCAGATAATTGCTATTATTGCTAGTCAAATAAGATTATTGTTTCAAGTTAAAAGACTTTATAATAGTGGTAAATCTAATGATGAGATAGCTAAAATATTGGAGTTTAAAAGTGTATATAGAGTTAAGTATTTGCTTAGTGATAGTTATTATTATAGCGAGGATACTTTGATTAAGTATTTGTCTAAACTATCTAATATTGATAGGGATATTAAAATTAATAATATTGATGGCAATATACTATTAGAACTTTTTATTGCAGGTAAAGATTATTAAAAAAAGTATGCTGCTTGTTACATACTTTTTTTTATGTTTGATAATATATTTTGTTTTTCTTCTTCATTTGAATTATTCCATAGTAATTCAAATAATACTCCAAGGCCTATTAAAGGATCATCTTCGTGTGAGGATATAGAGTCTTCGATTGAATTTTTTATATCATCAATACTAGAATCTTTAAAGTTACTGATGATATATTTTCTTATATCTATATTATTCATTTTATCACCATTAATATAATGGCATAATATTTGATGTTTTATTCATTGTAATTTAAATATTACTATGTTATTATATTGGTGGTGATGTTATGTCTATATATATTCATATTCCTTTTTGTAATAGTATTTGTACATATTGTGATTTTTGTAAAATATTTTATAATAAGAAATATATTAATGATTATTTAAATAATTTAGAACAAGAAATTAAAGTGAGATATAAAAGTGAAATTGTTAATACTATTTTTATTGGTGGTGGTACTCCAAGTAGTTTAGATGATGAAGAACTGATTAGGTTAATGAATATTATTGAGATATTTAAACTTAATGATAATTATGAATTTACTGTTGAATGTAATATTGAATCTATTACCGAAAATAAACTTAAGATAATGAAAAAATATGGAGTTAATAGAATTAGTATCGGAGTAGAATCTTTTGATAATAGTATTATTAAATTACTTGGAAGAAATCATACGAAGAAGGATGTATATAATAAGATGAAAATAGTAAAAAGATATTTTAGTAATATTAACATAGACTTGATATATGCTGCATATGATGATATAAATATTTTGAAAAGTGATATTGATTGTTTTTTAAAACTTGATATTCCACATATTTCTACTTATAGTTTAATAATTGAAGATAATACTATGTTAAAAATTAATGGAATGAAAAATATCGATGAAGATATCGACTATGAGATGTATAAGTATATAGAGGATGCTCTTGAGAAGAATAATTATATTCATTATGAGATTAGTAATTATGCTAAGAATGGATATCAATCTAAACATAATTTGGTATATTGGAATAATGAAGAATATTATGGATTTGGTTTATCTAGTACTAGCTATATAAATAATGAGAGAATAACTAATACTAAGAATTTAAGAAAATATTTAAATGGTGAATATCTAGATACTTCTGTTTATGAAGATAAGGATATTAGGATGGAAAATGAAATTATGCTTGGACTTAGAAAGCTTGATGGTATAGATTTAGACAGATTTAAAGAAAAGTTTAATGTATCTTTAGAGGATATATATAATATTGATAATTTAGTTAGAAATGGATATTTGATAAGAGATAATAATTGTATTAAAATTGATAAAAAATATATGTATATCTCTAATGAAATTATTGTTAGGATACTTGAATAAAGTATTCTTTTGTGATAGAATATTAATTCATGAAAAGGAGGGTTTATTATGGAAAATAAAGATGATATTTTAAAAGGGTTATATGGTATAAAAGAAGAACTTTCTAAAGAAATATTTGAGTTAGAAAATAAATTATATTTAACTAGATGTTCACTTGAAGATATTAATGATGAAATATGTAAAGTTGGTGGTCATAGTTTTGCCGGGTGGAAACAAGTTATTAATCCTAATTGGATTAATGATGAAAATAGTAATAAAGTATATTGTTATAAGAGAGTATGCAGTATTTGTGGTAAAGAAGAAATTGCTTTTGATATAAATGATACAAAGATACTTAGTAAAAAAAAATAATAGTTCAATTTTTATTTGGACTTTTTCTTTACTTATTTACTTAAATATTTTATAATTATTATGTGAGGTAGATGTTATGGAAAAATTTATAAAGTTTATTACTAATGAGAAATTTTATTTACCAATTGTTTATATAGTTGTTGGCCTTATATTATATTTGGTAATAGAAAAAGTTATTAATAGAATATCTAAGGGACATATTGGTAATAGTGGTAAAGATAAGAGAAAGGACACTATTATTAATTTAGGAAGAAGTATATTTAAATATTTAATACTTATATTTATAGTTCTTGGAATACTTAAAATATATGGTATTGATACTACAAGTATTATTGCTTCTTTAGGTGTATTTGCTGCGGTTATTGGCCTTGCTTTTCAAGATATTATTAAGGATTTATTAGCGGGAGTAGCAATACTATTTGATAATAAATATGCTGTTGGTGATACTGTATCAATTAATGGATTTCAAGGTACTGTAATTGAGTTTGGACTTAGAACTACTAAAATTAAGGCTTTTACAGGAGAAGTTAAATCTATTGGTAATTCTTCTTTTAGTGAGGTTATTAATTATAATTTGTCTAATTGTGATATTTTTCTTAAACTTAATGTTGCTTATAATACTGATATTGATAAATTAGAGAAGGTTTTGGAAAGTATGAGAGAAGATATTCTTAAAATTGAAAATGTTAAAGATTATAAACTACTAGGAGTAGATGAATTAGGGGATTCTAGCATTGTATATGCAGTTGATATTACTTGTAAGGCTATGACTAATTATGCAATTAAAAGAGAAGTATTAAAAATGATAAAGAAGAAATTTGATAGGGAGGGAATTAATATTCCATATACTACAGTGGATGTTAATATTAGGAAATAAATATGGATAAAGTTAGTTATTTTAATAAAGAATATAGTTATATTAAAGATGAAAAAAAGAGAGATGACTTAAAGTATTTAGTTAGTGAACTACCTGATTATTTTTTTGAAATACCGGCTTCAAGTACTGGTAAATATCATCCAGAGTTTGCTGGTACTAAGAATGGACTAGTTAAACATACTAAAGTTGCTGTTCGTATAGCCAAGGAACTTTTAGATAATCCTGGAATTAATAGTTTTGCGCAAAATGAAAAAGATATTATTTTGATGGCTCTTACTCTTCATGATGGATTAAAAAAAGGTAATCCTGAAGAAAAATATACGAGATTTGATCATCCTTTACTAGCGGCTTCTTTTGTTAAGAGACATAAGGATAAATTATCTTTAAACGATGAGGAACTTAACTTAATGACTAGGGTAATATCTTCGCATATGGGAATTTGGAACAAGGATTTTAATGATAATGAAGTATTACCAGTTCCTAAAGATAAGTATGAAAGATTTGTTCATTTATGTGATTATTTATCAAGTAAAAAGTTTCTTAATGTAGATTTTGATGGTATTGATATTAAGTATTGACTTCTAATGAGGAGTCTTTTTTCATACTATTTATTAGTGATATTATGAAAATGAGATACTTGTTTATTCCAATGATTATTATATCTTTAATGTTATGGATAATTGATATAGATAAAGATGTTTTGGTTAATAAGGAAATTATTAACGATAATATAGAAATTAATTATCCGTATTTTAATGATAATAAAATAGATAATTTTATTAATGAATATTTAGATAGATATAGAGATAAAAAT
>OGXR01001808.1_pt1 | contig 14990 bp, 28 predicted proteins | sample 1576331 | NCBI WGS metagenome assembly OGXR01 (sample SAMEA3541473, study PRJEB24748) | human gut metagenome | biome: human gut; feature: human-associated habitat; material: faeces | place: China | collected 2012 | reverse complement strand
GTAGATTTTTTCCTGCCTTTAAAACCACAAGCCCCTGGAGCTGCCCAAGATATAACATTTCCATCCTTATCAGTAATTGTAATAATTGTATTATTATATGTTGAATGGATATGACAAACACCTTCAGGAACATTCTTTTTTACTTTTCTTTTTCTTTGCTTATAAGCCATTGTTTAACCTCCTTAAACTAATCTTCCTATTTTTTCTTATTAGCAACAACTTTACCTTTACCCTTACGAGTTCTAGCATTTCTATTAGTTCTTTGTCCTCTTACAGGCAATCCTCTTCTATGACGCATACCTCTATAACATCCCATTTCTTTTAGGTTTTTAATATTCATAGAAACTTCACGTCTTAAATCACCTTCAGTTGTATACTTATTTAACTCTTCACGAATTAATCCTAATTCTTCATTAGTTAAATCTTTAGTTTTCTTACTTTCATCAATATTAACTGCTTCAAGTATTTTCTTAGCAGTCGTTTTGCCTATTCCATATACATATGTAAGTGACACAACGATTTTCTTATCATTTGGTATTTCAACACCTTTAATACGAGCCATATTATTCCTCCTTACTAACCTTGAACTTGTTTATGTTTGGGATTTTCACAAATCACCATAACTTTGCCTTTACGTTTAATAATTTTACATTTTGGACAGATTTTCTTAACTGACGCTTTTACTTTCATTTTTATACCTCCTAATTCCTATAGGTTATTCTTCCTCGAGTTAAATCATAAGGTGACAGTTCTATTGTAACTTTATCTCCTGGAGCAATACGAATATAATTAAGTCGCATCTTTCCAGAAATAGTAGCTTGTACTACATGTCCATTAGAAAGTTCCACTTTGAATTCTCCTCCGGGAACCACCTCTAATACTTTACCTTCAACTTCAATTACATCTTTCTTAGCCATTTTGCATCGCTCCTGTCAAAATTTCATATCCATCGCTAGTTACCACTACTGTATGTTCAAAATGCGCTGATGGACTATAATCACGGGTCTCAATAGTCCAATCATCATCTAAAATAACTATATCTGGACTACCAAGATTAAGCATTGGTTCAATTGCTAAAACCATACCTTTTTTTAATTTAGGACCAGTATTTTTTTCTCCATAATTAGGAACATCTGGATCTTCATGAATACTTGTTCCAACTCCATGTCCTACAAGTTCTTTTACTACTCCTAAATTACATTCCTTAGCATAACTTTCTATTGCAAAAGAAATATCTCCAATTCTATTACCAGGTTTTACCTGTTCTAAGCCTTTAAATAAAGCTTTTTCAGTATCTTCTAATAATTTTCTTTTTTCTGCACTAACTTTTCCTACTTCATAACTCCAAGCACTATCACCATGATAACCTTTATAACAAGCTCCAATATCTATTGAAATAATATCTCCATCTTTTAATTTATAATTACTTGGTATTCCATGTACAACCTCTTGATTAACACTTGTACAAATACTTCCCGGAAATCCATCATACCCTTTAAAAGATGGTATTGCATTTTTACTTCTTATAAATTTATCAGCTAACTTATCAAGTTCTAAAGTAGTAATACCTGGTTTTATATATTTCTTTAAATATTGATGAGTTTCATAAACAATATTACCTGCTATTCTAAGAAGTTCTATTTCTCTATCACTTTTTATTGTAATCATCTTACTTCACCAATTTAGCTGCTTCTAAAAATACTATATTAGCATCAGAAGCATCTATTCTTTTTAAAAGATTTTTGGATTTGTAATAATCAACTAATGGAGAAGTTTTATTAACATACTCATCATATCTTTGATTAAATACTTCTTCTTTGTCATCATCACGTTGAATTAAACCTACATGACAATTATCACAAATTCCTTCTTCTTTTGGAAATAAATCTTTATTTCTAGTCGAATAAGATGCTTTACAAACTGGACAAATAAGTCTAGTTGTAACCCTATTTTTTAGCTCTTCTCTATCTACATCTAAATAAATTACAACTCCTAAATCCTTTCCTATAGTCTGTAATAACTCATCATACATTACAGCTTGTTTAACTGTTCTAGGAAAACCATCTAAAATATAAGGAGTATTACCTAATTTATTTAGTTTAGCCTTAAGAGCTTCAAAAACTGTCTCATCATCAATTAATTTACCAGTACTCATTTTTTCCTTTAATGAATTATCTTCTTCTGCTCTTTCTCTTAACATATCTCCAGTAGATATAGAAACATATCCAAATTCATCTTTTAACATCTTAGATAAAGTCCCTTTACCCGCAGCTGGAGGAGCAATCAATACTACATTTTTCATTACGCTCTTCTTGCCCTCCTTTTACGAGTAGCCGTAGGATTATAACCCCTACTAAGTAAACTACTTTCTAATTGTTTATAAGTTTCAATAGAAACTCCTACTACGATTAAAAGTCCTGTACCTCCGATAGAAACAGATGATGGAAGTTCAGTAAGCATATTAATAAGTATTGGAAATGCTGCAATTATTGCTAAAAATACTGAACCTGCTGTAGTAAGTCTAATAAGTAATTTTGAAAAATACTTTTCTGTATCTTTACCAGGTTTAATACCAGGAACATATCCACCATTATTCTTTAAATTTTTAGCCATTTGTTCAGGTTTCATTTGCACAAAAGTATAAAAATAATCAAAGAATATTATAAATACTATATAAAGTACTAATCCTACTGGAGTAGTATAATCTAAATAAGAATTAACAAAATTAGAAAATGATTCATTTCCTATAACTTGTGCTATTGTAATTGGTACAGCCAGTAAACTTGATGCAAAGATAACTGGAATAACTCCTGCTGAATTAATCTTAATTGGCATATAACTTTGTTTACCTAAATTAGCAGTTGATTTATTAGCATATTGGATATTAATTCTTCTTGTCGCACCTTCTACAAAAATTACTCCAATGACTACTAAAAAACATACTATTAAGAATAATAAGAACTCAGCACTACCTGCTATAATTGAATTTGTAGAACCAAAATCTATTAATGATTCAAAAGCTGTAGTCATCATAGTAGGAAGTGAAGCCACAATACCTGCCATGATAATTAATGAAATTCCATTTCCAAATCCTTTTTGAGTTACTTGATCACCTAGCCATAATAGGAATGCTGTACCTGCTGTCATGATAAGAGCAACTTCTATATAACCAAGTACTGTATAAGAATCTCCTAAAAATGCATAACTCATAGCATAACCTTGAATAAAAGCAAAAATAATTCCTAAATATCTCGTAATTTGATTAAGTTTTTGCTTCCCAGTATGCCCTTGTTTAGCTAAATCTGAAAAATATGGAACAATATCCATCTGTAAAAGTTGAATTACAATGGATGCTGTAATATATGGGATAACTCCTAGAGCAAAAATTGAAAAATTCTTAAGCGCTCCACCACCCATAACATTTAAAAGTTCCAAAAATCCCAAATTTTTAGTTATTTCTTGAGTTCCAGGAATTTCAATAGTGGTACCAATTACATATAAAGTAAGTACTGCAATTGTAAAATATAATCTATGTCTTAAATCTTTATTTTTTTTAGTGAATAGCTGTTTAAGAGTTTTAAACATCTTAAATCACCTCTGCTTTACTACCTGATTCTTCAATCTTTCTAAGTGCACTTTGTGTATATCTATGTGCTTTAATAGTAATTTTTTTATCTAAAGTACCATGCCCAAGTACTTTGATACCTGAAAGTTGTTTCTTAATAATACCTAATTCTTTTAAAAGTTCTGGAGTAACTACATCCCCATCATTAAATCTATTTAAATCACTAACATTTATAGTAGCATATACTGTTTTAAATCTAGCATTAGAAAATCCTCTCTTATGAAGTCTTCTAAATAATGGTGATTGACCTCCTTCAAATACTGCTGGAATAGAAGCACCACTTCTTGATTTTTGTCCGTTTTCTCCACGACCACTTGTTTTACCAAGTCCACTACCAGGACCACGTCCTACTCTCTTGTGAGCTTTAGTAGCACCTGGATTTTTTTGTAAATTATTAAGTTCCATTATCCTAAAATCTCCTCTTTAGTTTTTCCACGAGCCATACATACTTGTTCAATAGTTTTCATTGATTGTAAAGCTTTAATAGTAGCTCTAGCCATATTAATTTTACTTCTAGCTCCTAGTGATTTTGAAATAATATCGTGGTATCCAGCAATTTCAAGTACTGATCTAACAGCACTTCCTGCAACTAAACCTGTACCAGCACTAGCAGGTTTTAAAATAACATTAGTTGCTCCTTCTGAAAATCTAACTTCATGTGGAATAGTTCTTCCTTCATTAATAGGTACTTTAACAACATTCTTATTTGCATCTTGTCTAGCTTTTTTAACAGCTTCAGAAACTTCATTAGCTTTTCCTATACCTAAACCAACAAGACCTTTTTTATCACCAACTAAAACTACTGCTTGAAATCTTCTTTGACGACCACCTTTTGTAACTTTAACAACTGCTTTTGTGTCTAAAACTATCTCATCATAAGTTCTAGTAGGACGATTGTTTCTTCTTTTTTGCATATTATCTCCTCCCATTAGAATTCTAATCCATTTTCTCGTGCTGCTTCTGCTAAAGCTTCAACACGACCATGATATAGATATCCTCCTCGATCAAAAACTACTTTATTAATTTTGATCTTTTTAGCTTCTTCTGCAATAAGTTTTCCAACCTTAGCAGCTATTTCTTTATTGTTACCTTTCATTTTCATAGAAGATGCACTAGCTAAAGTAACTCCCTCGTTATCGTCTATTAATTGAGCATAAATATTTTTATTAGAACGATAAACATTAAGTCTAGGTATTTCTTTAGTACCAATCACTTGTTTTCTAATTCTATCATGTCTAACTTTTCTCATTTCATTACGTGACTCTTTTTTTATCATACTTATCCTCCTACCTATTTAGCTTTCTTACCTTCCTTACGTCTAACATATTCACCAACATAGCGAATACCTTTTCCTTTATAAGGTTCAGGTTTTCTTACCTTTCTTATATTAGCCGCAAATTCTCCTACTTTTTGCTTATCAATACCAGAAACAGTAATTTGATTATTACCTTTAGCTTCTACTTTTAAGCCTTCTGGAACATCAAGTTCATCTACATGAGATTTACCAGCATGCACAACTAATGTATTACCTTTCATATTAAATCTATAACCAACTCCAATAATTTCTAAAGATTTTGAAAAACCTTCAGATACTCCTAGAATCATATTTTTAATATTAGCATTAGTAGTACCATGCATTTTTTTAGCATTTATTGTTTCATTTTTTCTCGAAACAATTACTGTATTATCTTTAACTTCAACATTGATAAGCTTATCTAATTTTAAATTAAGTTCTCCCTTAGGACCCTTAACAACTACTAAAGAATTATCATTTGAAACCGTAACATTTTCTGGAATTGCTAAAACTCTATTACCGATACGACTCATAATATCACCTTTTACCAAACATAAGCCATAACTTCTCCGCCTAGGCTTTTATTTCTAGCTTCTTTATCAGTCATAATACCTTTTGAAGTAGAAATAATTGCTATACCAAAACCATTAAGTACTTTAGGTACTTCATCAGCTTTAGCATATACTCTAAGTCCAGGTTTAGAAATACGTTTAAGTCCAGTAATTACCCTTTCTTTTTTATTTACATATTTTAAAGTTAATGTTAAAGTTCCTTGAACTTTATCTTTACTAACTCTATAATTTTCGATAAAGCCTTCGTTTTTCAATATTTTAGCAATTTCCGTTTTAACTTTTGATACAGGCATCGATACTTCTTTATATCTATTAGCATTAGCATTACGAATTCTCGTAAGCATATCCGCAACTGGATCAGTTACTACCATAATAAATTCCTCCTTCTTGGCCTACCAACTTGATTTTTTTACTCCTGGAATTTGACCTTTACTAGCAAGTTCTCTAAAACAAATTCTACAAATTCCATATTTTCTAAGTACACTATGAGGTCTACCACATCTATTGCAACGTGTATACTCACGTACTTTAAATTTTTGTTTTTTATTAGCTTTCGCTATCATACTTTTCTTAGCCATTTTATGCCTCCCTACTTTCTAAAAGGAATTCCTAGTTCCTTTAAAAGTTCATAAGCTTCGTCATTAGATTTAGCTGTAGTAACAAGTACAATATCCATGCCTCTTACTTTAACTACATCATCAAATTCAATTTCTGGGAAAATAAGTTGTTCTTTAATTCCAATTGTATAATTACCTCTTCCATCAAAAGCTTTTGGAGAAAGTCCTCTAAAGTCTCTAACACGAGGAATAGCAACTGCAATTAACTTATCTAAAAAGTTATACATATTTTCTCCTCTTAAAGTAACTTTACAACCAACATTTTGTCCTTCACGAAGTTTAAATCCAGCAATTGACTTACGAGCTTTAGTAACAACTGGTCTTTGACCAGTAATAACTTCTAAATCATGCATACATGCTTCTAAAATTTTAGCATTATGTGAAGCATCTCCTGCTCCAATATTAATAACAATTTTTTCTAATTTTGGAACTTGCATAACTGATTTATAACCAAGCTTTTCTTTTAAACTAGGAACAATTTCCTTCACATATCTTTCTCTTAGGCGGTTCATAAATACCCTCCTTCCAACTAATCAAGTTTTTCGCGGGATTTACCCACTCTAACTTTTTTATTTGTTTTTGAATCCACATCATGATAAATTCTTGTAGGTTTATTTGTTTTCTTATCTAAAATCATAACATTAGAAGCATCTATTTTTGCTTCAGTTTCAATTATTCCACCAGTTTTATTAGAGTTATCAGGTTTAACATGTTTTTTAACTAAATTAATACCTTCAACAATTACTTTATTTTCATTTTTAAATGTATGAGTAATCTTACCTTCTTTTCCTTTATCTTTTCCAGTCATTACTCTTACTTTGTCTCCGACTTTTAGTTTCATATCATAACCTCCTATAATACTTCCTTAGCAAGAGATACTATCTTCATATATCCCTTATCACGAATTTCTCTAGCAACTGGTCCAAATACACGTGTTCCAACTGGAGTTTTATCATCTTTTATAATTACACATGCATTATCATCAAATTTAATATAAGATCCATCTTCACGACGAACACCACGAACAGTTCTAACAACAACTGCTTTTACTACTTTTCCTTTTTTAATAGTACCATTAGGAGTAGCTTTCTTAACAGTACCTACTACTACATCTCCAATATTACCAAATTTTACTTTACTTCCACCTAGAACTCTAATTACAAGTAGTTCACGAGCTCCAGAATTGTCAGCGACTTTTAAACGAGTTTCTTGTTGAACCATAACAAATACCTCCTTATAGTATTACACTTTCTTCAACTATTTCAGCTAAATAAAATCTTTTTGTCTTTGATAAAGGACGAGTCTCAACAATTCTAACTCTATCTCCTAATTTAGCTTTATTAGTTTCATCATGAGCAGTATATTTTTTACTATATTTAACTCTTTTACCATACTTAGGATGTTTCTTATAAGTTTCGACAAGTACAGTAATAGTCTTATCATTCTTATCGCTTACAACTCTTCCTACAAGTTCTTTTTTTACTGTATCTTTCATATTACTCCTCCACTTTCTCTAATTCACGTTCACGAATTATTGTTTTCATTTTAGCTACTTGTTTTCTAAGTTCTCTAAGTCTAACAGGTTTTTCTAAATTACCTGTTGCTTGTTGGAAGCGCAAATTAAACAATTCTTCTTTGTTTTCTTTAATTTTATTTTGTAATTCTTCTGTGGATAGTTTTCTTAATTCTTCTGTTTTCATGCGTCTTCACCACCCATATCTTCTCTTTTTACAAATTTAGTTTTAATTGGTAATTTATGTGATGCAAGTCTAAGAGCTTCTCTAGCAACTTCTTCTGAAACTCCAGAGATCTCAAACATAATTTTTCCTTCTTTAACAACTGCTACCCATTTATCAACAGCACCTTTTCCAGAACCCATACGAACTTCTAGTGGTTTAGCAGTTTTAGGCATATGTGGGAAAATATTAATAAATACTTTACCACCACGTTTCATATAACGAGTCATAGCAACACGAGCAGCTTCAATTTGATTATTAGTAATCCAAGCTCCTTCTTTAGCCATAAGACCATAATCTCCAAAATGAAGTTCTCTATTACCTTTACTACGCCCTTCATATTTTAATCTATGGACTCTTCTATATTTTGTTCTAGACGGTATTAACATAATTAATTACCTCCTTCTTTGGCGTTCTTAGAAGGTAATATTTCTCCTTTATTAATCCATACTTTTACTCCAAGTTTACCATAAGTAGTAAGTGCTTCAGCAAACCCATAATCTATATCAGCACGAATTGTATGTAAAGGAACATTTCCCTCAGAATAACCTTCACTTCTAGCCATTTCTACACCATTAAGTCTTCCTGAAACTAAAGTTTTAATTCCTTTAGCACCAGCTTTCATTGCCGCTCTAATAGCTTTCTTTTGAGCTGCTCTAAATGGTGCTCTAGCTTCAATTTGTTTAGCAATTGATTGAGCTACTAAAGTTGCATTCAAATCAATATTTTTAACATCCATAATTGAAACTGTAACATTTCCATTAATAAGTTTAGATAACTTATCTTTTAATACTTTTATTTCTTCTCCACCACGACCAATAACAATACCAGGTTTTGAAGTGTGAATAATTACTTCACATTTATTATTGTTTCTTTCTATTTCTATTTTCGATATACCAGCATCTTTAAGATTCTTTTCTAAATATTCACGAATTTTAATATCTTCATTTAAATATTTAGCAAAATCTTTTTTAGGAGCCATCCATCTTGATTCCCAATCTTTATTAATTCCAATTCTAAGTCCTGTTGGACTAACTTTTTGTCCCATAAATAACCTCCTAAATTACCTTTCTGCTACCACAATAGTTACATGTGATCTACGATGATAGTTTTTATCAACTTTACCACGTGAACCAGGTACCCTTCTTTTTAAAGTAGAACCTTGATCTACTAAAGCTGTCTTTATATATAATTTATCTTTATCTAAATTATGATTATTAACAGCATTACTAATTGCAGATTCCACTACTTTTTTTACTATTCTTGCTGGTTTACTATTATAATTAGTTAAAATATTTAAAGCTTCTTCTGTATCTCTCCCACGGATTAAATCCACCATAAGACGAATTTTTATTGGACTAATTCTTTCATTTTTTAAAATAGCTTTTACATCCATTTTTTAAAACCTCCTCTTGTTATTTCTTCTTTTTCTTATCAGCGCCATGTCCACCAAATGTACGTGTAAGTGCAAATTCACCTAACTTATGTCCTACCATATCTTCAGTTACATATACTGGTATAAACTTATTACCATTATGTACTGCAAAAGTATGACCTACAAATTCAGGAAAAATTGTAGAACGGCGTGACCAAGTTTTTATAACTTCTTTTTTACCAGTTTCATTTAAATTTTGAACCTTTTTAAGTAATCTATCAAATACATAAGGTCCTTTTTTAATACTTCTTGCCATATTACAAAATCCTCCTATTTCTTATTCCTTCTACGTACGATAAACTTATCTGACGCTTTTTTCTTTCTAGTTTTATATCCAAGAGCTGGTTTACCCCAAGGAGTCATTGGTCCACTTCTTCCGACTGGAGCTTTACCTTCACCACCACCATGAGGATGGTCATTAGGGTTCATAACAGAACCACGAACAGTAGGTCTAACACCCATATGTCTTTTTCTTCCTGCTTTTCCTATTTTAACTAATGAATAATCTTCATTTCCGACTTCACCAATAGTAGCCATACAAACTCCAAGAATTTTTCTAACTTCTCCTGATGTAAGTCTAACAAGTACATATTTATCTTCCTTACCTAGAATTTGAGCTGAAGCTCCAGCACTTCTAGCTAGTTCTCCACCTTTTCCAGGTTGAAGTTCAATATTATGCACAAGTGTTCCTTCTGGGATATTTTTAAGTGGTAAACTATTACCAACTTTAATATCTACATTATCTCCAGAAATAACTTTCATTCCTACTTTTAATCCTTTTGGTGCAATAATATATCTTTTTTCCCCATCAACATAGTTAATTAAAGCTATATTAGCACTTCTATTAGGATCATATTCAATACTAGCAACTGTTCCATAAATATCTTTTTTATTTCTTTTAAAATCGATAATACGATATTTTCTTTTTTCTCCTCCACCTTGATGTCTTACAGTTATTTTACCTTTGCTTCTTCCAGCATTTTTTGTTTTCTTAGCAAGCAAACTTTTTTCAGGTTTATTAGTTGTAATCTCATCAAACGAAAGCACGCTCATACCACGTCTTCCTGGAGTGGTAGGTTTATAATTTTTTATAGCCACTTTGCTTACCTCCTTAACCTAATTCAATTGTTTGCCCTGGAGCTAATTTAACAATTGCTTTTTTCTTACGATTAGTAAGTCCAGTATAACGACCTACTCTTCTTTTTTTAGGATGAACATTAATAGTTCTAATACTTTCTACTTTTACATTGAATAACTTTTCAATAGCAAGTTTTATTTCTGTTTTGTTAGCTTTAGGATCAACATAAAATGAATATACATTTTCTTGTCCCATATAAGCAGACTTTTCCGTAACAACGGGAGCCTTAATAACTTCTAAATATTTAGTATCCATTATTTAAGTGCCTCCTTTATTCCCTCAAGAGCTTTCTCTTCAATTAATAATTTTTTAGCACTCATAATATCTAAAACACTAACTTCTTCAAAAGTTTCTAAATATACGTTTTGCAAATTACGTGAAGCTAAAATCACATTTTCATCATATTCTTTAACAATAATTAAAGTCTTATCTTTACTAAGTCCTAAATTATTAAGTAAATTTACCATTTCTTTTGTTTTAGGAGTATTAAATTTAATATCATTAATTACCACTATGTTATTATTTTTAGCTTTATAAGAATATGCTGATTTAAGTGCTAATTTTCTCTCTTTTCTATTTTGCTTTTTATTATAACTTCTAGGAACTGGTCCAAAAGCAATACCTCCACCAGTCCATTGAACAGCTCTTATTGAGCCTTGACGAGCATTTCCTGTCCCCTTTTGTCTCCAAGGTTTTCTTCCGCCACCAGAAACTTCTGCTCTAGTTTTAGTTTTATGAGTTCCTTGTCTTAAAGCAGCACGTCCAAGAACTACCGCATCTTTTAAAACTACATCATTAGGTTCTATTCCAAATATTTCTTTATCGAAGTTAGCATCTTTTATTTTTTTACCATTAAGATCCATAAGTTCCATTTTCATCTAAATTCCTCCTTACCCTTCTTAGAGTTCATTGTTTGAAACTTCTGCACCTGCATTTTCTTCTTTAGACTCTTCAGCAAGAGAAGTTTCTTCTTCATAAGAAATTAAATCAAATGCATCATTCTTTTTATCAGTCTTAACAGCACTTTTAATAATTACTAATCCCTTTTTAGGTCCAGGAATGCTTCCTTTCACTAAAATACAATTATCTTCCATGTCAACTTTAATAATTTCTAGATTTTGAATAGTAACTTGTTCTGCACCCATATGTCCAGGAAGTGCTTTACCAGGAAGTACCCTCATTGGTCTCATTGTACCAAGAGAACCTACTCCTCTATGATATTTTGAACCATGACTCATTGGTCCACGATGTTGATTATTCTTCTTAATAACTCCTTGATATCCTTTTCCTTTACTCACACCAGTGACATCTACTATTTCACCAGCTTCAAATATGTCAGCACCAACTTCTTGTCCTAAAGTATAAGTACTCACATCTACTCCTCTAATTTCTCTTAAGAAGCGCTTAGGAGCAGTATTTGCTTTTTTAGCATGACCAGTTTTAGGTTTGTTACTAACTTTTTCTCTTACTGTTTCAAAACCTAATTGAATAGCATCATAACCATCATTATCGACAGTTTTAATTTGTGTTACCACATTAGGTAAAACTGAAACAACAGTAACAGGAACTAATTCTCCCTTAGTATTAAAAACTTGGGTCATACCAACTTTTCTACCTAAGATTCCTTTCATTTTTCAATTCTCCTTTTTAATTTTCTTATTTTTGTTTAATTTGAATATCTACACCACTAGGCAAATCTAGACGTTGCAGAACATCCATTACCTCTTTACTTGGGTTTTTAATATCAATTAATCTCTTATGAGTACGTGATTCATATTGTTCACGAGAATCCTTATCTTTGTGAACTGCTCTAATAATGGTAACTTTTTCAACATCTGTAGGAAGTGGTACAGGTCCACTAAATTCTCCTCCAGCACGCTTAATAGTTTCAACTATCTTACTAGCAGCGTTATCAAGAATTCTATGATCATATGATTTTAATTTCACACGAACTATATTTGACATTACTCCCCCTCCTTTCGCCTATATCTAGTATAGACTTGCTCCATACAAAAACCCGATAAACACTAACAACTCATCCTAGTGTATCAGCAACCTTGTACATCATCGCAGTCATAACATCACAATATTATCACAATATTATATTAAAATCAAGCTTTTTTTAACACTTTTTTCACAAAAAAAAACTACTAAATCAGTAGTTTTTCTAATTTTTTTATCTTACTTTATTTTTTATGCCATACCCTTCAGAATAACCATCTAATTTTTTTGTACGGGCTGGATGTCTTAATTTTCTTAACGCTTTACCTTCAATTTGTCTTATTCTCTCTCTCGTAACACCGTACTTTTTGCCAACTTCTTCTAAAGTTCTTGGTTTGCCATCATAAAAACCAAATCTTAACATTATTATATCTCTTTCTCTATCAGGCAGTTTTGAAAGCATTTCTAACAATGTATCTCTAAGATCATTGTTCATAGCAAAATCTTCTGGAAGCAATTCTTCAGCATCTGCAACAAACTCACCTAAAGTAGAATCCTCGTCTTCTCCAATTGGAACCTCTAAAGAAACAGGTTCTACAGAATACACCATTATCTGTCTTACTTTTTCTTCATCTAATTCCATTTTTTCAGACAATTCACTAACAGTAGGTTCTCTACCAAGTTCTTGAATCAGCTTATTTTTTACTCTAATAAGTTTATTAATTGTTTCCACCATATGAACGGGTACTCTTATTGTACGAGCTTGATCCGCAATAGCACGAGTAATAGCCTGTCTTATCCACCAAGTTGCGTAAGTTGAAAACTTATATCCTTTAGTAACATCAAATTTTTCTACTGCTTTAATAAGTCCTAAATTACCTTCCTCAATCAAATCCAAAAATTCCAAGCCTCTTCCCACATACTTCTTAGCTATTGAAACAACTAAACGAAGATTAGCTTCTCCCAATTTTTTAGTAGCTTCTAAAGAACCTTCAGCAGATTTTTTCGCTACTTCTTTTTCCTCCTCAGGAGTAAGAAGTGGAATCTTACCAATATCTTTCAAATACATTCTAATAGGATCTCCAGAATATCCATAAACATCTCCATACTCAATATTTTCATATTCATTCATTCCATTATTTTCCATATTTGCATCTTCTAAACCATTGAAATCATCAGATAAAATTTCTTCATCAATAACATCAATATTTTTTAATGTTAAATAAGTAAGAAAAATCTCTTTTTCATTGTCAGAAAGACCTAAAGAATTAACTTTTTCTTCCTTAATTTTATTGTCCTTAGCAATTCTTTTTATTATTGCATCAAATTTATCTTTAACTTCTTGATCTAAAGAATCTACTAACTCTAATAAATTTTCTTCATCATTAAATAATATATCCATCTCTTGCATAATAACACCCCCATCAAAAACCTAACCATCACATATTCATAAAAACTTAAAAAATGGTACCACACTTTATCCAAAATGTCAAACTTTTTTTATTTAATTACTCTTTTTTTAATTTTTTTAGTAATACTATTTCCATCCTTCAAAATATTTTCTTTATATTTTTTATAAGCTATTTTATATATTTTAATAGCAGAAACAACTTCCTCTGGCGTATAAGAAAAATCCTCACAAACCAATTTTATATTATGCTTATATTTTTCACCTTTCAATCCTAAAATTAATTTCATAATATCAATCTCAACATCCTCTAAAAACTTTTCACCATTTTCATTTGCTAACACTAAAACTTCTAAACTATCTATTCTATCATTATTGATTCTTTGTCGTATTTCTTTTGAAAACTCATTACTCTTAGAATCAAAATACAAATTACGAAAAGCACTATAATTGGCAAGTTCTAACAATGCCGCATTACAAATTTGTCTTACTCTTTCCAAAGAAATTCCAAACTTTTCTCCTATCTGCTTAAGTGTCATATTATCCATAAACCTATAAATTAAAATTTGTCTAGTTCTATCATCAAATATTTTCATTGAAAGAAGGGTAAAAATAGTAAAAAAACAGTAAAGATTAAATCGGCTGGTTTCTTATTATATAACAAACGCCCGCCTACTCGGAGCGAGTTGGGCGGACGCATTTATGTGTGTTTTTAAGAAGCGAGTGCCTTTTATCTTACATTCTTCAAGATGGCGAGCAAGTGGTCCCAAACCATCTGTACGGTAGGAATAAGCAAACGCTCGTCGGGGGTATGAACGAAACGAAGGGTAGGACCAACGCTCATCATATCTACGTTTGGATACTTCTCTGATATGAGTCCGCATTCCAAACCTGCGTGAATGCCGAGCACCTGTGGTTCTTTGTTGAAGAGCTTCTTGTATTCCTCTACGGCAACTTCCACGAGTTTAGAGTTCGGATTCATCTTCCAGCCAGGGTATGCGTCGTGCTGACAGATTTCTGCACCAGCCATTTCGAAGCAAGCCTTGATGGTGTTTGCCATATTGATGAGCGCACTTGGCACGTTAGAACGCTGCGAAGCGATAACCGTGATTGCGTTCTCTTCGGTCTTTACCACAGCTACGTTGCTCGAAGTCTCTACCATATAGGCGATAGCTTCGTCCTGACAGTTGGTCAAAGGACCATTGTCTACTGCCTGAACAGCCA
>OGXR01001799.1_pt1 | contig 15039 bp, 10 predicted proteins | sample 1576331 | NCBI WGS metagenome assembly OGXR01 (sample SAMEA3541473, study PRJEB24748) | human gut metagenome | biome: human gut; feature: human-associated habitat; material: faeces | place: China | collected 2012 | reverse complement strand
GAGGCGGCCTCGTTCCAGTGATACTGCTTTACCAGCCCGGCCATGATATTCTGTATCATGAAGCCGCACATGTTGACGGGGTCCTTGGCGCTGCCGTAGGGCGGGGCATAGGCGAGCTCCAGCTCGGCCAGGTCGGCGCCGGTGAGCCCCGCGCGGATGGCGGTGGCGAACACGTCTATGCGCTTGTCCACGCCGGCGGGGCCGAGCGCCTCGTACATGGCGATCTGCGGTTTGACGGCGGGCACGATGTCGGCGATGGCGTCAATGATCGTGCGGTTGTATTCGAAGTAGGCGACGGCCAGCTGCGCGGATTCGACTTCCTCCGGGGATTCGACCGAGTCACGCACCTCGTCGGCAAAGCTCGCCACGACCTGCGGCGGCACCAGCGCCTCAGTGGGGTCAAGGCCCACGACGCTGGGGTTCTGAGTGTTGTCAATCGCTTCGATCAGGCGATCCATGCTGCTCCTTGTGTTATCTACAGACGGCTGAACATCAGCTGGGAGCCGATGATTGTGGCGAGGGGGCGTCCGGTGACCTGCCAGCCGCCGAACGGGGTGTTACGAGCCTTGGAGTGGAACTGTTCGGGGTCCACGGTCCATTCCTCGGCGGCGTTGAGCACCACGAGGTCGACATTGTCGGCGTCATCCACGCGGCTCAAGTCGAGCAGTCGGTTGACGCCTTCACGCTGCGGCTGAGCGTCGCTCTCCCCCGCAATCACGCCATCCGGATCATCCCCGGTGGGCGCGGGTTCGGCGTAGTCCTCGACCAGCGCGGCTACGTCGGTTGGCACATGCCCCATGAGTTCGGCAGGTCCAACGGACATGAGCTCGATCAGACGCTCATCGGAAATGAAGCCGCCGTCGACGAGCACCTTGTGGCACACGCCGTACGCGCATTCCAGTCCGATGATGCCGTTGGGCGCCTCAAGGAAGCCGAGTTCCTTCTCTGCCAACGTGTGCGGCGCATGGTCGGTGGCCAGCAGATCCACGGTGCCGTCGGCGATGGCCGCGATGGTGGCTTTGCGGTCCGCTTCGGAGCGCAGTGGCGGATTCATCTTGGCGAGCGTGCCGTACTTGAGCAGCGCCTCGTCGCTCAACGCCAGATAGTGCGGCGCGGTCTCGCAGGTAATCGGCAGTCCTTCGGCCTTGGCCCTGCGAATCGCCTCGAACGAGATGGCAGTGCTCACATGCTGGAAGTGCACGTGGACACCGGTGCGGCGGGCCGCTTCGATATCGCGGGCCACGATCTTGAGCTCGGTGTCTTCCGGAATGCCGGGCACGCCAAGCTCGCGGGAAACGGGGCCTTCGTTCACGGCACCTGTATCGTGATGCTCGCAATGCTCGATCAGGTACAGGTCGGAGGCCTTGACGTTCTCCAGCACCTGGTCCAGGATCTCCGGCGTCACAGCGGAACCGTCGTCGCTGATTGCGGTGATGGGGTGCGTGAGCATGGCCGGCGTCTTGGCGTCGTCCTCGAATCCGGGCACGTACTTGAGCCAATCGGCAACGTCGCTTGCCTCATGACCGGCGCGATCCTTGGACGCGCACACGCACAGATCGTAACGAACCGGCAATTGAACGTCATGCGCAGTATCGTACTGCTGCAGGAAGTCGATGACGTTGTCGAAGCCGGCATCCAGAACCTCTTTTGCACCGGTCGCTTCCGGGCCAGACACGGTCTGCCCATCCAGTGCCGGCAACGTGTTCGGCATGATGAGCACGTTCGTGTATCCGCCGGATGCCGCCGCCGCGCAGCCGGAGATCATGGACTCCTTGTAGGTCTGTCCGGGATCGCGGAAATGCACGTGCGGGTCTTCGAATCCGGGGGCGATGGTCATCGCCGAGGCGTCCACGGACGCGTCCGTGTCGGAGGGGACGACGAGGTCAATGACTTCGCCGGTGTTCCAGACCTTGATGTCGTGAAGGGTGAGGGTCATGATTTCAGAACTTCGCTTCCTCGTCGCAGTAGTCGCAACGGTATTCCTGACGGTCGGAATGCACCAGATGGAACATCTGCACCGCAGGCTCGGTGGTGGTGACGCAGCGCGGGTTCACGCATTTGATGATGTTGACGACATGTTCCGGCAGGGTCGGCTTCTTCTTTTCGACGATTTTGCCGCCGCGGACGATGCCGACGGTCGCGGTGCGCGCCACGAGGCCGAGCACGTCGAGGTCGATGGATTCGGTCTCATCCTCGATTTTGATGATGTCCTTCGTGCCGTACATGTGGCTGTCGGTGTTCATGATCAACGCGAGCTTGGTTTTGGACGGGTCGATCTTCAGATACTCAAGTACCTTGAGCGCGGTTCCGGCGGGCACGTGATCGATGATGATGCCGTTCTGAATGCTGGTGACTTCCATCAGGCTTCAACCTCCTTGGCTGCGAGCGGTTCGTATCCCGGCAGTTCGTCACCGACCACCGAGCTTTCCAATGCCATGCGCATGAGCATACCGTTCTTGACCTGTTCGAAGTAGGCTGCACGCGGATCGTCGTCGACTTCCACGGCGATTTCGTTGACGCGCGGCAGCGGGTGCAGCACGGCCATGTCCTTCTTGGCGTACGCCATCTTGGCTTCGTCGAGGATGTAGGTGTCGCGCAGACGCAGATAATCGTCCTCGTTGAAGAAACGTTCTTTCTGCACGCGGGTCATGTACAGCACGTCAAGATCGCCGATGACGGAGACCAGATCCTTGACTTCGGTGTAGGAGCAGGATTCGGTGGCGTTGATGCGGTCAAGCACGTACTGCGGGGTCTTGAGCTCGTCGGGGCTGATCAGCACGAAGTTGACGTTGCCGAAGCGGCACAGTGTTTCGATCAGGGAGTGCACGGTGCGGCCGAAGGTCAGATCGCCGCACAGGCCGACGGTCAGGTTGGTGACACGGCCGAAGCGCGATTGAAGCGTGGCCAGGTCGGCGAGCGTCTGCGTCGGATGCATGTGTCCGCCGTCGCCCGCGTTGATGACCGGCACGGAGGCGGCGCGGGATGCGACCAGCGCGGCGCCTTCCTTCGGATGGCGGATGGCCACCACGTCGACGTAGTTGGACACCGTCTTCAACGTGTCGGCGATCGTCTCGCCCTTGGTGACGGAGGCGAGCTGGGCGCCGGCGAAACCGATCACCTTGCCGCCGAGGCGCAGCATGGCGGTTTCGAAACTCAGACGCGTGCGCGTACTCGGCTCATAAAACAAAGTGGCAAGCACCCTGCCTTCGCAGGTGTGTGCCACTTCTTTACGATGGGAATCGATGTACTGCGCTTTGTGCAGCATTTCCTGAATCTGACGAATGGAAAGATCATCGAGAGTGATGACGCTTTTTCCGACCATCGGCGTTTCGACCGCCGGTTCGAGTACTGAGGACAACGGCTCACCTTTCATGCAACTTGTGGTTGAAGGTGGCCACTGAAAGTGACCTAGCCAACTATAGCCCGAAACACTGACCCGGAGCGTTCACCGCGTGTTCACCGAGCGCCCGCTCGAATCGTTTCATGAAAGGCCGTAGAACAGACGTTCCGTCACGTCGCGCGCCTTGCGCATTACGGCAAGCAGATCGTTTTCGAAATGCTGTCCGCGATTCGCGTCGTATCCGAGATAGACGGCGAGTCCTCCCAGCGAATACGTGTCATCCGGCAGGATATCCGCCTGGTTGACGCGCCCGCTCCACAGGTAGCTGCCGTTGCGTGCGGCCGTGCACATCCACCATGCGCGTCGCAATACGACGGCGTCGCCGGCGGAAACCAGCTTGCGCCGCTCCAACTCGTCCAACGCCTGCATCGTGCCGTTGACTCGCAGGTTCACGTTGTCGCCGGCATGCTGCAACTGCAGCAGCTGAATCGTCCATTCCACGTCGGACAGACCACCTTTGCCCAGCTTCAGGTGACGGTCCCTACGCACGCCGCGCGGCAATCGCTCGGCTTCCATACGCGCCTTGAGCTTGCGTATTTCGGCGACCTGCGCCTCCGTCAAATCGATCTTCGGATAGCGCAGCGGGTCGGCGACGTTCATCAGGAAATCCTCGGCGAGCGCCGCGTCGCCTGCCGCGTAACGCGCACGCAGGAGTGCCTGGTGCTCCCATGTGCTCGCCCAGGAACGGTAGTATTCCTCGCAGGACGCGTAGGAGCGCACGAGGGGTCCGTTTTTGCCTTCGGGCCGCAGGTCCATGTCGAGTTCGATTTTGGGTTCGAGCGTGGTCGGTCCTTGCAGGATGGCGCGGAGGTCTTCCTGCACTTTGCGTGCGAAGAGGTTGGCTTGGTTGTCGTCGGCGTTATCGGACGGCCGGTAGATGATGATGACGTCGGCGTCGGAGCTGAAGTTCACTTCCCTGCCGCCGTAGCGTCCCATGCCGATGACGGCGATTGCCGCCGGCGCTTCGTCGAGTCCCATTTCCTGCGTTTGGTGGCGGATGGCCCAGGTGAGCGATGCGTCGATGGCCGCGTCGTATACGTCGGTCATACCTGCGAGCGACGCCTTGTCGTCGATGACGCCGCTCATCCACCCTAGTCCGATGCGTTCGATTTCGTGGCGTCGCATGGCGCGGATGGAGTTGGCGAAGTCGTTGATGCTGCCTGCGTTGCGTTCGAGTGAGGCGTGTGTCTGCACGTCGAGGCTTTCGCGTGAGCGTGGCTGCAGGTCGTTGTCGCTGCCGAGCCAGGTGACGGATTCGACGGATTTGTTGAGCGCGTCGCCCAGGAACCGCGAATTGGACAGGATGTGGCACAGGCGTTGCGCGGCGGACGGCGAGTCGCGCAGGAAGCCGAGGTATTCGCTGTCCGTGCCAAAGTGTTCTTCGAGTTTGCGCCAGTTGAGCAGTCCCATGTCGGGGTTCTGCCCTTCGCCGAGCCATTGGAGGGCGGCGGGCAGGAGGATGCGGTTGATTTTCGCGGCACGGGAGATGCCGGCGGTCAGTGCGGTGACGTGGCGCATGGCGGCGTCGGGGTCGGCGAATCCGATGGAGGCGAAGCGTTCCTGCATGGCGTTGGCGGACAGTTCCACTTGTTCGTCGTCGAGGCCGGCGTTGATGGGCAGCATGGGCCGGTAGTAGATGTCCATGTGCAGGTGGCGCACTTCACGTCGGGTTTCGTCGTATTTGTCGACGAGTTCCTCGGGGTGCATGTGGAAGGCCCGGGCGAGTCTGCGCAGTTCGAGGTTGTGGTTGAGTTCGTCGTCGTTGGTGTCGCGTTTGCGTTCGATGCCGCCGAGACTGGCTTTGCCGAGGTCCGGGAACAGGTGGGTGCGTTTGAGCGCCCACATTTGCTGGCGGTGTTCCATGACGCGTTCGAAGCGGTAGTCCCAGGAGAGTTTCTTGGCTTGTCTGCGTGAGACGTATCCGCCTTCGGCGAGGCGTTGCAGCGATTCGAGGGTGGAGCTGGTGCGCAGGGTCTCGTCGGCGCGGCCGTGGACGAGTTGGAGCATCTGCACGGTGAATTCCACGTCTCGTAGGCCTCCGCGGCCGAGTTTGATTTCACGGTCCTTCAGGGGCGCGGGGATGAGGTCTTCGACTCGTTTGCGCATCTGCTGGCAGTCGTAGACGAAGTTGTCGCGTTTGGAGGCGGTCCATACGAACGGTCGGGTCATGTCCATGTACGCTTGGCCGAGGTCGGGGTCACCGGCCACGGGGCGGGCCTTGAGCAGGGCTTGGAATTCCCAGTTTTCCGCCCACTGTTCGTAGTAGGCTTCGTGCGATTCGAGTTTGCGTACGAGCGGGCCGTCCTTGCCTTCGGGGCGCAGTCCGCCATCGATCTGCCACAATGTAGGTTCGGCGACGCCCATGATGACGGATTGGCATACGCGCTGCAGGGTGGTGGCCATTTTGGTGCCGACACGGTTGAGGGTCATGCCGTTGGTGTCCGCGTCCGCCGGTTCCACCACGTAGATGAGGTCCACGTCGGATACGTAGTTGAGTTCGCGTGCGCCGAGCTTGCCCATGCCGATGATGGCGAAGCGCACGTGTTCGCTGCCGTCCACTTCGTTGCGGGCGATGGCGAGCGCGCCTTCCAGGGCCGCGTCGGCAAGATCGGACAGTTCCTGGCTGATTCTCGGTTGTATTTCGATTGGGTCGTCCGCGGTGGCGTCCTGCGCCATGATGGCGGCAAGCTGTTTCCTGTAGGTCTGTCGCAAGGCAGTCGCCGCCTCCGCAAGAGGTTTCGAGGCTTTCGGCGTGCGGCTGTCGACAGGGTCGGCACCGACCGCTTCGAGCACATGTGCGCGCCGCTGGGCATGGTTGTACAGGTGGCTTTCGCATGAGTCGCTGGCCGCAGCCATGACGAGTTCGGGACGGAATCGCATGAGTTTTCCCATTTCGTCAGACACGCCGAGCACGGTGACCAACCGGACGAGTCCTTCGTTGTCGGTGATGACCTGTCGGAAATCACGTCCCTGGCTTTGCAGAGCCTTGATGATGTCCACGAGGTTGCGCAGCGCGACGTCGGGATCGCAGGTCTTTTCCAATGTCTCCATCAGCAGATGCAGCTGGTCATCGTCAATGCCGTCGGCATGCAACTCGTCAAGCAGCTCACGCGCCATGTCCAGATCCTGCAATCCAGCCCGAATCAGATCGAGCACCCCAAACTTATGCGTAGAACCCATGGTTCCCATAGTAGCGGCATGTTCGTGGAAGGAGCAGCAGCCACGCGCGACGCGGTCCCCGAAGTATCATCTACTGGCAGCGGGATCAATCGCTGAAATTCAGTCATCAACTGAATTTTCCTTTCAGCCATGTATCTACCATCATGATGGTGTTGTCTTGGGGTCGGAAAGAGGAAAATCCGTTTCCCTACCGTAAAAGGGGAATGTCCTATTTTAGCATTGGTAAGCAATCCCTTCTTCGTCGATGATGCAAAGGTGGACCGTATGGCAGAGGTGAGAATCAAAATCCAAAGCGACCCATATCAGGAAAAGGTCCGATATTACAGCTGGCATGGGTATTGGAGGGAAATCACGACCAGCACGAATCCCGGCAGCGGACTACTCGGCGAGAGGCTCGTCAGGGGATTCTTCCCATTCAAAGCCGAGGAGATCGTCGAAACCATCTCCAAGGAATTCGGCGATGGAGGCAGAATCCAACTGGTGTTCGAAGGCTCCGACGACGAATGGCAGGAGTTGAATGCTATTTGCTCCGAAGGGCCATACGCGTCATCGTTTGACGCGCAGCGTGGCGAATGCTATCTGTCCAATGCCCGCGACGTGCTTCCGGAAATCATCGAAGTATTCAAGGAAATCCAGCCGCTTGTTGACGATGCCATATCCGAACGCAGAAAGGTTTCGGATAAAATCGCAAAATTCACCGACGTTTCCAGCGACATCATTCCTTTGTGTGTGCTTGGAAACTACAGTGCGGGAAAGTCGACGTTCATCAACGCGCTTATCGGCATGGAAATCCTTCCGAACGGTGACGAACCGGTGACTGCGAGAGTATTCCAGATCAAACGTTCCAAAGACAGGGATAGGGCGATTATCCAGTTTTCCTTCGGAGACAGGCATTATCTGCTTCGTTTCGATTTGGACGGTCTTATGGTCAACCGGGATTTTGCCGGAGACCCTTTCTATGACGATTTAGTTTCGAAAACGGCACAGGCCGGAACAAGTATGGCGGCCCAGATGAACAGCGCGCTGAAAACTCTTAATTCCTATCGGCAAAGCGAAGACGGGCGCAGAATCTCCGATCTAATCAGCATCGAAGTTCCATTCAGCGACACCGACCCATGGCCGCACGATAGGGAGTTCGTCATCTTCGACACTCCAGGATCGAATTCCGCATCGAACGCGGACCATGCCCGTGTTCTCAGGGAGGCGATGGAAGGCTTATCGAACGGTCTGCCCATTTTCGTCGCCGAATACAGTTCCCTCGATTCGACCGACAACAAAAAGCTGTATCAGGAAATCGAGCAGATTCCCGCAATCGATGAGCGTTTCGCAATGATCGTGGTCAATAAGGCGGATTCCGCCGACCTTCCCAAAGGTGGTTTCGATGATGATGAGATAGGTCAGATCATGCACTGGTCGATTCCATCGAACCTTTACGGACAAGGCATTTATTTCGTCTCATCGATTCTCGGTTTGGGTGCGAAGAACTCGGGCGAATTCATGAGCGACAATTACGCCGAGAAATTCGAGGATCAGCAACGCAAATATGTGGATCCCTCAAGCCGTTTCTACAAGACACTCTACCGGTATGACATTCTTCCCGGTCAGATCAGCCGGAGAACCAACCATGAGTCGGAAACATGCAAGGATCTGCTGCTGGCCAACAGCGGACTGTTCTGTATCGAGAACGAGATTCGCCTATTCGCCGAACGGTATTCCGCCTACAACAAGTGCAGCAGATCGGAATCCTTGCTGCAGGAGATCATCGACATCACCAAGGAGGAAATCAGCGTTAAAAAGCAGTTGGTGGAGGAACAGAAGGCAGACCGGGAGGAACAGCTCGAACAGGACAAACAAAAACTGATCGAAAGCCTCGAATCATGCTGTTGCGATGAAAAGAACGCTTCCGCAGGCGGATATGATGACGATTTGAATGGCAAAATCAGCGCCGATACATGGTTCATCAGCGCCGACGTGTTGAACACGCGGCAGCAGAAGATCACCGAAAGCAAACGCGAAGACCTTGACTATGCGCATCGCGCGGACGCCGCAGCCGAAGCTCGCCGATTGGTGCTCCCCCATTTTGCCGATAGGCTTGGCGACACGTTCAAGAATGACGGAACCATTGGTTTGGCGGACCGTGTCAATAAGGTCGCGGATGGACTCAAAACGTCCACCCAAGGTCTTCTCGACGACGCCAAGGACGCTTTAGGCAAACAATCCGAGGTTGCAAAAACCGAAAAAGAGGCCGACCGGAACGCGGCCGACCAATTATTCGACGAAATCGTGGCAGACTACACGACTTACGCAATGCGCATCGCGCAGACCGTTGACGGAGAATCGCAAGCATATCTCAAATCCTGCGCCGAACAATGCCGTCAATCGCTTTATCGAATCGCCACGGATGATGACGCCCCACTTTCGGAAGAGAAACGCAGGGAAGTCGGAGAAATCATCATCAACTATCACGACCTCCAATTGGATAGTGTAAGAGGACCTGTCTTCAACAAAGCCGAATTCAATGAAATCAAATTGGGCAACCAGGTGATCTTCAAAAGAGACAAGCTTTTTCTCAATAAGGTCAAAGATAAGTTCAACAAGGAAATCGAGCAGTGCTTCAATGACGCGCGCGGCGAAATCAGAAGCAAACACATCGACCGTTTCAACGCTTGGCTTAACGAATTACTGAACCAGATCGAGAGCAACATCACCGACTACAACCCCGTATTGCATGACTACGTGGAGGAGATCAACCAACAGACCACACAGATAGACGCGCTTGAAACCAAGCTCGGCATTCTCAAGGACCGCAAAGCCTATGTGACACGCGTCATCGATTGGAAGGACTGAACAAGATGGGTATCAAAAACGCGGTATTACGGGTGGCAGACAAGGCCGGTAACGCGGTGGCGAAGGTCTCATCCCTTAGCAGCGCCCAACTTGACGAGATCGAACGGAAACGCGAGTCGTACCTGTCCGAAAAACCCGACCCGTCCGACCCGCAGGCAGTTGAGCTCACGAACCGCCTATTGGCGACCGCCGGGGTTGAAATCCATGGAGCGTATCTGTCTCAGCTCAGGGATGTTTACTGCCCAGTGGACCCAACGGTTGAGTATCCCGACGGATTCGACGAAGCGCACAACATCCGATTCATGAACGTCACGAAGTGGATAGTCGACCCGAAGGAGGACAGTCTCGAAAAGCTCGTCAACGTGTATGACGTTCTCGCCGACGAGGATTGCAACATCGCTTTGGTGTTCAACCGCACCTCATCCACCACGAACGTGTATCTGGCGGTTGTCGACGTGAACAATACGGAAGACAACATCGACGTCGACAACTTCACCAAGCGCATCGCAGACGCGATCAAAGGCAATTTCCCCGGTTCCGAAATCGGCGCGGCGCAACGCGGAACGATTCCCTGCCTTCAGGAACGACATGCGTTTTCAGTTGCTGCCGTGTCGAATGTCCCGACCGAGAAGAACGACAGATTCACGGTCCAAACCATCGAAAAAGTACTCGACGGCATTGTGCCAGCAATAGAGGCGAGGATTACACCATCGTGCTGCTCGCCACCCCCATACACGATGTGGCGGAATGCAAGCTCCGGCTCGCAGAACTGCATTCGATGCTGACCCCATACGCCTCCTGGACGACGAACTACACCTATCATAGGAACGATTCCATAGGTTCCTCCGCCACCATCGGCGTCAATGCGGGCGTAAGCGCCGGCACACAGAACGGAACCAGCCAGGCGGTCGGACAGAACTACAACGAAACCGATTCGTCAAACGAATCAACATCCCAATCCGAAAGCCAGGGAACATCCGATTCGAGCAGTTCAAGCGAAAGCGTCACCGACACTGATTCCAATGGGACCAATAAGTCTTCAGGTGGAGTCATCTCAGGCGGATTAGGCGTCCCGAAAGTCGCCCAGTTTGGCATCTCCGCAAACCATTCCCAAGGCTCTTCCCACTCCACCTCCACTGCGAAAGGAACCACCGACATTGTTGGCAGGGCGGTCTCCAAATCGCTTGGCAAAGCCGTGACCAGCGGTATCGGCAAGGCCGTGTCCAAAGGCGCGTCCGTTACTTCCGGTGTTTCCAAATCCGTGAATCTCGGCGCCAATTTCGGCGGCTCCTTCGCCCGTTCCAGCACCGTCACCGCAACGCTTGGCACCGATGAAGGCATCACGCAGACCTTCAAGAACTTCTCGATCCAGCACGCGCTTGAAATCCTCGAATCGCAGATGAAACGATTCGACCTGGCGTCGGCACTCGGCATGTGGGATTTCTGCGCCTACGTGCTTTCGGAAGACCATAACGTCGCCAATAATGTGGCACACACCTATCTTGCGCTCACGCAAGGCAAGGAATCCTTCATGTCCCAAGCCGCCGTCAATCTTTGGCGAGGCGATCTTGGGGAGGCAAGTAAGGATGCGGCGGCCGTCTGCGCCTATCTGCGCGATTTAAGACACCCGGTCTTCGCGCTTTCGCCGACGCTGCTTGACGAGCATCCGAGCTTTTCGGTCTATCCAGCCACCGTCACCGCAACTACGGCATTGTCCGGCAAAGAACTCGCCTACTCGCTGAATTTCCCGAAGAAATCAGTGCCGGGTCTGCCGGTCATCGAATGCGCCGCGTTCGGACGGAACGTCTCGACTTTCGATGGGATGCACCCCAGCAAGGGTCTTCGTCTCGGAAAGATATTCCACATGCATCAGGAGGAGCCAGTCAAAGTCCTGCTCGAGAAAGATTCCCTCGCCTCGCATGTCTTCGTCACCGGCAGCACCGGCGCGGGCAAAACCAACACCGTATGCCGCATCCTTGACGAGGCATACGACCAAGGAGTGGGTTTCCTCGTGGTCGAACCCGCTAAAGGCGAGTACAAAGATGTGTTCGGCGGATTCGATGACGTGCATGTCTTCGGGACGAATCCGGCTTTCACGCCATTGCTGCGTATCAATCCGTTCAGTTTTCCCCAAGGCATCCACGTGCTCGAACATCTCGACCGGCTCGTGGAGATCTTCAACGTGTGCTGGCCCATGTACGCCGCTATGCCAGCCGTGTTGAAGGATGCCATCTCACGTTCCTACGAGGATTGCGGATGGAATCTCACCACATCGGAGAATCCCTTCGGGAAAGACCTGTATCCTTCTTTCTCGGATGTGACCCGCAATGTACGCGAGATTCTCGATTCCAGCGAATACGACGCGGAGAACAAGGGCGCGTACAAGGGATCGCTACTCACACGTCTGAATTCGCTCACCAACGGACTCAATGGTATGATGCTGACTCCCGACGGAGTGGATGAAGCGATGCTGTTCGACGGAAACACCATCATCGACCTGTCCCGTGTGGGTTCCGCGGAAACCAAATCTCTGTTCATGGGTCTTATCGTGCTCAAACTTCAAGAGCATTGCATGGCCGCCACGAACGGTATGAATCAGCCTCTTCGCCATCTGACGGTACTAGAGGAGGCGCATAATCTGCTGAAACGCACTTCGTCCGAACAAAGCACGGAAGGAGGCAATCTTCTAGGCAAAAGCGTCGAAATGCTATCCAATTCCATTGCCGAGATGCGCACCTACGGCGAAGGCTTCATCATCGCGGACCAAGCACCTGGATTGCTTGACATGGCCGCCATCCGCAACACGAACACGAAAATCATCCACCGTCTGCCCGATTTGTCGGATCGCGAGCTGGTCGGTCACGCCGCGAATCTCAACGACCAGCAGATCGTTGAATTAGCACGTCTTCCCAAGGGCGTCGCCGCGGTCTATCAGAACGATTGGGTGGAGCCTGTGCTGTGCAAAGTGGACAAAGCGGATGATAACAAACCGCTTGTCTACGCACATCCCGAAACAGGCAAGGCAGGAGACAACGCCAACGATGTTTTCGACGTGGCGGAAATCCTCGCCAAAGGCGACCGCATTACCGATAAGGATCTGCTGCATGATCTGCGGGAGGAACTCGATCAAATCAATCTCAATTCCTCCATGAAGGTCCGTATTCTACGTGCTGTCCAAAATCCCCCTGAAGAGCCTCGGATGCTGACGCTGTCTCCGATTATGGGTGCCCTGTTCCCGAATGTCCGCAAAGCCGCGAAGGACGAAATCGAACGAAGCAACGACGTCCGGCAATGGACCGTCGCAGCAGAATCAGCGCTTCAGGCATCCGTCAGCCACCGTATCGATGACATTGTCAGGATTGTGGTCATCCAAGGCATCATGACCGACATCCTCCATCTGCAGGAGCAGAACGATAAAGCGTTCAGCGACTGGCATGAGAATGGAGGTCTGGTCTGACAATAGTATCGAGACGAACCATCCGCTCCGCAATGGATGGACGTATATTCCCATTCCAGTTCACATACGCATATTCGACGAAAGAACATTATGAACATCGAGAAAACAGCTTCGGAAGTGTCCAAGCCTTCGAAGGAGACGCAACTGGGTTTCAATCCCGATCGTCTCATGGGTAGAGAGACGAAGGAAGCCAAGTCGGAGGTGAAAACCACCGAAACAGGTAAGCTTATCGATTTCGATAAGTTCATCACGCGGTCTACGGACAAATTCGAGTTAAGAGATCTTCCCTCAACATACAAGGAACGGTACAATCGTACTCCGATAAACGGCCTGCGAGGTCAATGGTCCGGAGAACGTGGCGAGTCAGAGTATAAGTCAACCAATCCAGAAGCCAACGCAGCCCTTTCCGAATTCGGGCTAAGTGGAATCAAATACAAGAACTCCATTCCCGATTTTCGCCCAGTCTCAGCCGCTATAGTCAAAATCGAAGGCATGAGCGCAGATAGGTCTTCACGCACTGATGAAAACGGCAATCACTTCGAGGGTAACTACGAAAAAGCCAATATAAAATGCGCCGAACAATGGAATAAAGACCGTCGTGACGGAAAGGACGATTGGACTCCTTCCGACGTTGAAAAATGGCGTAAAGCTCATAACTACACTTGGCATGAACATAACGATATGGAAACCTGCGTGCTTGTACCAACAATCATCAATAAGGTATTCACGCACTTTGGCGGTGTAGGCGAGACTAATAAGAAGAACAACAGGAACGGTGGTTTCGATGACTGAGAAGACCAATAAGAGAGAATTGTGGGGTCGGGAATTCGATTTGCCCGTCTCCTTCATCTGCGATTCCGACGAGGAGATTCTCGATTCGCAGCGTGAGGCCAGGGACGCGTTCCTTGCTTCTTGGGATGCTGTCGAGAAAAGCAAGGACGCGATTGAACGATATTGTCTCGACCGTGATGGTGACCAGATCGGCGATTCCATTACGAACATTTTCAAATACGTCATTCCGACCGACATTTTCGTGCTTAGGAATACGGATGTCCACGAAGTGGCGTTGATGTGCAACTACCGCTACGATCCGGAGCATGGACTTGCCACGGTGTTCGAGAATGAGCGGTTGAAGAAGATCATTCCGCAGGATGAGCTCTGAAATAGGATGCGGGGGCGGCACACACATACGCGCATGCCGCCCCCGCACTGTTGCATCGTCCGGAATCAGACGAAGAATGGTTTGACGTTGGACCAGATGCGCCGGCTGACGCATGGATGGTTCATCGTGTACAGGTGTACGCCGTCGACGCCACGTGCCGCCAAGTCGCAGATCTGTTCGGACGCGTAGGCGATACCCGCCTCTTTAAGCAGCGCGGTGTCGCTCCCCCACTTGTCAAGCAGGACGGCAAGTTTTTCAGGAACACGCGATTCGCACATCTTCGACATGCGCAGCACCGACTTCGCGTTCATCACCGGCATGATGCCGGCTTCGATCGGAACGTCGATGCCGGCGGCACGAGCCTTGTCCACGAATCGAAGGAAATCCTCGTTGTCGTAGAACAGCTGGGAGATGAGGTGGCTTACGCCCGCGTCGACCTTCTTCTTGAGATTGTCAATATCCTCCTCAAGCGTGGCCGCCTGCGGGTGCTTTTCCGGATAGCAGGCGCCGTAGATCTTGAGATTAGGACGCTTCTCGCGGATGTAGGCCGCCAGATCGCTCGCATGGTCGAACACTCCCGCCGGTTTGGCTCCTTCCACACGGTCGCCTCGCAAAGCGAGCACGCCGGAGACTTTGGCTTGGTCGAACAGGTCGAGCGCCTCGTCCACGTCGTCTTTGTCAAGGTATTGCGCGGTCAGGTGCGCCACGGCCGGAATGCCGTATTCGTTCACCGTATGCGCGATGCGTGCGGTCAGCGTGCGGTCGGACGATTTGCCGGTGCCGTAGGTGACGGAGATGAAGTCGGGGTCCAGCCCCTGCAGGCCATCCAACGTATCGTAGATGGTTCCTACAGGGCTGGTGCGCTTGGGAGGGAACACCTCCAGCGAGAAGATTGGCGAATGCATGTGATTCCTTGGAAATCTTGCCTGTTATTGCCGATGCCGGTTACTTGGCGAGTTTGGCGCGCACGGCCTTGGCCGCTGCGACGAGGTT
>OGXR01001794.1_pt1 | contig 15061 bp, 15 predicted proteins | sample 1576331 | NCBI WGS metagenome assembly OGXR01 (sample SAMEA3541473, study PRJEB24748) | human gut metagenome | biome: human gut; feature: human-associated habitat; material: faeces | place: China | collected 2012 | reverse complement strand
GTAGAGCACCTGACTCTTAATCAGGGTGTGCAGGGTTCGAGCCCCTGGAGGCGCACTCAAAGGTACCGGTTTTATGGACGTATGAGCCATAGGGTTGGTGCTTTTTTATTATATCATTGTTAAAGGATTAAAAGGTATCATGTCATTATTTAGATAGGCTGGCAGCTCAGGCACATAAAAAGTGAAATTAATATTGAAATTTTGAAATAATGAGTTTATACTGTTGAATAGGAAAAAAGTAACATTTGGGAATATGCTTTGGTCGGAGTAAAATATGATGAATGCGATAGACAAATATTCAACAGACAATATAGCGGATAACGAAATGATAATTGCAGTAGATGACGTGGTAAAGAAGGACTATGACAGTGCGGTTGTACGCATAAAGAAAGCGCTTGCGCGCTTGAAGAGCACCGGTCACGTGGAAAAATATGCAGAGTATCTCAATATCCTGGGATTGGTATATGAGCTTGAGAACGATGAGGCAAAAGCCTTTGAATGTTATCTGGAGAGCCTTGCCACGGCAGAAATTATCCGCTCGAGAGATCTTAAGGCTATGGTTTACAGCAATATTGGTTCGAGCTATAGCAAGATGGGAAGAGATAAGGAAGCGCAGAGATATTTCAACGATGCCAGAGACGAATATGACAGTTCCTCAGAAAAATCTGAAGAATGTCATAAAAGCTGGGTCATGTTTGACTATATAAATCATGCGATTAACGACAGATATGTCGCATTATCTTGAAGCAATCAGCTTGCAGATAGGGTTTCCGACAGCAGAGAATTTCTCCTCGTACTCGGTCATGATGTTGCCCTCATTCATTGCGGCATCATGATGCAGGTCGCGTGTACTGGCGTCGAGGTGCCATTTATCAGAGCTTTCAATCTCTTCCAGAGAGAAGGTGAAGAGGTCCTGGTTGTCAGTCTTGAATTCTATGCGTCCGTCAGGTGCGAGAAACAAATCATATCTGGCAAGAAATTCGCTTGAGGTGAGGCGTCTTCTTGCGTGCCTGTCCTTCGGCCATGGATCGGAAAAGTTCAGGTAAATGCGGTCAACCTCATTGCGGTCAAAAATATCCGGAAGAGTTGCGGCATCAATGCACAAAAAGTGCACATTTGGCAGCTCGTCCTCCTGCATTTTTTGTACGGCACGAAGAAGCACACTTGTATATCGTTCGATACCTATATAGTTAATCTCGGGATGAAGCCGTGCCAGATCCATCAGAAATCTGCCCTTTCCCATACCAACCTCTATATGAATCGGATTATTGTTTCCTAAAAAATCATGCCATTTTCCTTTTAATTCAACAGGCTCCTTTATGCAATAAGGGCTGTTGTCGATGACTTCACCGGCGCCCGGGATATTTCTAAGTCTCATGTAAATCTCCTTATAAAAACGTAAAATTTCATATAGATAATACCCTACAATTGTGTGGGTGTCAAAATAAAATGACAAAATACGTTGCACATGCCCTTGATAACATGTTTTTCATACATTATAATTAGAAATAGTACATTTTTGGTTATAGTACTGAACAGCTACCCAATTTTAGAATTAATAGGAACAGATATGAAGCATAAAATTATAAATTTAAAAAAATCAGGAATACTAATAATGGCAGTGTTTGCTATGGTCACGACGCTTTGTGCGAGACCGCTTATGGCATTTGCGGATGGTGATGACACGTACTGGCCGGAGGGACCGCAGATAAATTCACCGTGCGCCGTGGTGATGGAGGTCAATACAGGTACGGTGCTATATGAGAAAAATTCACACGAAAAGCATTATCCTGCAAGTATCACAAAGATCCTCACCACATATCTGACTATACTCAACTGCAAGATGAATGAGAAGGTTACATTCTCAAAAGAGGCGGTGAAGGAGAGCAGTGATGGTTCGTCGAGCATCAAGAGGGATGTGGGCGAGGAGATGACCATGGAGCAGACACTATATGGAGTTATGCTTGAGTCGGCAAACGAGTGCGCATATGCTGCAGCAGAGCATACAGGCAAAAAGCTTGGGGGAGATTACAGCACATTTATTGATCTGATGAACAAGGAAGCCAAAGAATTAGGCTGTACAGATACACATTTCAACAATGCAAATGGTCTGCCGGATGAAAATCACTGGACAAGCGCATACGATATGGGGCTTATCGCGTGTGCGGCATACAGGAATGACGAGTTTCGAAAGATTACAGGCACAAAGACCTATATTATACCACCTACAAACAAGCATACCGAGGATACTCCGCTTTACAATCATCATGCGATGCTGCATCCATTTAAGTCGTATTCACAGTTTGTAAATCAGGATTGTACCGGCGGCAAGACCGGCTACACTTCAGTGGCTAACAGCACGCTTGTCACTTATGCGGAGAAGGATGGCTTGACGCTGTGCGTGGTTATTATGAATGCGCAGTCGCCTGATCAGTATGCAGACACAAACACGCTGCTCAATTACTATTTCAGTAACTTCAAGGCACTAAACATAGCTGAAAATGAAAACAGCGCAGCTACTGACAATACGCCGGATCTGGGCGTGATGAATGAGCACGGCATGTATGCAAAGGTGTCGGAAAACTATGTTGTTTTGCCAAACAACGCGGATTTTTCAAGCGTTAAAAGGGAAGCTGCTGACATGAAGTCCGACAACAAGGATGCTCTTGCTACGGTCAGATACAAGTATGGTGATCATGTGGTAGGCTGTGTGGATCTGCTGAAATCAGGAGCAAAGGTCGATCTGTCGTACTTTGATGAGAACAGCAGACAGAACGTGGAAAGTGATATAATAAGGATAAAGCCGGTATATTTTCTCTGGGTGCTCGTACTTATCGCAGTGATTATTCTGAGCATTTTCATGATTAGAAGAATATCAGACAATATATATGTGTTGAAACACAAATGGAGCATTAAGAAGGAGCAGCGCGAGCGCTTCAGGGAGCACAAGCTTGAGAGAAAACAGCGCAGAAGGAGAGACAATCTGAAGTTCAGCGGTCGACATAAATATTAATACATTTTTTATTATGACATTATAAATGGAGGCAGAAATGAGTGATGAAAGATGCGCCCTCGTGCTTGAGGGTGGAGCCATGAGAGGTATGTATACAGCCGGAGTACTCGACTGTTTTATGGACCATGATATTAGCTTTGATGCTGTTATCGGTGTTTCGGCGGGAGCACTTTTTGGAGTGAATCTGCTGTCAAAGCAGCGTGGCAGGGTTATACGATACAATAAGAGGTTTAACAGTGACAAAAATTATATGGGTATCAGGCCGCTTCTTCGGGAGAAAAACATAGTGAGCACGAAATATGCCTATGATACAGTACCAAGAGAGCTTGACCCGTTTGATGATGAGGAATATAAGAAGTCAGATATCCCATTTTATGCGGTTGTGACGAATATCAGGACAGGTAAGCCTGAATATGTGCAGATAAAGAGTGTCTTTGACCAGATGGATGTGCTCAGGGCATCGGGCTCCATGCCTGTAGTGTCAAAGCCGGTGAAGCTGGGGCATGAGTGGTATCTGGATGGCGCGGTGACGGACAGCATCCCATATGAGCATATGCTCGATATGGGCTATGACAGAGTGGTTGTCGTGCTGACAAAGCCGGCAGACTATATAAAAAAACCTATGCCAAGGTTTTTAACATCGGTATACAAAAAGCGTTTTCCGAGGTTTTATGAGGCATTTTCAAACAGGCATATCATGTACAATTATCAGCTTGAGCATCTTAAGGAGCTTGAAAAGCAGGGCATTGCCGAGGTGTTAAGGCCATCGGAGCACATTAAAATAAGCAAGGTAGAAAAGGATCCTAATAAGCTTGAGAGCCTGTATCAGCTTGGATTACGTGATGCTGAGAGGCTTTTGGCAGATAAGCATGGCATGAAAATATAGAATGATTAAAAGGCTGAAAAGTAATAAATGTGACACGAGGGATGGAGAAGCGGTAATGAACATACAACAGGTAAAGACTATCATAGCTGATGCCATGGAAAAGCATAACGGAATAGTGAAAAAAGAAGAGCTTACAAGGCTTGGTATAGACTACAGGCGGATTGATACGCTTGTCAGGGAGGGGAAGCTTGTCCGCATCAGAAACGGCTATTACACTGACCGCGTGGATGATTTTTCTGAGGATGCACTTGTCGCGGCACTCTTTCCGGATGCAATGCTTTGCATGGAAAGTGCACTTTACGCCTATGGCTATATAAAGGAGAAGCCATATGGATGGACGCTTGCCGTGGACAAAAACACATCAAAATCGCGTTTTAAGATGGACTATCCCAGAATCATCCCGTTTTATACTGAGCCCACAGCACTTATGCTTGGAGCCACAACCATTGAGCTTGGAGGCAATACCTTTGGCATTTATGATAAAGAACGTGTGATATGCGACTGCCTGAAGTATGAGTCGAGACTGGACCGCAATGATTTCAAGGCAGCTGTACAGTCATACATAGCGGATACGGACAAGGATATTTCCGTGCTCATGGATTACGCAAGGGCGAGGCGCGTGGTAAAGAAGGTGCAAAGCTTCATAGGAGTATGGTTGTAGTGAGGGTAGATTTAAGACATATAAGCGATGAGAAAAAATTATCGTACAGCGATGTGTTATGGCAGTACGTGAAGCAGGATTTTCTCTGGCGCATAAATAATGCTGGTCTGGGAAAAGTGCTGTGGCTTCAAAAGCCGTATTTTGCAACAGGGGAAAAACTGACATTTTATTATGTGTATGGCAGTCAAAGTGGCAGGGCAGAGGACAACGGTGCACCGTTTGATGTATTGCGCAATATCATTATAGGCAATGCAGGGCTTAACAGTCATAGTGATGTGGTATGGACTGATGCAGTATCATCTAAGCAGGCAGCAGAGGCATCAGCTGATGCACCGGACAGCGGTGATATAAAGCCGCTTATACACACGTGGAATCTAAGCGCTATGTGTGACGGTGAAAAAGTGCCGTTTGCAGTGAGGCTTGAGCGTCTGGATGAAGCAGATGCAGGAGTTCCCATGACTAAAAATATTGTTTTTATGAACAGCTTTTACGGAGACGCAGATGTTTGTATTTTTTCGCCTGAATCCAGGCTCGGAGAACAGCTGTTTGAGATAATGGATAAGCTTGAACTGGTTAGCGATATGAAACCATATGGTGATGCATATGAGATACTTAAGAGATATTCGGTCAGCGGAAGGCAGATAATTGATATTTTTAAGGTTAGAGCGAAAAATAAGCCGAAGACAGTGAGCATGCACCGGCTTGAGCAGGTGTATGGCTATCGCAGCTATGCTTATATGAGAAGGCGCTGGGAGCGGTATTGTAAGAGGCTGACACGACAGCAGAGGGCATATGCGAATGCAGGCTGGGAGGAGACGCTTGATTTGATACTTGATTTCCTCACACCGGTCTGGAGCGCGTTCTGCAATGACGAAATATTTTATGATGACTGGATGCCGGAGCTTGGAAGATTTCTTGGCTAAAAAGGATATATAGGTACTTAAATGGAAAAAGAACTGATAAATAATTCACAATCAAATATTTATCCGTTTCACATGCCGGGGCATAAGCGCCGTGGCAGTGATATAGGTGCAGGGCTGGACCCGTATGCTATTGATATCACAGAGATAGACAATTTTGACAATCTGCACCACGCTGAGGGCATTATAAAGGAGGCGCAGGCTGAGGCAGCGGCACTTTACGGTGCAAAGCGTGCATATTTTCTCATAAACGGAAGCACCTGCGGTATACTGGCAGCAATATCTGCGGCCACCAAAAGGGGAGACAAGGTGCTTGTAGCAAGGAACTGTCACAAGGCGGTGTATCATGCGCTTTACTTAAGGCAGCTTCACCCGGTGTTTACATACCCTGAAATTACACGGACAGGGCTGCAGGGGCAGATAACCGAGGCACAGATAAGGGCGGCATTCGATGAAAATCCGGACATAAGGGCGGTCGTGATAACCTCGCCTACATACGATGGCGTGGTTTCCGATGTGGCGGCAATCGCCTCTGTGGCACATGAACATGGAGCTTTGCTCATAGTTGACGAGGCACATGGCGCGCACTTTGGCTTTGGAGGCGGCTTCCCTCAAAATGTCATAGCGCTTGGGGCCGATGCGGTCATAGTGAGTCTGCACAAGACGCTTCCGGCATTTACACAGACGGCGCTTTTACTGCTGGGTGGGATGCGTGAAGCTGCAGTGGAGAAGTTTCTCGGCATTTATGAGACAAGCTCACCGTCATATGTGCTTATGACAGGCATAGAGCGCTGCATACACTATGTGTGCGATAACAAAGAGACAGCATTTGCACAGCTTAGGAGCAGACTTGACAGATTTTATCAGAAGGTCAGCGGACTTTCGCATCTGAACGTGGTCAGAAAAAGTGATTTTTCTGCTGACGAGGCATATGATTTTGACGAGTCAAAGATTATTATATTTACGAAAGAGGCTATGAATGGACATACGCTGCTTGAGCTTCTGCTCAAAAAATATGAGCTGCAGCTTGAGATGGCGGCGGGCAATTATGTACTGGCGCTGGCATCTGTCATGGATACGGATGAGGGCTTTGACAGGCTTGCGGATGCTTTGATTGAAATAGACAGCCAGCTCGAAAAATATAAGGCTGATTTTGAAGAGTTTTATGATATATTAAAACAGGAGGGTGTGGTACATAAATTTTACCTGCCTGTCAAAATGGACACAGATATATACCAAAAGCTGCCTGCCGTAATGGAAATGTATGATGCATATGATGCAGACCATCAGGAGGTCTATGCCTTTAAGGCAAGCGGGAAGGTGAGCGGTGCCTTTATAAATATATATCCGCCGGGGATACCTCTTGTGGTGCCGGGAGAGATAATGAACGACAAGCTCATAGATGATGTAATAAAGGCTGTAAATTCAGGTCTTGAAGTGGATGGCCTGGATTTTGATCCGGATGCCAATATGTGGAAGTTTGTTGCGGTGCTGTAAGCAACAGTTTGACATAGCAAACGATCATATTTATACTAATTAAAATATAAGAGGTTTACAGATGGGTAAGATTTTCTGCGTGATGGGAAAAAGCGCATCAGGCAAGGACACTATATACAATAAAATACTGCAGGATGATTCCCTAATGCTTAGCAGGATTATCCCGTATACCACTCGCCCGATAAGGGACGGAGAGACACAGGATAAGGATTATCATTTCTGCAATGAAGAGGATGTAAAAAGGCTTAGTGAACAGGGGAGCATCATAGAGCTTCGTGAGTACAATACAGTGTACGGCGTGTGGAAATATTTCACGGTAAACGATGATGATATAGACCTTCGCTGCAAAAGCTATCTGACAGTCGGAACACTGGAGTCTTACACAAAGATACGCGATTATTTTGGCAGTGACAAGGTACTGCCAATCTATGTGGAGGTGGAGGATGGCGACCGTCTGATACGCGCCATTCACCGGGAAAAGGGGCAGCAGGTGCCTAAATATGAGGAGATGTGCCGCCGTTTTCTGGCAGACGCATCAGATTTTTCTGAGGAGAAGCTGCATGAGGCGGGGATTACACGTCGCTTCATAAATGATGATATGGACACTGTGCTTGCCGAGATTTCAGCATACATACGACAGAGTTCCTAATTGCAGAGCAAGATGATGGTTACGGCCTACACATAAATGTAACCGGAAACGAATAAGGAGGCAGCCTCATGGCAGTCAGAGTAAATGAAGTAAATCAGGTGACACAGGTTCCTGATGCACAAAAAACACAGGCCGGTGACGGCTCGTTCAAATTCACACTGGCCAGCGCCATAACAGACGCTGATCTCCAGGCAAAGGTAGATGCGCTGATGCAGGATATCACAGCACAGGGCAACAGAATAGCCGAGCATATGGACATCAGGGACATGAAGAGATATCGCGGGCTCATAAAGGATTTTTTGAATGAGGTGGTCTACAGATCCCATAAATTTTCCAGAGAAAATTTTCTCGATAGGAGAGGAAGACACAGAGTTTATGGTATAATAAGACTGATAGACAGCAATCTGGACGAGCTGGCATCAGAGCTGGTGGAGGATGAGAAGGATCATCTGTCCATACTTGCAAGAATCGGAGAGATTCGTGGACTGTTGCTTGATATACTCACGTAGGAGATTAAAAGCTATAACAGACGCAGGCAGAATAAAACGGAGGCAGCAGCTATGGCAGGATTTAAGGATATAGTAGGAAATGAGCAGATAATAGAGCATCTGCAAAATGCCATATCAATGGGAAAGGTCTCACATGCATATATAATAAACGGACCACAGTTGTCCGGCAAAATGATGATAGCCGAGGCATTTGCCAGGGCACTGCAGTGTGAGAAAGAGGGCACAGACGGTTGTGGAGAGTGCAAATCGTGTCATCAGGCAGATGACCACAATCATCCTGATATCATATATGTCAGTCATGAAAAGCCCAACAATATATCGGTTGACGATATCAGGACACAGCTAAACAACGATATAGTGATAAAGCCGTACAGCAGTAAATACAAGATTTACATAGTGGATGAGGCTGAAAAAATGAACCAGCAGGCGCAGAACGCGCTTTTAAAGACAATAGAGGAGCCACCGGCATATGCGGTCATCATGCTTCTCACCACCAATGCAGACAGCTTTCTGCAGACCATCAGGTCGCGCTGTATCACACTAAATATGAAGTCGGTAAAGGACGAGGTGATAAAGGCATATCTGATGAACGAAAAGCATATTCCGGATTATCAGGCAGATATCAGTGCTGCATTTGCACAGGGCATCGTTGGAAAGGCTGTTAAGCTCGCCTCATCAGACGAGTTCAACGAGCTAAAGGAGTCAGCACTGTCGCTTATAAAGCGCCTCGATGACATAGATCTCTACGAGCTGGGTGCAGCAGTAAAGCAGATAGCTGAGTACAAGCTTAAGGTGCAGGATTATTTTGACCTGATTATGGTATGGTACAGAGATGTGCTGTATATGAAGGCGACAAACGATGTTAACGGACTCATATTCAAGGATGAGGTCTATGATATAAAGAAACAGGCAGCAAAGCATTCCTATCAGGGAATCGAGGCAATACTTGAGGCGCTTGAGAAGGCAAAGATAAGAATTAACGCAAACGTTAATTTTGACCTGGTAATTGAGCTGCTGCTTATGACCATAAAGGAGAACTAATCACATGACAAAAATAGTTGGTATCAGATTCAGGACAGCAGGCAAAATATATTACTTTGACCCGGCTGATTTCGACCTCGACATGGCAATGCATGTTATCGTGGAGACAGCAAGAGGCATAGAGATGGGAACTGTCCTCATTCCGCCGAAGGAGGTGGATGATGATAAGGTGGTTTCACCGCTTAAGCCTGTCATCAGAGTGGCAACCGACGAGGATGAGAAAACGGTTGAGAGAAATAAGGAAAAGGAAAAAGAGGTGTTGATAAAGGAATTTATGTGGTTCTAACTTCAGGTCGTAATTGTTCTTTTTGTGTTGATAAGTCTAAAAGAGCATTAGCTTCTAATATTGTAATAGCGTCAAATGGTTCAATAATTTATGATTATAGTAAGCAAAAAGTATTATTTAGTAATCCTATTTCTAAGAAAAAAATAGAAGAGATATGGAATTTCGGAATTAAGAATGAACTTGGTATAGTGTTTGATTCTATATCTAATAGATATATAAATAAGTACTTAATTGGAGAATATAAAATTGGTAATAAGCTTGCTACTAATATTAAAGAGATTAATAAATTAGATATATGTCAATTTGTTATGGTTTCTGATAATCGTGATAAGATACTTAAAGCTAGAGAAAAAATAAAATCTTTAGAATTAGATATTCCTTATTTTTCAAAAAGTTTTGAGGATACAGTTCTACGAGAACAAGGTAGTTTGGATGCTATAAATAAAGGTGTTTCTAAAGGTAGTGGGGTTTTAGAATTATTAAAAATTTTAAAATTAAAAAAGAGTAATAGTCTTTGTTTTGGAGATTATTTAAATGATTTAGACATGTTTAAGGCTTGTGGCTATAAGGTTGCAATGGATAATGCTTGTAAAGAAATAAAAGAAGAAGCTGATTTTGTGACTTTGTCGAATAATAAAAATGGTGTTGCATATTTTTTAGATAAGTATTTGTAGGAGGTAGTTATGGATTTAATAATATTTTTGATACTTTTAGTAGCAGTAATTGTATTTTATAGGGATATAAAGTTTGTAGCATATTTTATAGGAATTTTAGAGATTGCTTTTAGATTAATTCATTATTTAGGAGATAATTTGCCAATAATTCACACGAACTTTTTTGTAGATAGTTATATACCAAATTCTATTTTTACAATATTTGATGGATATGTAACAGGTATTGTAGGTACTATAATAGACTGGGCTATAGTCTTATTACTCATAATATTTGTAGTTTATTTAATAAGATATTTCTTTAGAATGAAATAATTTTTTAGAACTCTTAGGTAGAGTTCTTTTTTTTTGTTATTGTATAGTTAGGAGGGTATTATGATAAGATTAGAAAAAATTAATAAAAGTTACAAAGGAAAGAATAAAAAGTATGAGGTTTTAAAAAATGTTAATATCTCTTTTAGTGATAAAGAATTTGTTAGTATTTTGGGACCTTCAGGAAGTGGGAAATCAACGCTTTTAAATATTATTGGAGGATTGGATAAGGATTATGAAGGAATAGTTTATTTAAATGGTAAAGTTATTTCTGGGAAAAATGATAAATTTTATGATTATTATCGTAATCAAAAAATAGGTTTTGTATTTCAAAATTATAATTTAATTGATAATTATAGTGTTTATCAAAATGTTGAATTGCCTTTAATTATAAATAGTAAAAAGAATAGAAAAACGAGAGTTTTAGAAGTGCTTGAATTGGTAGGACTTTTAAAATATAAAAATAAAAATGTTAAAGAGTTATCTGGAGGAGAAAGGCAAAGAGTTGCTATTGCTAGAGCTATTGTTAATAAACCAAAAGTGCTTCTTTTAGATGAACCAACTGGTGCGCTTGATTCTAGGACTAGTGTTTTAATTATGGAACTTATAAAAAAATTATCTAAGGATATTTTAGTTATTATGGTTACACATAATGAGAAATTGGCTAAAGATTATTCAGATAGAATTATAACAATTAAGGATGGAGAGGTCTTTGGAAGTAATGTGATTAGTTTTACTAAAGAAGAGTTTAGTTTTAAAAAAGTAGGTATTAAATTTTTAGAGATTTTTAAGATGGCTTTTCGAAATTTAAGAGTAAAACTTTTTAGAAATGTATTAACGATACTGGCTTTTATGATTAGTATTATTGGTATTTCTATGGTTTTTGCTATGTCAGATGGTTTTAATAAACAGGTTAAAGTTTTGGAGAAGGATTCGTTAGGTAATTATCCTCTTACAATTACTTCTAAAAGTAGTTCTTATAATAAGAATTATAGTGATGATAGAGTATATAGTTATAAGACTGTTTCTAATAAGAATATTGATGATGGTGTAATTAATTATTTAAAAGATATTGATAAAGATTACATTATGGGAGTAACTTATAATTATGAGTATCCATTTAAAGCTGTGGCTAAAAATGAAAATGGTTTTAAATTTAGTGATAATTTGCCTTTTATAGCAGTGCCTGATGATAATAAACTTTTAAAGGAAAATTATACGTTACTTGAGGGAGAGTTTCCTCAAAACAATAAGGAAATTTTATTAAAAGTAAATAATGATAATATGATAGGGGAAGATGTTTTAAAGTTTTTAGGAATAGATGATAATACTTTAATGAGTAATCTTATTGGCAAGGAGATTAAACTTGTTTATAATGATGATTTGTATAGTAAAGATGATGATATTTTTTCAGTAAATAAGATAGATACTGAGTTATATAATAAAGCTAATAATGAAAAATTAACAATAGTAGGAATAATAAAAGCTAAATCAGAGATGGATTTTAATACTATTATTAATGAAGAAGCTGGTGCTATTTATTTTAGAAATAGTTTAATAGAAAAAGTAATTAGGAAGAATAATGAGTCATCAATTGTTAAAGAACAAGTTGATAGAGGTTATAATGTTTTATCTTTAGAAAGTGTTACTTTAGAAGAAAAAGATGATTTACTTACTTATTTAGGAATTAAGCAAAGTCCTTATATGATATATATTTATCCAAATGGTTATAATAATAAAGAAAAAGTAATTGATTATTTAGATAGTTATGAGAAAAAGATAAATTATGTTGATATGGGTACAGATGTTATTAATACTACGACAAGTTTAGTTTTTGGAGTTACTTCAATACTATTAATTTTATCAGGAATATCTTTAGTTATTACCCTTATATTAATTACTATTATTACTTATACATCCTCAGTTGAAAGAAAAAAAGAAATAGGGGTTTTACGTAGTTTAGGAGCAAGAGGTAAAGATATTAAAAGACTTTTTGTTATGGAGAATATAAGTATATCTTTAATAGCTAGTTTATTTTCTTTATTAATTGTTTATATTTTAATACAGCCTTTAAATAAAATACTTTTAGAGGTAACAGGACTTAGTGATTTAATGGTCCTTAGCTTTAGTAAAGTTATTTTAATTATTATAATTAGTATTTTAGTAGCCGTTACAGGAAGTATTGCTCCTGCTATAAAAGCTAGTAAGTCAGATCCAGTTTTAAGTCTTAAATAACTTTCTATAATTTCTCTTGTTTTTAGTAAAAAAATAGTTTATAATATTTACGAAAAGGAGAGAATAGGATGGAAAAGAAAAATGTTTTTGAAAAAACTGTAAAATTTAATAAAAAAGAATTTGAAGATGCTATTGATAAAGCATATGAAAATAAAAAATCAGAAATTAAAATGGATGGTTTTAGAAAAGGAAAAGTACCTAAAGATATTTATTTTAAAAAAATGGGTAAAGAACCTTTATATATGGATGCTTTAGAAATACTTTTACCAGAAGCATATGATAAAGCTTTAAAAGATTATAAACCTATTGTAGAACCTAAAGTAGATATTAAGGCAGTAGGAGAAGATGGAGTAGAATTTTTATTTACAATTACTACTATGCCAGAAGTTACTATTAGTAAATATAAAGGATTAAATATTAAAAAAGATAAAGTAAAAGTTACTAAAGATGAAATAGATCATGAAATAGGACATTTATTAGAAAGATTTGCAGAACTTGAAGTTAAAGATGGTAAAATCGAAAATGGAGATATTGCTATTATTGATTTTGAAGGATTTAAAGATGGCAAAGCTTTTGAAGGTGGAAAAGCTGAAAACTATTCTTTAGAAATTGGTTCTGGTTCATTTATTCCTGGTTTTGAAGAACAATTAATTGGTATGGGAAAGGATGAAGAAAAAGAAATTAAAGTTACATTCCCAGAAGATTATCATCAAGAAGATTTAAAAGGCGTTAATGCGGTATTTAAAGTTAAAGTTCATGAAGTAAAAACTAAGGTTGATCGAGAACTTGATGAAGATTTCTTTGAAGATTTAGGACTTGAAGGAGTAGACAGTAAAGAAAAATTAGAAGAAGAAGTTAAGAAAAATATTGAGGCTGGTAAACAAAGAGAAGCTGATGAAAAATTTGTTGATAAAGTTTTAGGAGAAATTGCTAAAAATACAAAAGTTGATATTCCTAATGAATTAATTGAAGATGAAATTAATCATATGATTAAAAACTTTGAAGAACAAATTAGAATGCAAGGTATTTCTTTAGAAGTATTTTTTGAAATGACTAAATCAAGTGAAAAAGATTTAAGAGCTCAAATGGAAGAAGAAGCTAAAAAACATGTTCTTTATAGAATTATTTTAGAAAAGATAACTGAACTTGAAAAAATAGAAGTTACTGATAAAGAAGCTAATGAAGAAGCAGAAAAATTAGCTAAGATGTATGCTGTTTCTAAGGATGAATTTTTAAGTATGTATGGTGATATAACTATGCTTAAGTATGAAATAGAGGTTAAAAAAGTATTAGAGTTTTTAACTTTAGAAAATGAACAAAAATAAGCCTTGAGCTTATTTTTTTTAAAAGGTGATTGTTATGGGTATAATTTTAATAAAATATGGTGAACTTACTACTAAAGGTGATAATAGAAAATTATTTATTAATACTTTGGAAAAAAATATTTTAGAAAAAACTAAAAAATATGAAGTAAAAATAAAAAAAGAGCATGCTAGAATGTATATAGAGTATTTAGAGAAGTACGAGGATAAAATTATAGATGTTTTAAAAAATACTTTTGGTATTCATGCGTTTAGTATAGTTTATAAAGTACATACTAATAAAGAGGATATTATAAAAGAGATTGTTAATAAGTTAAAAGATATTAATTTTAAAACTTTTAAAGTAGTAGCGAAAAGGCGTGATAAGTCATTTCCTATTTCTAGTATGGATTTTAATAGAGTTGTGGCAACGGAAATTTTTAAAAATTTTGAAGAAATTAAAGTTGATGTACATAATCCTGATATTTTTATTAATATTGAAATAAATAAAGATGATACATATTTTTATTTCGATGAGATAAAAGGTTTAGGAGGTTATCCAGTTGGAGCACTTGGAAAAGGACTTTTAATGCTTTCGGGAGGAATTGATTCTCCAGTTGCAGGGTATTTAGCTTTAAAAAGAGGAATAAAGATAGATGCTATTTATTTTGAAGCTCTTCCTCATACTAGTTTAGCTGCTAGAGAAAAGGTTATTTCTTTAGCAAAAGAACTTTTAAAATATTCTAGTAGTTTTAATTTGTATGTTGCGCCAATTACTAAGCTTCAGGAAGAAATATATGAAAAGTTAGATACAACTTATATGATAACAATTCTTAGAAGGATGATGTATAGAATTAGTGAAAAAATAGCTAGAGAAAAAGATTTGCTTGTGCTTTTAAATGGTGAATCTATTGGACAAGTTGCTAGTCAAACGCTTGATAGTATGAATGTTATTAACGAAGTTGTTAAAATTCCTGTGGTTAGACCTGTGGCATGTTTTGATAAATTAGAAATTATTAATTTAGCTAAAAAAATTAATACTTATGATATTTGTAGGGGACAATATGCAGAGGGGGGGAT
>OGXR01001793.1_pt1 | contig 15062 bp, 10 predicted proteins | sample 1576331 | NCBI WGS metagenome assembly OGXR01 (sample SAMEA3541473, study PRJEB24748) | human gut metagenome | biome: human gut; feature: human-associated habitat; material: faeces | place: China | collected 2012 | reverse complement strand
ATCCGCAGCACGTTCGGCACGGGGACAGAGCTCCTGAACAGTCTGCGGCTCATGTTCTCCCGCCTGGCCAGCCACCGCTGCCCCAACGGCCATTACGTGCCGCCAACGCTGAACGTCGCCGCCGAGCAGCCGATTTATTGCCCGGAATGCGGCGCACTTGTGCATGCGCCGTCGGCGGAGGAACTGGCCTTCAACAGCCAGGGTGCCTGCCGCACCTGCGACGGCACGGGCCTGGTCCGCACCGTGGACCGTGCCACGCTTGTGCCTGACGAGAGCATCAGCATTGACGACGGGGCCGTCGCGCCGTGGAACAGCCTGATGTGGTCGCTCATGACCGACGTCTGCCGCGCCATGGGCGTGCGCACCAATGTGCCGTTCCGTGAACTGACCGACAGGGAAAGAGACATCGTTTTCAACGGCCCGGCGGAGAAAAAGCATATCTTCTACAAAGCCAAAAGCACGCCCGAGGCCGGGGAACTGGACTTTACCTATTACAATGCGGTCTACACGGTGGAGAACGCCCTGGCCAAGGTCAAGGACGAGAAGGGCATGAAGCGGGTGGAAAAATTCCTGCGCGTGGATACCTGCCCGGACTGCCGCGGCTCGCGCCTGTCAGAGGCCGCCCGTGCGCCGCGGCTGCGGGGCATCGGGCTGGATGAGGCGTGCAGGATGACGCTGACAGCACTCTGCGGCTGGGTGGACGGCGTGCCCGCCAGCCTGCCGCCCGAGATGCGCCCCATGGCCGAGAGCATCTGCGCCTCGTTCCGCGAGACCGCACGTCGGCTGCTGGATCTGGGGCTCGGCTACCTGACGCTGGACCGCGCGTCGTCAACGCTTTCCACCGGTGAGCGCCAGCGGATGCAGCTGGCCCGCGCCGTGCGCAACCGCACCACGGGCGTTTTGTACGTGCTGGACGAGCCGTCCATCGGGCTGCACCCCTCCAACATTGTCGGCCTGAACGGCGTCATGCACGACCTGATCGCCGACGGCAACTCGGTGGTGCTCGTTGATCACGACACACAGGTGCTGGCGGAGTCGGACTGGCTCATCGAGATGGGCCCCGAGGCCGGTGCGGGCGGCGGGCACGTCATTGCCGAGGGCACGGTGGCCGACCTGGCCGGAAACCCGGCGTCCCAAATCGGCCCGTTTCTGGGCGGGCAGGGGAGTGCTGCGCCCCGGAACCGCCCGGCGGCGGAGCTGTTTGCCGAGGGGCGCATCCATCTTTCGACGGACGCCATCCATACGGTCAAGCCGCTGAAGGTGGACATTCCCAAGGGGCGGCTGACCGTTGTCACGGGTGTGTCCGGCTCCGGCAAGACGACTCTGATTCTGGAAAGCCTTGTCCCGGCGCTGGCGGCGCAGACGGCGGGCAAGCCGCTGCCGCCCCACGTAAGGGCCGTAGAGGCCGACGGCATCGCGCAGGTAAAGCTCATCGATGCAACGCCGATTGGCATCAACGTGCGCTCCACCGTGGCGACCTACGCCAATGTGCACGACGAGCTGCGCAAGGTCTTTGCCCGCACGCCTGATGCCAAACGGCTGGGCTACAAGGCGGGCGACTTCTCCTACAACACAGGCAAGCTGCGCTGCCCGGTCTGTGACGGCACCGGCGTCATCAGTCTGGACGTGCAGTTTTTGCCCGATGTGGAAATTCCCTGTACCGGGTGCCGCGGCTCCCGCTACAGCCGCGACGCCGACGCCGTGCGGCACGAGAACAGGCACGGCGGGACCTGCACGCTGCCGCAGCTCATGGACATGGACATCAACACGGCGCTGACCGTCTGTACAGACTTGAAATTGGTGACACAGCGCTTAAAAGTGCTGCAGGATCTGGGCCTTGGCTACCTGACGCTGGGCGAGGAAACGCCGAGCCTGTCCGGCGGCGAGGCACAGCGGCTGAAGCTGGCCAGCGAGATGGGCAGGGCCCAGCATGACACAGTGTTTGTCTTTGACGAGCCGACCATCGGTCTGCACCCGCTGGACGTGCGCACGCTGCTGGGCGTGTTCCGAACCCTGATCGAAAACGGTGCGACGGTCATCGTCATTGAGCATGACCTCGACGTCATCCGCAGCGCGGACTATCTCATCGACATGGGACCCGGCGGCGGTGAGGAGGGCGGACGTGTCGTTGCCTGCGGAACCCCCGCCGAGGTGAAGCGGAACCCGGAGAGCAGGACGGGGAAATTTATCTGAAACGTATCATGCCTTCCCCCTTGGGGGAAGGTGGCCGTAGGCCGGATGAGGGGCGAGCTTGCCGTGATTGCCCGTAAAAGGGTTGCTGCGCAAACTCGCCCCTCATCAGTCACCTTCGGTGACAGCTTCCCCCGAGGGGGAAGCCTTTTTTGTTTTGTACATCCTGCACAAAAACTACCCTTCATTTTTGGTAAGTGAAAATGACCGAGACTGATTGATTTTGACGGGTGATCTGCTATAATAAAGCTACAACCAATCAGAAACATCCACAAAACACCAAAATCGGTCAAACAAAGACCGGGAAAGGAGCAAACCCCTATGTTAGCCGAGGAACGCTTTGCCCTGATCCTGAACCTGCTGGCGGAAAAACGCACCGCCACCGTGCAGGAGCTGTGCGAGGCACTTAACGCCAGTGAATCCACGATCCGCCGCGACCTGACCGAGCTGGCGCGGCAGGGCCGTTTGAATAAGGTCCACGGCGGTGCGACCCTGCCGGACGGCCAGTTTTTAGCCGATGAGCCGACGATGGCCGCCAAGGAGGCGCTTGCCGTCGGGCAGAAGCGCAGCATCGCGCAGGCCGCGGCAGACCTGATCCGGGCGGAGGATTTCATCTACATCGACGCCGGTACAACCACGCTGGCCATGGTCCGGGCGCTGAGCGGCCCCGCGCTGGAGGCCCACTACGTCACCAACGGCATCGCCCACGCGCGGCTGCTGGCACAAAAAAGCTGCCACGTCTGCGTGCCGGGCGGTCTGCTGCGCCCCCGGACAGAGGCCATCATCGGTGCGGCGGCCATCACGGGGCTGCAGCAGTTCAATTTCACCAAGGCGTTCATCGGGGCCAACGGCGTGGCGCTGAACGTCGGATTCACAACGCCCGACCCGGAGGAGGCCGCCGTCAAGGCCGTTGCCGTCCGCCGCGCACGGGAGACCTGGTATCTGGTGGATGACAGCAAATTCGGCCGGGTCTATCCGGCCATCATCGGGGAGATTTACAGCGGCGCGATCCTGACGAACCGCTGCCCTGACCCAAAATACAGACAGCTGACACTGGTAAAGGAGACAGAGCAATGATCTACACAGTGACATTCAACCCGGCGATTGATTACGTTGTGCGGCTGGACCGTGAGCTGCAGGTGGGCGACGTCAACCGCGCCAGGGGCGAGGACTGCGTGCTGGGCGGCAAGGGCAACAATGTGTCCGGCGTGCTGGCCCAGCTCGGGTGCGAGAGCGTCGCCCTCGGCTTTGTGGCGGGCGAGACCGGCGCCTGGCTGGAGCGCGGCCTGGCTGCGCAGGGCCTGAAAACCGATTTCGTCCACCTCGACCACGGTATGACCCGCATCAACGTCAAGATCAAGGCCGGGCAGGAGACCGAGCTCAACGGCGCGGGCCCCGACATCCCGGAAGCCGCCATGCAGGCGCTGGAGCAAAAGCTCGACGCCCTGCAAAAGGATGACATTCTGGTGCTGGCGGGCAGCATTCCGGCCAGCCTGGCCCAGACGACCTATGAGCGGCTGCTGGCCCGGCTGGAGGGCCGCGGCATCCGCGCCGTGGTCGATGCCACGCGCGATTTGCTCGTGAACGTGCTGCCCTACAAGCCGTTCCTCATCAAGCCGAACAACCACGAGCTGAGCGAGATCACGGGTGTCAGGCTGACGAATGATAAGGAAATTGCCGCTGCTGCCCACATGATGCAGGACAAGGGCGCGCGCAATGTGCTGGTCAGCATGGCGGGCGACGGTGCGCTGCTGCTGGATGAGCACGGCACGGTCTACCGCATCGGCTGCCCCAGGGGCAAGGTCGTCAACAGTGTCGGCGCAGGCGACAGCATGGTGGCCGGTTTTGTGGCCGGTTACCAGCAGAGCGGCGGCGATTATGAGGCCGCCCTCCGCCTGGGCACCGCCTGCGGCAGCGCCACCGCGTTCAGCCTGGGTCTGGCGACGAAGGCGGATATTGACGCACTGCTGGCAACGATGTGACGCGGCGCTGTAACGAAGGATGCCCAATTTGGCGAGGAGAGCTTCACCCAACAGGAGATCCCCCGGAACGGCTACCGTGTGCTGGCCGTCACGGCCTGCCCCAACGGCATTGCCCACACCTACATGGCCGCTGAGGCCCTGACCAAGATGGGCGACAAGCTCGGTCTGCCAACCAAGGTCGAGACGAACGGCTCCGACGGAGCCAAGAATGTGCTGACCCCCGAGGAGATCGCCGCCTGTGACGGCATCATCATTGCGGCGGACAAGAATGTCGAGACCGCCCGCTTCGACGGCAAGCCGGTGCTGTTTGCCCGCGTGGACGATGGCATCCACAAGCCGGAGGAGCTGATCAAGAAAATTGCCCACGGTGAAACTCCCATCTACCACGCCGAGGCCGGGGCCAAGACCCGGCAGGCCGCGGGCGGCGCAAACGACAGCTTTGGCCACAGCCTGTACAAGCACCTGATGAACGGTGTATCGCACATGCTGCCCTTCGTCGTGGGCGGCGGCATCATGATCGCGCTGGCCGGTTCGCTCTCCATGGTGTTGGGCTGCGCCCTGCGCGCACCCCACGGCGGTATCTTCGTATTCCCGGTGGTTGACCACGCACTGCTCTACGTAGTTGCCCTGATCGTCGGCAGCGTCGTCGGCGCTGTGATCCTGAGCCTGCTCAAGAAGGAGTACGTCGAGGAATAAACGATAACTTTTAAAGGGCCGCTCCCGGGAACGGGGGCGGCCCTTTTGGCTGGTGCCTGCCGAAAACGCCCTGACCCCTTCTGCGAGGGGCTCTGCCTGCAGCCTTCCCATAATTGTGCATCCGCCCGTGCGGCCTTGCGGCAACCGTCCCTCTGCGATTCACAAATGCTTCAACTTCTCTCCTCTCAAAAATCTGCCCGACGAACTGTCCAAGCTGTGCAGAATGTGCTATAATGTCAAAAAACAACACAGAAGGAGGCAACCCATGCAGGTCGTGTTTTCCCCGGGTGCTGAGATAAAATTTGAGGGCGCAAATAACTTTCGAGAGCTGGGCGGCTACCGCGCGGCGGATGGGCGGCAGGTAAAATACGGTCTGCTCTACCGCGGCGGCAACCTTGATCTGCTGAAAAGCGAGGCCGACCACGCACGGCTGGCGTCGCTGGGCCTGCGGGAAATATTGGACCTGCGCAGTGCAGGGGAGAGCGCTGCGCACCCCGATCCGGCGGTCCCGGGGGCGCACTACCAGCGCGTCTGCGGTATGCGCAACGCCGACGGCACCGAGATGGACTTTTCCGGTCAGGGCATCGAGCGCCTGCGGCAGGAAAAGGAAGCCTTTGAGCGCAGTGTGGGCCGCCCGGTGCACGATTTTGAGTGGTTCAGCGCTCTGTACCGGGAGATGCCGTTCCGCAATCCGGCCTACCACGCGCTGTTTGCCCTGTTGGAGGGCCGCCGCGTGCCGGTGCTGTTCCACTGCTCCTGCGGCAAGGACCGCACAGGTATCGGGGCCATGCTGATCCTGCTGGCGCTGGGCGTCTCCCGCGCGGACGCGCTGGCCGATTACATGCTGACCAATGTCTACCGCCGCGAAATCATTGAACGCTTCCTGGCGGATAAGCCCGCCGCCGAGCGCGATCTGCTGCTGCCCGTCGAGGGCGTCAGCGAGCCGATGGGCGCAGGAGCCATCGACGAAATTTTGCAGCGCTACCCGAGCTACGAGGCGTACTTTGCCGATGAATTCGGCCTTGACGCCGCAAGGCTGAAGGCGCTGCGGGATTTTTATCTGGAATAGCTGGAATAAAAACAACCGCTCCCTTGCCGGAAAAATGGCAGGGGAGCGGTTGTGATTTGCAGGGAAAATCAGCCCAGGCTGATGCCCATGGCGCGGGCGACGTTCAGCATGTCGCAGTCGCCGGGCACGCCGCGGGTCTTGCCGGCAATGTCGGCCAGCGGGTTGGCGGTCACATGGCGGTTGACCATGGCGACGGTCACGCCGTAGTGCTCGTCCGCCACGAGACCGGCAGCGTAGGAGCCGAACTGGGTGGCCAGCACGCGGTCATAGGCGCTGGGGCTGCCGCCGCGCTGCATGTGGCCGGGCACGCAGATGCGGGTCTCGGCACCGGTCATCTCCTCGATCTGCTTCGCAATGCGGGCTGTGGCGGTGGTGTAACCGGCCTCGGCGCGCTTGGCGGTCCACTCCTTGCGCTTCATCTTGGCCTCCTCGGTGGAGAAGGCACCCTCGGCCACGGCCAAAATCGAGAAGTTTTTGCCCGCCTTGGCGCGGTTCTCGACAGCAGCGGCGACCTTCTTGATGTCGTAGGGCAGCTCCGGCAGCAGGATGATGTCCGCACCGCCCGCAATGCCGGAGTACAGCGTCAGCCAGCCGGCTTTGTTGCCCATGATCTCAATGCACATGACGCGGCTGTGGCTGCCCGCGGTGGTGTGGATGCGGTCAATGACCTCGGTGGCGATGTCCACAGCAGTGTGGAAGCCGAACGTCACGTCGGTGCCGTAGATGTCGTTGTCGATGGTCTTGGGCAGACCGATGATGTTCAGGCCCTCCTGGCTGAGCAGGTTCGCGGTCTTGTGGGTGCCGTTGCCGCCCAGGCAGAGCAGGCAGTCCAGCTTGGCGGCGCGGTAGTTTTTCTTCATCGCGGCAACCTTGTCTACCTTGTCCTCCTCGACCACGCGCATTTTTTTGAACGGGGTGCGCTTGGTGCCCAGAATGGTGCCGCCCACGGTCAGAATGCCGGAGAACTCGTCCGGGGACATCTCCCGGAAGTTGCCGTTGATCAGGCCGTCGTAGCCGTTCATGATGCCGACGATCTCGACCTTATCGCCCATGCGGTGGTACAACGCCTTGGCCACGCCGCGCAGGGTAGCGTTCAGGCCGGGGCAGTCGCCGCCGGAAGTCAGAATACCAACACGAATCGCCATTGTAAAAACCTCCCGTTGCTAATATATTCTACTATATATAAATGTACGCTAACCGCAAAAGGATGTCAAGTATAGTTTTTGCACGATGCTGCGAGCAGAACAAACTTTTTTGAAAAAATCTTAAAAAAATTCAAAAAAAGGCTTGCAATTTGGAAACACCTTTGCTATAATAACATACGTCGCCGGGTGACACGGCAGACACAAAACAAAATATGGGAGCTTTCCCGAGTGGCCAATGGGGACAGACTGTAAATCTGCTGCTTAATGCTTCGGTGGTTCGAATCCACCAGCTCCCACCAAAAAGGACCCGCAACTTAGGTTGCGGGTTCTTTTTTGTGCTGGAGCTGGTAGGATTCGAACAGGTCGGCCGTCCGCAGACGGCAAAAAACAGTCCTGCGGACTGTTTTTTAGACCGCGGCTTGCGAATCCACCAGCTCCCACCAAAAAGCTGTGGCAAAGATATTGCCGCAGCTTTTTCTCTTTGTTGTATCGCACAAAATCGGCAAAGGCGATGACCGATTTTCAAAGTGCGTTTTATAGAGATGTCCAACTGCTTCCGGGCGGTTGGATTTTTTTGCTGCCAACCTTTTCTGCTGCTTTCAGAATGTTAAGGCAATACCGCATAATTCTAAGTGCCGATACGGCGAGCGAGGTACCGCAGCCGGAAACCGTGGAGTGGTTCATGCCCATCCTGTAAAATCAGAAACCGGGCACAGAATTGCAGCGGGCACTTGCAATCCGGGCGGAAAACAGGTATAATAGCAACTGTTACCTGTCTCAGTAGCTCAGCTGGATAGAGCACACGCCTCCTAAGCGTGGGGCCGGAGGTTCAAATCCTCTCTGGGACGCCAGAAAGCACCGCTGCAAGCCTTTTTTCGGGGTTTGCAGCGTTTTTTTGTTCCTCCTTCTCCCGGTAATTTCACTTCTGTTACCGGGAGATTTTTATACGCCGCAAGCTTTTTTGTGATGGCATTGGATTCGGCAAGGACGCATTGTTTACAATTTGGCGGTGGATTATCCCGCGCAGGGTGTGGTACAATATAAACCACACTGAAAATGCAGGGGGCGATGCTCACCATTGACCCGTGAACCTTGCGGTGGCCGCTATGTGCCGCGGGCGAACCATGTCCGCCCTTACATTCTCGACGCAGGAAGGCCGCGCTGCATCTATTATAATTAAAGGGGTGTTTACCATGTGTACAGCTGCAACCTATACAACCGACAGTTTCTACTTTGGCCGCAATCTCGATTATGAATTTTCCTACGGTGACGAGGTCACGATCACGCCGCGGGCCTACCCGTTTAGCCTGCGCTGCATGGGGGACTTCCGCACAAAATATGCGATGATCGGCATGGCCTACGTGGCGGGGGAGTACCCCCTCTACTATGACGCCGTCAATGAGAAGGGCCTGGGCATCGCAGGGCTGAACTTTGTCGGCAATGCAGTCTACCATCCGGCGCAGGATGGCAAAAGCAACGTCGCCCAGTTTGAGCTGATCCCCTGGCTGCTGGGCAGCTGTGCGACGCTGGCCGAGGTGCGCACGCTGCTTGCAAAAACCAACATCGTCAATATCCCGTTCAGTGAGCAGCTGCCCCTCGCGCAGCTGCACTGGCTCATTGCCGACAAAACGGGGAGCATCGTGGTGGAGTCCACCGCCGACGGCCTGCACATCTACGATAACCCCGTCGGTGTACTGACGAACAATCCACCGTTCCCGCAGCAGCTTTTTGCACTGAACAACTACCGCGCACTCTCGCCGCGCACGCCTGCGGTTGCGTTTGCGGACGGCCTTGACCTGCCCGTCTACAGCCGCGGCCTCGGCGCACTGGGCCTGCCGGGCGATCTGTCCAGCCAGTCCCGCTTTGTGCGTGCGGCCTTTGTGCGGATGAACGCGAAATCCGGCAGTGGCGAGGCCGAGAGCGTCGGGCAGTTCTTCCACATCCTGCACGCTGTCGAGCAGCAGCGCGGCTGCTGTGAGCTGGACGGCGGCAAGTACGAGATCACCCTGTACACCAGCTGCTGCAACGCCGACAAGGGCATTTACTACTACACGACCTACGGCAACCACCAGATCACTGCCGTCGATATGCACCGGGAAAACCTTGACGGGGACAGGCTGGTCCGCTATCCGCTGGTGCAGGGCGAACAAATTGCGCTGCAAAACTGATTTTACACCCAAAACGTGAAAAAAGCGCTTGCAACGTGCGGCAAACTATGCTATACTGTACGGTGCATGAGACTTTTCACGTCACGACGGCGTGGATAGAAATAGAAGGAGTGCTAATCTAATGAACTGGTATGAGATCGTTCTCGGCGTCGTCCTCATCGCCGTGTCCGTGTTGATCGTTGTTTTCACCCTCGCGCAGGAGCAGAAGGGCCAGGGCCTGTCCGGCGCGATCATGGGCGAAAGCTCCGCCACGATGGCAGCAGGCCGTGAGCGCGGCGTGGACGCCAAGCTGGCCAAGCTGACCAAGATCTGCGGCGTCGTTTTCTTTGTCGTCACGCTGGTCGTCTGCGTTTTGAGCGCGCGCCTGTGATTTTGGCAGGGTAACAAAGATGAAAAGGGTCCGCCAAGCGCTTTGGCTTTGTAAGCAGCGCCCCGGCGGGCCGTTTTTTGTGGATGTATATAAAGGTAGGGCACCGTCGGATGGCGGTGCGACGTAAATTAAAGGAGCAACTATGACACCGTTACAGAAATCTATTTTAAACGCGGTAAAGCGCCGTCCCATGACGCTGCGCGAACTGCAGAACAACCTGCAGGTGGACAACTCCCGCCTGCGCACCACCGTTTCCGCTATGGTCGCCACCGGCGAGCTGTCGATGCGCAACGGCACCTATGTGCCTGGCTTTGCGACCTATGAGAACGCTGCAGCCCCCAACACGATTCCCTGCACGCTCGTCAAGCTGGCCGCGCGCTTCGGCTTTGCCAGCCGCGACGACGGCGAGGGCGACATCTTCATCCCGGGCCGCGCGCTGCACGGCGCAATGCCCAACGATAAGATCAACGTCAAGCTGTTCGACCACCCGCGCGTGGAGGGCTCCTCCGAGGGCGAGGTCGTCGAGGTCACGGTCCCGAACAACCGCTTTGCGGGCACGGTCTGCCTGTCCGAGGATGGCCGCATGGCCGTGGAGCCGGACGGCTGCCGCGACGTGAAGTTCCTGCTGGCCAAGCAGGGGAGCGAGGGCGTGCACCTGGGCGACAAGGTCGGCTTCCTCATCACCCACCGCGGCAACCGCCACAGCGACCACCGCGCTGCCGTTGTCGAGAAATTCGGTTCCTCCGACTATGCGTCCGAGTGCGCCAAGGCCATCCTGTATGGCCGCAGCGTCCGCCAGGAGTTCCCGCCGGAGGTGCTGGAGGAGGCCCACGCCTACGACAACGCCACGATTGACCCCGCCGAGGCCGCGAAGCGCCTGGACCTGCGCGGCATTCCCATCTTCACGATTGACTCCGCCGAGACGAAGGACATCGACGACGCCATCAGCCTGCAGAAGCTGGACGACGGCTACGAGCTGGGCGTTCACATTGCCGACGTCAGCCACTATGTCCGCCCCGGCTCCGCGCTGAATGAGGAAGCGTTCGAGCGCGCGACGAGCATTTACTACGCCGACAAGGTCATCCCGATGCTGCCGACCCAGCTGTCCAACGGCATCTGCTCGCTGAACGAGGGCGAGGACCGCCTGGCGTTCTCCTGTCTGATGCGACTGGACGAGAACGGCGAGATCCGCAGCTACAAGTTTGTCAAGAGCGTCATCTGCAGCCGCGTCAAGGGCGTGTACAAGGAGATCAACGCCCTGCTGGAGCCCCCGGAATCTGAAACAGACGCCGACCTGACCGACCTCAAGACGAAATATGAGGCCGTGCTTGACCAGCTGCCCACGATGGACGAGCTGTACCGCAAGCGCCTGGTCCTGCGCAAGGCCCGCGGCGGCATGGATATAGAGTCCAACGAGGCCAAGCTCGTCATGGACGAGAACGGACGCTGCATCGACATTGTCAAGCGTGACCGCGGCACGTCCGAGTGCATGATCGAGGAGTTCATGCTGCTGGCGAACCAGTGCGCCGCCAACGCGGGCCGCACGAACAAGGCCCCGTTCGTCTACCGCGTGCACGAGGCCCCCGACGCCGAGAAGATGGAGAAGCTGTCCGCCACGCTGTTGGCCTGCGGCCTGAACGCCAAGTTCAAGAACCCCATCCCGACGCAGCTCGAGCTGGCGGCCCTGCTGGACGAGACCCGCGGCCAGCCCATCCAGATCCCCGTCCACACCGGCATTCTGCGCAGCATGCAGAAGGCCCGCTACGCCCCGCAGCCCCTGGGCCACTACGGTCTGGTGCTGGCGGACTACGCCCACTTCACCAGCCCCATCCGCCGCTACCCCGATTTGGCGATTCATCGTATTTTGACCGAGATGCTGAACGGCGTCTCCGCCAGCCAGCTGCAGCGCGACTTCAACGAGTTTGCCCAGCAGGCCAGCGAGAAGTCCAGCAAGCAGGAGGTCGCCGCCGTGCGCATTGAGCGCGATGTCGAGGACCTGTACAAGGCCGAGTATATGCACAACCATCTCGGTGAGGTCTACACCGGCACGGTGGCCGGCATCACGCCCCGCGGCGTCTTTGTCGAGCTGGACAACACGGTGGAGGGCTTTGTCCCCGCCGCGCAGCTCTGCAAGGGTGAACCGCAGGTCATCGACGGCGTCAGCATGCTGGACCCGCTGACCGGCAAGAGCTGGATGCTGGGTTCTTCCATGAAGATCCGGGTCGCGGCCACCGATGTGGCGCTGGGCCGTATTGATTTTGAGTATATGGTGGAGTAATTTCCCACGCCATACAATAGAAAACTCCCTGTCCGCACCGGGCAGGGAGTTTTTTGCGTCTTATATCACCTTATGCTCCATCCATTTCCCGCGGGCAAACCGCACAAGGAAACACAGGCTGCGGCAGATCCAGTCGATGAACATACCGAACCAGACGCCGGTCAGTCCTAAGTGGAACTGCAGAACGAAGATATAGCTCAGAATCACGCGGAACAGCCACATGCTGACGATGCTGACCGACATCGTAAACTTGGCGTCGCCGCCCGCGCGCAGGGCGTTGGGCAGGGTAAAGCTCGTCGCCCAGAAGAAGATACTGAACAGGTTGAACCAGTGGACCACGTGGGTACACATGGCGGACGCCTCCGCCGAGAGGTTGAACCAGGTCACGACCTCGGGCATCAGGAAGAACAGCGCCGCGTTCGTGACGGCCAGCCCCGTGATGGCGATGCCCAGCAGCGTGACGGAATAACGCTGCGCCTGCTTTTTCTCGCCTGCGCCAAGGCACTGCCCGATGACCGGGATCGTGGCAAGGCTCATCGTGTTGCCGGGGATGTTCGCCAGCGTCGAGACCGAGTTTGCCACGGCATTGGCCGCGATGGCCGAGGTGCCTAAGGTAGACGTCAGGCTGCTGACACACAGCTTGCCGATCTGGAACATGCCGTTTTCCAGACCCGACGGGATGCCGATGGACAAAATCTGCATGATGGGTCTGCGCCGGGGCCGCAGGTCAGCGAAGCGCTGCACGCGCAGGGGATTGTGCAGGTCCTGGTTCTGCCACAGGATGAACACCGCGGCGAACACACGCCCGATCAGCGTGGCCAGTGCCGCGCCGATAACGCCCATGCCGAAACCGTAGATCAGCAGCGCGTTGCCCGCAATGTTGATGACGTTCATGACAAGGCTGGCCAGCATACTGATGCGGCTGTTGCCCTGCGCACGGAACAGCGCCGCGCCGCCGTTGTACAGGCCGATGAAGGGGTAGGACACCGCACTGATAAGGAAGTACTGCTGCGCAAACCGCATGACATCCTCATCAATGCTGCCGAACACCATCCGAAGGATCAGGCGGGAGAGCAGCATACAGACAACACCCACCGCAACCGTAGAGATGCCCAGCACGCTGTACAGCTGGGCGGCGCTGCGGCTGGCGTTTTCCTCATCCCGGCGGCCCAGATACTGGCTGGCAATGACCGCACCACCGGTAGCCAGCGCGGACAAAATCTGAATAATCAAAATATTCAGGCTGTCCACGAGCGATACGCTGGAGACAGCAGCCTCACCCACACCGGCGACCATCAGCGTGTCGGCCATGCCCATCGTGACGCTTAATGTCTGCTCCAGCAGCAGGGGCCAGATCAGGGTGAACAGCGCCCGCCTGGTAAACAGGGGACCTTGTGACTTTGCAGTGGCTGTCATGGTAAACTACCATCCTCTTTTACTTGGATTTTACCATTAGTATACAGCAAAATCTATGCGAAATCAAGGATTTGACACTTGTACAAAAAATGCCCGCGAACGCTGTAGCTGCGCCCTGTACAGCAAAAATCCGCAAAAATCAAATCGCAAGGATTTTGCCCACTTTTGCGGCGGCAAAAAGCCCCAGCCACAAAAGCTTGTGGCCGGGGCAGATCATGCGGCGGCTTGCAGGGGCCGCAGAAGGGCGGTGGTTAGAAGTCGACCTCGGTGTCGTAGTAGCAGCACTTCAGCAGCTTTTCCATCTCCTCCTGGGTCGGCTGGCGCGGGTTGGAGCCGGTGCAGGCATCGGCAATCGCGTTCTTTGCGATCTCGGGCAGTCTCTCGAGGAATACGTTCTCGGGGACAAAGCCCTGCTCGACGGGGTAGGAGTCGGGGCCGTAGTGGCCGATGCAGTGCGGGATGTTCAGATCGTCGTTCATGCCGCGCAGATACTGGATGAGCAGCGCGACCTTCTCGTCGTCGTTCTCGCCGCCCAGGTGCATCTTGTCGGCAATGACGCCGTAGCGTGCCTTGGCGGTGGGATCCTTCGCGTTGTAGGCGATGACCTTGGGCAGGTACATGGCGTTGGCTGCGCCGTGGATGATGTGTGCGCCGTAATCGGCAAACGCCGCGCCGGTCTTGTGGGCCATGCTGTGTACGATGCCGAGCAGCGCGTTCGAGAACGCCATACCGGCCAAGCACTGAGCATTGTGCATCGCGTCGCGCTTATCCATATCGCCGTTGTAGCTGCCGACCAGATCCGCCTGGATCATCTCGATGGCGTGCAGGGCCAACGGGTCGGTAAAGTCGCAGTTCGCGGTGGAGACGTAGGCCTCGATGGCGTGGGTCATGGCGTCCATGCCGGTGTGGGCGACGAGCTTCTTGGGCATCGTGTGGGCCAGCTCGGGGTCAACGATGGCGACATCGGGCGTGATCTCAAAGTCGGCGATGGGGTACTTGATGCCCTTCTGGTAATCGGTGATGATCGAGAAGGCCGTGACCTCGGTGGCCGTACCGGAGGTGGAGGAGATAGCGCAGAAGTGGGCCTTGCGGCGCAGCGGCGGGATGCCGAACACCTTGCACATCTCCTCAAAGGTGATCTCGGGGTATTCGTACTTGATCCACATGGCCTTGGCTGCATCGATGGGAGAGCCGCCGCCCATGGCAATGATCCAGTCGGGCTCAAACTTCAGCATGGCCTCGGCACCGCGCATGACTGTCTCCACGGAAGGATCGGGTTCGATGCCCTCGAACAGCTCCACTTCCATGCCGGCTTCCTTCAGGTACTCCACGGCACGATCCAGGAAGCCGAAACGCTTCATGGAGCCGCCGCCGACACAGATCATTGCCTTTTTTCCGGTGAAGGACTTCAGCGCTTCCAGAGCGCCCTTGCCATGGTACAGATCACGGGGCAGAGTAAAACGAGCCATAATACAAAACCTCCAAAAATAGTACGGCACACGCAGCGCTGTACCGCAGTTCATCATTATGTTAATTATATAACAATTTGGAGATGGCTTCAATTGACGTACCGGGAGAAAAAGTCGTTCTATTTTGGGCGGTTTCCACAAGCAGTAGGATGCAACAAGCCCCCTGCCCTGAAAAAAGCGCAAAAAAACACCCCGAAGTCCTAAGACTTCGAGGTGCTTGCCTTTGGAGCTGCTATCCAGATTCGAACTGGAGACCTCATCCTTACCAAGGATGCGCTC
>OGXR01001780.1_pt1 | contig 15117 bp, 8 predicted proteins | sample 1576331 | NCBI WGS metagenome assembly OGXR01 (sample SAMEA3541473, study PRJEB24748) | human gut metagenome | biome: human gut; feature: human-associated habitat; material: faeces | place: China | collected 2012 | reverse complement strand
TTGGGAGATAACTCCAAAGCTTATGGAGATAACTCCAAAGGCTATGGAGATAGAACATATCCGTATAAAAAGGCTTAACCTGGAGAAAGAAAAGGCTTATGCTATAGGGTAGGGAGTGATATACATTCAATTGAGGCTTGACTACTCCTACAGTCATGATGTTTGAAGCGATGCTGGATATCCTGTCGGTTCGCTGATGCGGCTGTAACCGGAATATAATATGCGGCAGGCTGGTAATGATCAGACATTTAGGGAACGTTTGGATACTATCCGTAAATACGCCGTTTTGCTATAAAATGCTGTCTCGCTGCGGCTTGATCGGTTGCAGGTGCACTCACTGAGCATGAGGTAAAAAACATTGGCGGAATTAATTCAGTCTTTCAAATACAGTCTGGATTAACTCCGCCAATAGGCTGCCACTATCGGATATCTTATTTATAAGTAACCGGTATCAACCTTACACTACCATTCAATCCCGATGGCAATGGCTGCCAATCAGTATAAGGTATCGGTTTGTATTGCAGATTCACCACATTGATTTCATTGAAGATACGCCATTTCTCACCCCGACGATCCATATCCGCAATGCGGTTGGCAGGCAGATTGGTCACTTCTATTTCTATCTTGTTATCTCCCGGTTTCAGCCATTTGCCTACTTTCAACTGATAAGGTACGGCCCATGCCGTTCCGGCATCTTGTCCGTTGATGCGCACACGGGCACTTTCCCGCACATCGCCCAAATCCAGTATCCAGTCATCGGCGGGAATATGGGGAACAGTGATGATATTGGTATATACTCCCGTCGCCATGGTGATCGGAGCGTTGGGGTGAGCAATTTCAGTCCACGAAGACGGAGTGTCGATATCAAATGTACCTTCTATCCGGGGAGTGCTTTTTGTAAAATGAAGTTTCCAGCCGTGATCAAGGCTGAGGCTGACAGGTTGTTCTTGAACGTATTTCCATTCGGCAACGTCTGTCAGGGCATGGTTGAAAGTTTGCAGGATGACACTTTCGCCGGAATGCAGTTGGAGGTGTACTTGGGTTTTGCCTTCTTGCTTGCGGGTTTGTGCTTTCCCTTTTTCTCCCGTCATCGGATTGAACAGCATGACACTTTCTGCGGGAACGGCTAAGGTTATCCAGTCGTTTACTCCTTTTTCCTGCAATGAGGAGATGAAATAATGATGTCCATCGGCATGGGAGCGGCGGATACATTGTAAGCCATACCGCGTTTTCATCTCTTCGGGAACAACACCGCTTTTTTCCAAGGCAGATTGATAGTTGTTTCCTGTAATGATGATCCCTTTTTGATAAGGAGTTGCCACCGTCTCATCGAAAGAAGCAATTTCCGGAAGTTGCTTTTGTAATTGCGCAAAGCCTTTCCGGCGTGCTTCCAGTTTTCCATAACCGGGTACATCCTGCGGATAGTTTTCGGTAAAGATGATAGTAGCTCCGGCTTGTGCCAGCTTTAGTAAATGGCCGAGTACCTCGGACGGCATTAGTTTTACAGCAGGAATGATGATGGCCTTATAGGAAGTTCCTCCTTTGGTCAGTAATTTGCCATTTACGCAACGGGTGCTTTTCACAAAGTTGTCAGAGATATAATCCATGTCATAGCCGCAATTGCTGATGGTATGAACGGTCTCTATAAACTTGGGAGCACGTTTTGCCATATCATGGATGCTGAACAGCAAAAGACGGCCCGGCTGTTCCTGCCACATATCATATACAGGCAGATAAACAAGAAAATCATTGTCCGGTTTCCCCATTTGCAGGAAAGACTGGCAACGGGTGATATATTTAAAGAAAGCAGGAGCATCCTGCCAAATGTTATTGGTAGGAGACATGTCAATAGAGGCATAGAACTTCCATCCCGGCCATTTGGCTTCTTTGGGACTGTAGGGAGTTCCGTGGAAAAACATGTGGTTTACACCTGATACGAACATCAAATCCATATCCGGTTTGCACTGGGAAAGTGAGGTACGGAAATGTTCTGTCAGCCAGGTGAATGTTTCGGATGAGGTGTAGGGCTTTCCGGCGATATGAGCGGCGGAAGAAGCATATTTCAGCATGGAAAGGTCGGAGTCATTCTTACGTGTCAGGGAATCTTGACGCAATCCTTTAATATGGAATTGCGACAGGCCGAACCCTTCGCATTCGGGAATATCCACGGAGGCATAGGTATCTATCAGATTGGCAGGGGAACCATGTGCCTGGTTACGGGTGATGCTGCCGTGACCGTGTGCCCAGTTAGTCCATTGGGTACTGAAATTCTCAATCAATAAATCGGAGATGGTTTCGCGATAGTCACTGACTATGCGGGCGGTGGTTTCATTACGGTCCTGAGCTATAAATTCAGGGAAGTGTTCTTCCAGTTTATAGCCGCGACGGCGGGCGAATTGTTCCAGAAAATCAGGAGTCCAGTCAGCACCATATACTTCGTAAGAGTCATTGAAAAAAGTATGTGGAAAATTGGTCTTGTTTTCTTTAAAGGCTTTGTCAAAGTTGGCAAAATAGCGTTTTACGGCTCCTTTATCCAAGTGGTTCATCACATAGCCTTCTCCACCGGGAGCAGCACGTTTCACTTTTTGGAAAGTCTTGCCTATATATAAGGTGATGATATTCCAATGTCCTGCCGGAGCTTTCCATTGTAATTGTCCGTTCTTCGCTTTGGAAGTGAGGTTAAGACATTGCTTATTGTCCGCATTATAGGCCATAACCCGGCTTAAAGTGGCTACAGGGCGTTGTTTTTCTTCTTCTACTTTCAAATCTAGCGTAATTTCTTTTCCACCCTCTACTTGATAGGATTGAAAAATAGCTTTGGTAGCAGCATCTGTCATACTCACGTGAGGACCGCCGAAGGGCCATCCGGTACCGGTGTTCATATCTACTTCAATACCGATACGTTTTCCTTCAGCTTCAGTATGTTGCAACATATTCATCCATTGCGGGCTGAGGAAAGGAAGGTTATTCTTATCGTTGCCTTGAACACCATAAATAGGAGTGATTTCAACACCTCCCAGTCCGGCTTTGGCATATTCTTCCAGATTGTAGGTCAGATTGGTTGCATCGACAGCACTTCCCAGCCACCACCAGCGGGTGGCGGGGCGGGCTTCGGGTCGCACTGCCGGCCATTCTTGTGCGTAAAGGCTACTTCCGGCCAGCAACAGGCTGAAAAATAAATATTTTCTCTTCATTCTATTTTGTTTTTTATTAGTTGGCTGTATTGAACTCTTTTCCATCCACTGTGATGTTCCTGTATCTGATATCACTGGCATCATCCGTGACAAACAAGGGACGTCCGTCCGCTTTCTCGTAATGGAAATTTACATTGTCCAAGGTGATGTTGCGTGCGTGGCGGATGTAGAAACCTTTGGCGGGAATCGTTCCGAACATCCACGGTTCAGGATATACTTTCTCTTGTTCGGGAGGAGTCAGAAGTCCGTCGGCTTCTGTATATCCTCCTTGGTGATAGATATGAATATCGCTCAGTGTCACATCTTCAATAAGGGCTCCCGGTATTCCGCTGATAATGGAGGAGTAGCGCGAGTCGGCATTAAATACATTGACGTGGCTGATGAGGATGCGTTTCATTGTGCCCACGGGTGTTCCTTGCGGGCTGCGCATCCGGGCTCCTAACCGCAGGAAGATGGGGGCGTTGACAATATCGCGCATCGTGATGTTACTGATGACGATATCTTCCAGTTTGCCACCGTCCACTGTTTCCAGGGCAAGTCCGCGACAACGCTCGAAGATGCAGTTGGTGATGGCTATGTTTTTGAAACCGCCGCTGGATTCCGTTCCTAATTTAATGCGTCCCGTTACAAATCCGTGATCCGGCGCTTGGGGCTCGTCCCTTTGCCAAGTGCAATCCAATACACTGCCACGGTCGTATCCGCTGACAAAACAATCGGAGATGGTTACATTTTCCGTATCCTTGAAATAGCCTAATCCGTAGGACGCTTTAAGCACGATAGCGTCATCCCAGGGAGCGTTGACGGTGCAATGACTGATGCGGACATTTTTGCAGCAGTCTATGTCAAAACCGTCCCGGTTGGTATCTACTTTCACGTTCAGAATGCTCAGATTGTCTACTCCTGTAGCCAGCAGGCCGAAATGACCGCAATGCAACAAAGAGAAGTCTTTCAATGTCACGTTCTTGCAGAGTTTCAAGCTGATGGCTTTATTGCCTACACCGGGCAGACGGCTTTCCTCACGGGTGAGTCCTTTGCCATAAATCAGTCCCGGTCCGCTGATGGTGATGTCTTCCAGACCGATTCCCCAGATAAGTGAGTTCTTCCAATGACTGTGTCCGAAATCCTGGAATTGGGTGTGTTCATTCGGTTCTGCCGGGTCATAGCCTTCCGTTGCTGATGGAAAGGCGCCGACAATCCGTGCTCCTTGTTCTATATACAGATGTATATGGCTGGCCAAACGTATGGAATAGCAGGCGTATTCTCCCGCAGGGAAATAAACGGTTCCTCCCCCCTGGGAGGCAGCTTCCTCAATGGCCCGGTTTATGGCGGGGGTGTCAATGGTAGTACCGTCGGCTTTCGCTCCGTAATCTTTTACATTATAGATCTTTGCCTGTGCTGTCCATGTGCTGAGGCATAAAAGGAAGAGTATGAGTTGTTTCATGGTCTGTCTTTGCTTTTACTGAATGGGCATTAGTTTGAATTTGCGTAAATAAGATGCATTGCCATACATGGTATGCTCATCGGATAAATTCCAGAATCCGTCTTTAGAGGCAGGGTGGGCATCCCAGTCAATCACCGCCCAGCATAGTCCGATTTCATTTCCTTCCTTTAATAAAGTAGGGCGAGATAGTTCGGGACCGTCGGCATCCGCATGGTCAAAGGGGGTGATATAGAATTCCAATACCAGCTTACCCGCTTCTCCCTCCTTGAAAGAGTACTGATAGGCATAATCAGCGTATGGCTTTTGTTTCAGCCATACCTGAGGACCCCATAACATACACCAGTCATTGCCGTGAGCCGGGGTGAAGATGTGATAGTTCTGGGCATGGCATCCGTGAAATTTGAACCAGGCTTGCCACACATCTTTGGGAGCTGTGGGATGAAAACGGTCGATGAACGGCCCCCCTGAACAATCGCCATCCACCACTACTTCAAAAATATCCGTGTTCAAGGAGTTCTCACTGAACCGCCAATAATTATCGTATGCTTCATATAGAAAATACAACTTCTGAGTTTCTGCACACCAACCTACTTTGACACTGACTTTCAATGTGGTAGTGTCCGGCTGTGCATGTTTTCCCTCGTCTTCCTTTAAAGCTGCTTCCGTTATCTTATAATCAGCCGGAACGCAATCCCAGTCGTGGGTATTGCCATCTATGGCAGGAACCTTATCTGCCGGAAATTGGTACACCTTGAATTCCTGTGCCTGGGCAGACAGGCATAGGAAAAGGAAGAACAGGTATGGATACAATCGTTTCATTTTGATCGGGTTTTATGTTCTTTCCCGAATAATCCGGGTAGCATGAAATAATTATAATCGCCTCGTTGGTAGAAACAAAAGTAGAGCTTTTCTTGCGGTTTCCACGGGCATAGGGCAGAGATGACGGGGGCATCTGTCTTTTTACCGGAGTTGAATAAAGCAAGCGGGGATGCTTGTTTATGTCCGTCGGACAGACGAATTTCGGAACCGATGGGAGATACCCCATGAACCGTTCTCAGTTTCATGCTTTCACCATAATAGGTGGTAAAAGCGTTTCCTTCTATACTGAATACATTATGGAAGCAGGAGGCTACCGGAATACTGTTGTCTGTTACGGCAGAGTCGTCTGCACCGTCGCATGCACCGAAAGCCCAGCAAAGTTTGAACTCTTCGGGTAATCGCTCACCCGAAACCTCCATGATAAAACCATTACTATCCGTCAATGGACATACAATCAGCTTTATTTCACCTTCTTTCCATAATTTATCTTTAATGGTATAAGCCTGTCCCTTTTTCTTGACACTGCATTGGTCCAGCCAGCAACTTTCATTGCCGCAAACCACTCCCAGACGGAAAGTTCCCGCACCTTTGGATAAACGGAAGGGAAGAGTCTGGGCGTTGTTGCCAAAGACAGACAACAGCATACAGAGAAAGAACGGAAGTAGCCGCCGGCTATAATTCCATGTTGTTTTCATAGCTGATATCGATTTGTGCGTTCTTATTGTTTTTTTCTTCCACACGACTGCCGTCTTCTACTTGTAACCGGACATCTTCCAGGTGGAAGTCTTCGGTAAAGATAATGCTTCCTGCTTTATTTACCTTGGCTTTTATGCCGGAAATATGGAAATTCTGCAAAGGCAGTTCCTCATTCCAGCCGGCAGCGGTGATAAAGGTTTGCACATTAGTAGCTTTTACATCGCTGAGCCATACATTACGGAAATGCGGATACCCTTTTTCTTTAGGTGTGACAGGAGTCAGCATAACCTTCCAATGTTCGGGAATTTCCTTACCTTCATATTCAGCCGGCAAAGTAGAATAACTATAGCTGGGGTTCCAGTTCAGGTCCGCTGCCAGTACATGGCGGACATGGTCTGCTGTCACTTGGGTCATGTAGATATTTTCTACGGTTCCACCGCGGTTCATGGCAGATTTCAGACGGAGGGTGGAAGAGGTTCCGTATGCTTGGAGGTTATATCCCAATACATTTCGGATGCAGCCTGAAGTTTCGCTGCCGCAGGTAATCAGTCCCGCACCTTTACGTGCAATGCATCCACGAACAATGATATTTTCTGTGGGGCGGTTTACGCGCAGACCGTCGGCATCCCTTCCGGCTTTCAGGCAGATATTGTCATCGTTGCAATCTACTTCGCAGTTTTCAATCAGGATATTGGTGCTGGAATCAATGTCAATACCATCCGTACTGGGACCATGCCCCCCTACGTTATTATTGATTTTCAGTCCGTTCAAGGTACATTGGTCGGAATACAGCACTTGGCAACCCCAAAATCCGGTACGCATCAAGGTAAAGTCTTTCAGTGTTATATGGCGGCTGTTCGAGATGAGCATACCTCTTACACGTTTGCAGTCGTAGTCCACAATCCACCGCAGTTTGCGTTTCTCGTAATCCTTCCGCATGGTCCAATATTTATCCCAGAATATTTTTCCACGACAATCCAACGTACCTGCTCCGCTGATAGCTGCGTTTTCCGCATCCAGAATATTGATGACTGCCGAGGGCCATACCATTTCGATACCTGCCACGCGGGAGCGCATTTCGGGGTATAAATCAATATTCTCACTGGCTATCAGCGTCGTACCTTGGTTGAGGTGGAGGTTTACATTACTTTTCAGGTAGATGGCACCAATCCGGTAGTATCCCGGGGCTACTTCCACTGTTCCCCCTCCGGAACGGTGGCATTCGTCAATGGCTTTCTGCAGGGCGGCAGTGCTTAACCGGGTGCTGTCATTTTTCAATCCGTAATCGGCTGCTTGGAATATTTTTCCCTTCGGATAGGTTTTGGCTCCTACTTGGGCAGTCCACGAAAGGTCAGGAGTTCCCATCCCTTCTCCCCATTGGAATCCGGGGAGGGATTGGGCATTGGTAAAGAGGGTACCTAAGGTAAATGATAGGGTTAATAATAATGTTTTGTTGTTCATTTGTTCCTACTTTTAAATTAATTGCCGTCCGGCTTTTCAATTTCTGTAAACGGGCTGTCATTCCATTTGAAACTGTCCAAAGCATCCGGATGTGCAGGATTGTAACCGGAATAGTCGCTGCGCAAATAGTTAGAGATAGGTAATCCCGCTTTCTTTATCCCTTCAATGATACATTTGGAGATTTGATAAGCTCCGTAAGGATTGAAGTGGGTATTATCTGCCAATACCCTGTTTTGTCCCGGATAGGTTCCGGCAGGATAATGTACGAATGCCTTTTTGGAAGGTTCCACCCCCATTGCTTCATAGAGGGTACGGGTCATTTCGTTGAGATCGATCAAAGGAACGTTTTCTTTGGCAGCCAACCAGCGCATTGCTTCGGGATAATCTTCGTGAGTATCTCTGATTTTCCCGTTTTCATCGAAACTGCGGCGTTGTGTCGGGGTTACCAGTACAGGATAGGCTCCTCGTGCCCTTGCCTCATCAATGAATGTTTTCAAGCTGGTCATAAATGAATAATAAGCTCCTTTACCGGGACCTTTTTGCTTTTGGTCGTTGTGACCGAATTCCATAAAAATATAATCTCCGGGTTTCATTTGTGTCAATGCCTTTTTCAGTCGTCCTGCACCGATAAAAGTATTGGCGCTTTCGCCGGATTCTGCATAATTGGCAAAACAAATGCTGTCATTGAAGAAGCGGGGAATCATTTGTCCCCAGCTTGCCCAAGGTTCATTGTCCTGGTCTACTACCGTGGAGTTACCGCATAGGAATACGGTGGGTACATTATTTACTTTCTCAATAATCAGTTCGGACAATTGGGGTGCATCCCCGTTGAATTCCAAAGTAAGTTTGTCATCCCAGTTCAATTTTTGGCGTTCACGCGGTTTGATGCGCACATTTTCTTTTTCCGAAATATGTGTGTTGCGCTTGTTGATCACAAATGTACAAGGTTTTAACTCCCCTTTTTTTGTCTTCACATTTTCGAAGAAAAGGCGGCGTGATTCTCCTCGCACTGTTGTTTCTCCGGCAGCGCGTTTGTTTCCTATCACGGCTGTGACATGGTAGTTTCCATCGGGAACCGTAACAGAGAAAAAGAATGGAGCTGTACTTTTACCTTCCGGAGAGGGCTGTCTGTCATATCCGTATCCCTTTTCCTCCGAGTATCTGTCGGCGGGAGTTATTTTGGTATAACCGTCTTTCGTCTTTTTACCTGTGGTAAAATCGAATTTGTAAGTTTGTGCTTCGACTCCTAATGTCGCTAAAAGTCCAAGAGCTAATAGGGCTATCTGTTTCATGATTGATATAGATTGTTATTAATTGATTTTCGGTTTTAGTTCATCCGGAGAGTCATTGGTATAAGATTTGATATCACCGGCTGTTTTTGTGAACAACTCACTGATTTGTTGAGGCGTTACAGTAAATTGCGGACGGAACTGGTCCGAATTCATATAATCCAAAATGGCTTTATGCATCTGACGGGCTACAATGCGTTTCTCTGGCTGGGAAGTAATGTCCATGCTTGTCATGAGCACTTTCCCATTTAATACATTGGCTTCGAATAACATACCTATCTTGCGGCTTATAAACCAAGTGTCGATGCTTTGAACCGTAGGTTGGAAAGCGGGTGGAAAGTGGGTGAATTGCATCACTTGAGCACGATTCAGCAGTTCCCACCATTGCAGATTGCTGTGATATTCTGTCGGAAACTGACGGAATAACGGGTGTTTGGGGTTCACTAAGATACCTGTGGTATGAGGAGGACGCATTTTGAACCAGGAGGTGTTCCAGAATACAGGAGTGAATTGCTGGACCACTTCTTTACCATAACTCACTTTGCCCGCAGCTGTAATAAGCACATTTCCACCATTCTGAAGAATTTCCAGGGCTTTCGAATCCAAGGTGTCGGTAGTGTATACTTTTCCTTCGGCTATTGTCACTTGGGCGGGATAAACCCAGAAATTCCAGTCATTTACAGCTTCTGTTCCCATAATGCGTATTTCCAGATTCAGCTTTTTAGCCTCTTGGATATCAGTAAGCGGAAACTCAAGGCTACCTGTGCGATTTAAATTTCCGACAGGAATGTCTTGTGTTGCCAATGTGCCTTGCGCATATACTTTGCCATATTCGTCTTTTAACGTATATACAATTTCTGCTTGTTTTAATGCCTCGGCACCAAAATGAGCGATTTCAATATCCGCCTTTAAAATTTCCTTGTTATTATATACAAATTTATCTGTACGCATCAGTGGAACTGTAGGTGAGCAGAAACGTCTCCATTCTGCGGAGTTGATATATCCTTTTTCTTCAAAGAAAACATCGAGAACACCTACCAGTGCAGTTCCCTGACCCGAATAATCGTTCAGTGACAATAATTGGAAACCGGCATAATCGGGCGTGCGGAGTGTCTTTTCTATTTCATATTTGTAACAAAGGGCTTGCAACTTTCCGCTGGCCATCATAAATAGATGGGCTTGGTCGCTCATGTGGTTGTCAGCCAGAATGTCTTTGAAAATCTCGAAGTTCTTGGCTTTATTGACGCCTGTATATTTACGTATTTCATTGAAATTGGGGAAAGCGCACCATTGACCTGTTTCATGGGATACGTAGGGCTGTCTCACGGTGTCAAGATGATTCTGGAAACGATAGTCGTCTTGGGTGGACGGTTGTTTCTTGGACCAGGTCAGGCCACGTGCCCCAGCCTTTACATGATATTGGTTGCGAGGTTGCCATTGCCATCCGTTGCCTACCGATGCTCCGGTATATACATGTCTGGGATCCTTCTTTTCCCAATATTCTACGAACTTGGTCACCCATTCTACCCAGCGTCCGCTAGGTTCGTTTCCGCATGCCAACATGCAATAGGAGGCATAGTTGCCATATTCTTTGGTTAATGCGATGGTTTCGTCCATCAGATATTTGTCAATAGGTTGTCCCAAACCTAATTTGGGACCATGATTGGGCCAGCTCGGACCTTCGGGTTGCAGATAGAATCCTACCCGGTCGGCAGCCATAAAAGCGGCTTCGGGAGGACAGAATGAATGGAAACGCATGTGATTCAGTCCATAACTGCGACAGATACGGAATACCCGTTCCCAACTTTCTACATCCATCGGAGCGTAACCGGTCAACGGGAAGTCACAGTTTTCAACTGTTCCGCGAAGCTGGGTTTTGCGCCCGTTTACATAAAACCATTTACCTTTGATTTCAAATCGGCGCATACCGAATTGTATTTCCTTTATCTCAGTTTTTTTCCCATTGGTGACTTCTGCTTTCAGTTTGTACAGGGCCGGATGAAATTCATCCCATAGCAGCATATCATTCCCCATAGGTAATACCATTTCTGTTTCCGTCACTCCTTTGTTAAGTTTGATTTCTTGTTGTATGGCGGGAACTATATGCTTTTTATCCGTATTGAAGCTCTCTGCTGATAATTTTACTTTTGCAGTGCCTGTACCTTTGATGACGACTTTGACACGTGCCAGTTTTTGTTCCGGTTCCGGATATATTTGAATATCATCGAAATATGTTTTCGGAGTCGTTTGCAGACAGATGCGTCCTACAATGCCGTTCCAGTTTCCTTGGGTCTGGTCGGTTATGCTGTGCGAATCCGGTCCGACATTGATTTCTTTGATACGATTATCCACCCGGATGGTGATAGTACATTTTCCGGGACGGACATAACGGGTTATATCATATTGATGGGGAACACAAAGACTATTCTGCATTCCTGTCTTTTGTCCGTTCACCCATACGGTTGTTTCTATATGGGGACGTTCCAGGAACAACAAAATACGTTCACCTTTCCAGTCGGCAGGTATATTCACCTCTTTCTGATACCAAGCAGCTCCTACATAATGTTTGTCGGGAGTCAGAAAGAATGGAAATTTAATATTACCTTCTTTACGGTATTTTTCCATGTATGGATTATAATAGTAGGAACTGTCATAGAGACTGCCTGTCCATTGGGTCTTTGCGGTAACCTCATCACCTTTCAGTTTCTCGGGCATGGAACCGGGCAGGTTGATGAAGTCATTCAAAGTGTGGCTGAACCATTTTTCCTTTTCTCCATTATCCTGACGGTCTATACTGAATGACCATTTCCCGGATAAGTCAATAATTTTTTGTGCGCTTAACGAGAAGCACATCCATACTAGGCAGATTGTCAATAACGTTTTTTTCATAGTATCTTTTTACTTTGAATTTGATGTTGCTAAATTAAGGTCTTTTCATTTGCATGTAAATAGAAAGAAGTACATATAGATGGAAATTCGTATAAAATAGGGGTAATGTGCGATATATTTGTACGATTTTACATGGATATGCCTTGTATGTGCAGAAAAAAGTCCAAATCTCTTTTTATCTTTGTATACTCACAATTAAATCATTGTATACATGAAAAAACGATTATTCAGTTTGCTCTGCTTGTTAGGAACGGTTGCCGGACTATTTGCCGGTGATACGGCTTATTTGTTCTCTTATTTCATTAATGACAGTCGGGACGGTCTTCATTTGGCTTATAGTTTGGATGGGCTGACATGGACTCCTCTGAATCATGGAAAATCTTTCTTGATACCTACGGTCGGGAAGGATCGTCTGATGCGTGACCCTAGTATTTGTCAGGCGCCGGACGGAACCTTTCACATGGTGTGGACTTCCAGTTGGACAGACCGGATTATAGGTTACGCCTCTTCTCCCGATTTAATCCATTGGAGTGAGCAGCGTTCTATTCCGGTAATGATGCATGAGCCTGCTGCACATAATTGCTGGGCACCTGAATTGTTTTATGATGAACCTTCGCAAACTTATTATATTTTTTGGGCAACGACCATTCCCGGACGTCACAAGGAAGTGCTGGTCATTGAGAGTGAGAAAGGGCTGAACCATCGTATTTACTATGTTACGACGAAGGATTTTAATACATTTTCTGAAACCAAACTGTTTTTTAATCCCGATTTCAGTGTGATTGATGCAGCTATTGTACGCGATCCGGTGATGAAAGACTTGATTATGGTGGTGAAGAATGAAAACTCGTTGCCGGCAGAGAAGAATTTGAGAATAACACGGACAACACGGATAGAGGATGGATTTCCTACTACCGTTTCTCCTTCCATTACAGGAAATTATTGGTGTGAGGGACCTGCGCCACTTTTTGTAGATGATGCTCTTTATGTCTATTTTGATAAATACCGTAATCATCAATATGGAGCTGTTTGCAGTCGTGATCATGGAAAGACATGGGAAGATGTGTCTGACCGTGTATCTTTTCCAAAAGGAACCCGTCACGGAACTGCTTTTACCGTAGAGAAGGCTGTACTTGATAAATTGCTTCGTATCCATCACTTCAATCCTCTTATTCCGGATAATATCGCTGATCCTTCTTTATCCAAATTTGGTGATACTTATTATCTTTATGGTACTACTGATATTGATAAAGGATTGTCACAAGCAGGAACTCCTGTGGTATGGAAATCTAAAGATTTTGTAAACTGGAGTTTTGACGGATCACATATTGTGGGATTCGATTGGCATAAAGGACATGAATATGTCAATGCCAAAGGAGAGAAAAAGACGGGATATTTTCGTTATTGGGCACCCGGCAGAGTAGTGGAGAAGAATGGTGAATATTATCTTTATACCACTTTTGTAAAACCGGATGAGAATGCACGTACCTATGTGCTGAAGTCCGACCGTCCCGAAGGTCCTTTCCTTTTTGCCGGACGTAATTCTATATCTTCTCATTCTTTGGATGGGTTTGATCAATCTTGTATTGCTCCGGATATAGATGGGGAACCTTTTGTGGATGATGATGGAACTGCTTATTTATTCTGGCGCCGCCGGATGGCTGCCCGTATGACTGACGATTGGCAGCATTTAACCGGTGATACTGTTGTGATGAGTACGGCTCGTCAAGGGTATTCGGAAGGGCCGGTTATGTTTAAACGTAAAGGTATTTATTATTACATCTATACTTTGAGAGGGAATCAGAATTATGTAAATGCTTACATGATGAGCCGGCAGTCCCCTTTGTCGGGCTTTGAAAAGCCCGAAGGCAATGATATTTTTCTTTTTTCATCCATTGCCGATAATGTTTGGGGGCCGGGACATGGGAATGTATTTTATAATGAAGAAACAGACGATTATATTTTCGTATATCTGGAGTACGGTGACGGAGGAACTACCCGCCAAGTATATGCCAATCGGATGGAATTTAATGAGGATGGCACTATAAAGACACTTGTTCCTGATGAAAAGGGAGTTGGTTACTTGGCTGTCAGCCAGGAACAGCGCGAAAATAAGGCGCTGAAAGCTTCTTTCAGTGCATCCAGCGTACGTTCTCCCCGTACTTCTAAGGTTGAAATAGAAACTCAGCCTAATTGTCCTTTGGCTGATAAAACTTCGCTTGTCAAGGTGGGACGCACACATATATATCACCCTGGAAATGCAGGCGCCCGGTCTAATGGAACACGCTGGATGGCAGAAACAAATGATGATCATCCTTGGCTGATGGTGGATTTGGGTGAAGCCATGCAGGTAACGGAGTGTCAATTTGCCTTTGTACACCCTGCTGAAGGCCATGCCTGGCATCTCGAAAAATCCAATGATGGTACTAATTGGCAACCTTGTGCCGGAGTAAAAGAGGTGAAGGCATGTTCACCTCATGTGGTAACGGTGGGAGATAAAGTACGTTATTTGCGTTTGCACATAGATAAAGGTGCAGCCGGATTATGGGAATGGAAAATCTATTAAATTACTATTTTATCATGAAAAAACGATTTGTGACCGTTCTTTTGGCTTGTTCTTTGGCCGGAGGACTTTTTGCACAACAGCCTTGGTTTAAAGACAAGGATTTGACCTTGACCGGTGCTTATTATTATCCTGAGCATTGGGATGAGAGTCAATGAGCTCCAGATCGAAGTACTCTCCCAGACTTTCCGTACCAACTCCTAATGGTGCGGCAAAAGACATGATCATATGCGGACTGTATCCACCGGAAAAAGCAACCGGAAGATTGGCTCTGCGGATAGCCTTCTGGAAATAACGCATGGTATCCAGATGTCCCACAAACTTCATAGGACCCTCTTTGCTGAATTTAATTCTTACCTTCAAGGCAGACACCTCCTTTAAATTTCATAGCTCCACATGCGGAACATTTCTGACGGCAGTTTGGTGTTACGGTTTCTGCTTTCGCCTGTTCCCATTCACGGATCAGGAATTTTTTGGTAACGCCTGCATCAATGAAATCCCATGGAAGAATCTCATCGGTGCTGCGTTCACGGAGTGTATAGAACTCAATATCAATGCCAGTTTCTTTGAAGGCTTCTTTCCAGATATCATAGTGGAAGCTTTCAGACCATGCATCATAAAGAGCACCCTTTTCATATGCTTTAAGGATGACATCAGCACAGCGTCGGTCACCTCTTGCAAGGAAACCTTCCAGTACAGTTACATCAGGTTCATGCCAGTTGTAACGGATGCTTCGTTGGTTCAACTGGGAACGGATCTCATTTT
>OGXR01001779.1_pt1 | contig 15118 bp, 10 predicted proteins | sample 1576331 | NCBI WGS metagenome assembly OGXR01 (sample SAMEA3541473, study PRJEB24748) | human gut metagenome | biome: human gut; feature: human-associated habitat; material: faeces | place: China | collected 2012 | reverse complement strand
ATGTTTTTCTTCATTCCGCTGCTGAATGCGCTTGTTCGCAGGCTGAATCGCCGCGCACTTGTTTCGCTCTGCATTATGCTTATTGCGGTTTTCAGTTTGTATGATACATTTGCTTCCTTTTGGAAAAAAGATCCCCTTGCGCTTGTCGGGGGGCACTCCCCGCTTTGGCTCGGTGTGCTGTATATCTTCGGTGCGGCAATGAAGAAACTTCGCGTTCCCGAAAGCATGTCGTCAAAAAAAGCTCTTTTGATTTACGCCTCCGCTGCCGTGTTCACCGCACTTTTTAAAATCACAGGCGACAGGCTGCTCCGCTTTGTTCCGGGAAGTCTTTTCGTGCGGGACACCTCCCCGACGGTGCTGCTCTGCGCCGCTGCGCTGTTAGTCGCTTTTGCCCGTTTTAAGCCCGGCCGCAAGCTCACCGAATTTGCCGTTTTGTTTGCACCCGCCGCATTCGGCGTTTACCTGCTGCATGTTTCGCCGCTCGTGTTCGAACACGTTATCGGCAATCGTTTTGCTTTTATCGGGCGGCTTCCGTTCCCGCTTATCCCGTTCGCCGTGCTTGCCTCGGCAGGAGTTATCTTGGCTGTCGGACTTGCGGCGGACAAAGTGCGCATATTGCTGTTCAAAGCCTTGGGTGTTCCGAAGATGTGCCGAAAAGCCGAAAAATCCATACGCAGGCTGTGGATGCATGTTGTTGATGCTGCTGCAAAAAGGGAATAATCAAACAGCGGCCCGATTGACTTTGCGCACGGGCAAAATATGATTTCTGCGTTTTTGCTCACTCGATATGTACCGTTATGTTGACTATAACAGCAAGCGGCTGCCCGCAAAGGGCAGCCGCTCGCCTTATCAGGGAAAAATTACCTGCGCTAAACAGGCAAACTACCTGAGATTATTCAATAACGCTGGAAACAACGCCGGAAGCAACGGTTCTGCCGCCTTCACGGATAGCGAAGCGAAGACCTGCATCCATTGCGATGGGAGTGATGAGTTCGATTTCCATGCGAATGTTGTCGCCGGGCATAACCATTTCAACACCCTCGGGGAGCTTGATAACACCGGTAACGTCGGTGGTCCTGAAATAGAACTGGGGACGATAGCCGGAGAAGAAGGGGGTATGACGGCCGCCTTCTTCCTTGGTCAGAACGTAAACCTCGGAATTGAAGTGAGTGTGGGGGTGGATGGAACCGGGCTTTGCCAGAACCTGACCACGCTCAACCTCGGACCTCTGGATACCGCGGAGAAGAGCACCGATGTTGTCGCCTGCGATCGCCTGATCGAGGAGCTTACGGAACATTTCAACGCCGGTAACAACGGTCTGCTTGGTTTCGCGGAGACCGACGATCTGAACGGGATCGTTTACCTTTACAACACCGCGCTCAACACGACCGGTTGCAACGGTGCCGCGGCCGGTGATGGTGAATACGTCCTCAACGGGCATAAGGAAGGGCTTGTCGGAAGCACGCTCGGGCTCGGGAATGTACTGGTCAACAGCATCCATAAGCTCGAAAATGCACTGGCACTCGGGGGTTTCCTTTGCGACCTTGCCTGCCGTGAGTGCTTCGAGAGCACGCAGAGCGGAACCCCTGATGATGGGGATCTCGTCGCCGGGGAAGTCGTAGCTGGAGAGCAGCTCACGGATTTCCATTTCAACAAGCTCAAGGAGCTCTTCGTCGTCAACCTGGTCAACCTTGTTCATGAAAACAACGATGTAGGGAACACCGACCTGACGAGCGAGCAGGATGTGCTCACGGGTCTGGGGCATGGGGCCGTCCGCTGCGGAAACAACGAGGATTGCGCCGTCCATCTGTGCTGCACCGGTGATCATGTTCTTAACATAGTCAGCGTGGCCGGGGCAGTCAACGTGTGCATAGTGACGGTGATCGGTCTCGTATTCAACGTGAGCGGTGTTGATGGTTATACCACGGGCTTTCTCTTCGGGAGCCTTGTCGATTTCATCGTAACGCATTGCTGCAGCCTGGCCCTGCTGAGAGAGAGCCATGGTGATTGCAGCGGTGAGGGTGGTCTTGCCATGGTCAACGTGACCGATGGTGCCGATGTTTACATGGGGTTTGGTTCTTTCGAACTTCTGCTTTGCCATTGTGAATTCCTCCTGATGGATTTAATAGTTTATTCTCTCAAATAATTATATCCCAATTGCATCGCTTTTGCAATAAGGGGATGTCGGTGTATCACGGTGCTCCGACAGATATATTCTCGCAAAGTCGGGATTTTTCGGCGAGACCGGCTGAATAAGCCCTTTTGCCGCTGTCGGAAGCTCCGATGTTACTGGTAGATAATGCCAAGGATTTTGTCAACAAGGTTCTTGGCAACCTCTTCATAGTGGTCGAAATGCATTGTGAAGCTTCCGCGGCCCTGCGTTCTTGAACGCAGATCCGTTGCATAGCCGAACATTTCGCTGAGGGGACAAAGCGCATTGATGCACTGCTGACCTCCCGCGCGCATTTCAACCCCGTCGATTCTGCCGCGCCGCGCCGTGATGTTGCCCATAACATCGCCCAAGAACTCATCCGGAACGACAATTTCGCACTTCATGAACGGTTCAAGCAGCACGGAGCCGCCTTTTTCACACGCTTCGCGGAATGCGAGACTTCCCGCAATTTTGTATGCAAGTTCGCATGATTCAAGCTCGTTCACGCTGCCGTCAACAAGCTTTGCGGAAAAATCAACGACTTCGTATCCGCCCAGCGAACCGCTGCGCGATGCCTCGCGAATGCCTTCTTCAACAGCCTTAACGTATTCAGGCGGAAGCACGGAAGGCGGAACGGCATTTTCGAACACAAACCCGCTGCCGGGCGCGCCGGGCGCAAACTCAACGGCACAGTGGCCGTAAACGCCCTTGCCCGCATTCTGTCGGATGTAGCTGCCGACGGTGCGAACGGTTTTTGTGATGCTTTCGCGATATGCAACCTGCGGTTTGCCCACACGGCACTCGACTTTGAACTCACGAATGAGTCTGTCAACGATTATGTCAAGATGCAGCTCGCCCATGCCCGCAAGGATCGTCTGCCCTGTTTCCTCGTCCGAATAGGAACGGAAAGTGGGATCCTCCTCTGCAAGCTTTGCAAGCGCATCGCTGAGTTTTTGCTGACCTGCCTTTGTTTTTGATTCGATGGCGATACGAATCACCGGCTCCGGAAAATCCATTGATTCCATGAGCAGCGGTTTGCCTTCGCTGCAAAGCGTTTCGCCCGTGACCGTCTCGCGAAGTCCGACAAATGCGGCAATATCGCCGGCATAAACTTCGTCAAGCTCGGTGCGGCTGTCCGCATGCATGAGCAAAAGCTTTGTGACACGTTCGCGCTTGCCCTTGTTTGCATTGTACACAACGGAACCCACTTTGAGCGAACCCGCATAAACTCTGCAAAATGCAAGCTTGCCGACGAATGAATCGGTAACGATTTTGAACGCCAGCGCAGCGAACGGTGCGGAATCATCCGCCGTGACCTCGATCGTTTTTTTGCCGTCCCTGCTCGTTGCCTCAATGGGAGGAAGATCCAAGGGACTCGGCAGATAATCAACGATCGCGTCCATAAGTGGCTGAACGCCCTTGTTGCGATAAGATGAACCGCAGCAGGTCGGAACGGCGTTGTTGTTGATGGTTGCGGATCTTATGGCACTGCGAAGCAGATCCTCGGGGATGGGCTCACCCGCAAGGTAAAGCTCCATCAGTTCGTCGCTTTCATCGGCAACGGCTTCTATCAAAGCGGTGCGGTATTGCTCCGCTTTTTCAAGATACTCCGAAGGTATCGGCTCATTGCGAATGTCAAACCCGTCATCGTCGTAATAGACCTCTGCGCACATGCGCACAAGGTCGATAACGCCGCGGAAATCTGCTTCACTGCCGATAGGAAGCTGCAGCGCGACGGGGTTTGCTCCCAAACGCTCGCGCATCATGTCCATGACGTTAAAGAAATCAGCGCCGACGATGTCCATTTTGTTGACATAGGCAATGCGGGGAACATGGTAGCGTTCCGCCTGATGCCAAACAGTCTCGCTCTGGGACTCAACGCCGCCCTTTGCACAGAATACCGCAACCGCACCGTCAAGCACGCGCAGGGAGCGTTCGACTTCAACAGTGAAATCAACATGCCCCGGTGTGTCAATGATGTTTATGCGGCAATCGTGCCAATAGGTGGTTGTTGCGGCGGAGGTGATGGTGATGCCGCGTTCGCGCTCCTGTTCCATGTAGTCCATGGTGGCTGCGCCCTCGTGAACTTCGCCCGCGCGGTGAATTTTGCCCGTATAGAGCAGAATGCGCTCGGTCGTTGTTGTTTTGCCCGCGTCAATATGAGCCATGATGCCGATGTTGCGCGTCATCTCAAGGGGTGTTTTGCGAGGCATTGCCGAATCCTCCTTTCCGCATTGTTGAAAATTTTCGAAATAAGTTTATGCAGTTTTTGGATTTTTAAACGAAATCCGAAAAAACGACAGCGGCTTTGATGTTTCCGAAAACGGAAAATCAGAACCTGAAGTGTGCGAAAGCCTTGTTCGCTTCTGCCATCTTGTGAACATCCTCTTTCTTTTTGAAAGCGGAGCCCTGCTGATTGCAGGCATCAAGAATTTCGCCGGCGAGCCTTTCCTGCATGGTGCGCTCGCTCCTTGCGCGTGCATAAAGCACGATCCAGCGCAGACCGAGAGTCTGGCGGCGTTCCGCACGGATTTCGAGGGGAACCTGATAGGTGGAACCGCCGATACGGCGAGCCTTGACTTCCAGAACGGGCATGACGTTGTTCATTGCTTCCTGGAATACTTCAAGAGGCTCACGGCCGGTCTTTTCACGAATGATATCGAAAGCACCGTAGCAGGCCTTCTGAGCCGTGCCGCGTTTGCCGTCGAGCATAACCTGGTTGATGAGCTTGGTTACGAGCTTGCCGCCGTAAATAGGATCATCAAGAACTTCCCTCTTGGGAACAAAACCTCTCCTGGGCATAGTTTACCTCCTTACTTCTTGGGACGCTTCGCGCCGTAACGGCTGCGAGCCTGCATACGCTTTGCAACGCCTGCGGTATCGAGTGCACCGCGGATGATGTGGTAGCGAACACCGGGAAGATCCTTAACCCTGCCGCCCCTGATAAGAACGACGGAGTGCTCCTGAAGGTTGTGGCCGATGCCGGGGATGTAAGCGGTACCCTCGAGACCGTCGGTAAGGCGGATACGGGCAATCTTACGGAGTGCGGAGTTCGGCTTTTTGGGAGTCATGGTACGAACAGCGGTGCAAACGCCGCGGCGCTGAGGGCACTGCTTCAGAATCGGGGAATTGGACTTGTATTCGACCTTTTCCCTGCTCTTTCTGACCAACTGGTTAATAGTGGGCATGAAAGTTTCTCCTTAACTAAAATAAAATTTTTATTTTTATATAAAGAAAACCCCTTGCAACCCCTTGAAAGGAGTATTTTCCATACAAAAATCGCATAGTATGTCAGCTTAAAAACACACTGAGCGTATTATATCATCCATTCAAGGCATTGTCAAGTATATTTGCCCTTTTTTATTGAAAATTTTTGAAAAAATCGGTTTCTTCAAATTATATCATTCCGAAATTCGGCTTCGGGCATAAAAATCGACTCGACAAACTTCTGCAACGCAGCGTCTGCGAGTCGATTGTGTTCCGTTACTCTTTCGGCGACGGCATCATTCTTCGGAACAATGCAGCAAGGCGCTCTGCCGCCGATTCACGCTTATCCTATTTTATGATAAACTCATATCCTGCGCCGATCGGTTCCGGATCCTGTGTTGAGTTTTCATCCGTCTGTTGCAGCGAAAACGTCGCCTGAGCAGCCGCTATTATCACCGTTTCTCCCTGCGGCGTCACGGCGAAAAATGCTCTGTCAATATCCGGCCCCTCAACAATCGTGCCGTTCGGGAAGGGGTGGATATTCTGAAACGCCTTTCGAATTTCATCTTCAATATTCAGGCTGTCGAATCTTACGCTGTCCGCCTCCATCTTATCGAAAGAATCCAAATCCCCAAGGCTAAACGAAACAAGCATACCCCTTGAGTTTACGCGGACGGCGACATATGCCCTTGTTTCAATGCCGTTCAGTTTCCTGCAAAAAAAGTACTGGTAAAGATCCAATGCCGCGCCGCTCTCGTCTCCAAGAGGCACAACGCTCACCGTGGGCTCACCGCATTCTTCAAGGTTCACGAAGTTTGCGGCGCATTCCCTTGCAACCTCTTCGGCGCGTTCCCGCGCATTTCTCAACTCCGATGCCGCACTTTCTTTTTTGTAGAAAGACTCTGTTTGGAAATTGATTCCAACAAGTTTCCCGTTTTCGGAATTAATCCCGAATTCATAACAGTTATCCCCCGTATAGTAATGCGTGATATATGAATTTCCCATTCTATACTCCGAGTCTCTGTATGTCCCTGTGTAAGTTTCTCCGCCATAGGTCACGGAAGCTTTTGCCGGCGCACCGGATGCTTTAAAGCTTGACCCGCCCCATTGCGACATCAGCTCGCCCTCATAAACGGCTGTATCCGCGCTGTCCTCGCTTTGCAGTCCACCGTTTGCGGAGCTGAAAAGATAACATTTCGGCTGCGTTTTTTCCAAGTCTTGCGGTTGATTCACCGCTTGTTTTTCACTGCCTCCGGTGCAGGCAAAGGTGTTCAACACCAAAAGTGCGGCCAAAAGAATCATTGCGATTTTTTTCATATTCTTTCCTTCCTTTCTTACCAGTTCAGTGTTAATGTGCCGTCTCCGCCGATAACGGCAAGTTGACTCATATTAAGCAGCATATCCGAGCAATCCATGCTCCTCGCTGCATAATACACATTTTTCCCGGATTGCATTGTTGTTTGCGCAAACCTATCGACAAATTTATTGCAATCTGATACATCGGAATATCGAAATTTATAAAAACGCGTCTTGTTCCATAGGCGTCATCACAACCTGTACGGAGGTAGTTGCTCGTGTAATAGTTTGCGCTCGGGTATTTCTTTGAAATATACGTATCCTCGGAAAAGACAACGCATTCATACAAGCCATCCGTCCGGAGATATGTTTCAGAGTTCGTGTTTCTCAACTCACATAGCTCCCGAACAATACCTGGCTCTGCAGCGTTCTCACCTGAAACACTCATCGGAATAAGCAACAACTGGAACAGCATTATCAATACCAAAAGATAAGATAAGGCTTTTTTTAACTTTCGCACAAGTTACCTCCTTTAATGCTGCATATTAAAATTTAAGTACACTGCATAGGGCCGAACTTTTGTTCTTTTATATACTGTGTATCTTATGCTGATATTATACAGGATTTCAATATCGCTGTCAACGGTATTCCCAATGTTTTTTCGAAAAAAACACGCATTTTCGAACGAATTTCTTTCAAACATATTTAATTCGCAAAATCGTCACTTTTCCGACACACAACAACAAAAGGCCCAATATCAACCCTCGGAAGAAAGAATCCGCCGTTGATATTGAGCCTTGCCTGTTTCCGGAACGTTGAGTACGTCTCGGTGATTAAGTTTTATTTCTTTTCGGAAGTTTCGGAACGAATATCGTCAAGCAACTCCCTCTGCCCTCTTCCGGTCAGAATGCCGCTTTCAAGGGGTTTATCGGTGAAGGTGTATCGAATGCCGTTTTCACTCCCGTGAACAGGGAACCAACCCAGCTTTGTGAGTGCAGAAAGCTTTGCAATGCGGGAAGCACGGGTATTCATTCTGCGTTCAACACGCTTGGTGTAAGAGATCCGAAGCAAACTTTCGGCGATGATACCGATAAAAACAAACATCAGGAAAAACAGGAACGGAATCGCTGCGCCGAACCGCGCAAGAGCTGCGCGAACAGGTTCGATTATCGTCAGCACAAGCCCCGCTGCCGCGAACACAACGCCGACAATTATCGGTACAAAATATGACTGCATGAGCAGACTGCGGCATTTGCGGCAGGCAGGAAGCTGCACGGGTATGAGCATGGCTGTGCTACGCTTGTATTTTTTATTGCTTTTTTCATCCAAGTAGTCAACCGTCGGATGATCGTGCCCCATGCTGAGCTGCGCAAAAAACTCGGGCTTTCCCTTTTCACTGCCCTTGCAAAGCATACATTCGGGTTCATCAAGGAAACTTTCAATGCCGTCCTCCGGCAGAGCAGCGGCAATATAGCCTATATCCTCAATAAGAGCCTCCTGCTGCTCCGAATCAAGCTTTGAAGCGAAGCAGTCCGCACAGTTTTTCATGTTCAGCGCGGCGCAGTAGGGTGTGCCGTGAAGCTTGCACTCGGTTTTTGTATATGATTCAGCCATTTTTAAGCTTCCTTTCGAATAAACTTTTCCGAATACATTCTACCGCTTTTTTTCCCGCACGTCAAGCCCGCTCGGAGCGATTTAAAAGGAGTTTTCAACTGTTTGGTCTGCTGATATGCGAACGCAATGTGCTTCGAATAATTCCGGGCATTGCTTACGAATTTCGAAATCGCTCGGGCATTGCACGCGGCAAATGCAAACACGGCAGCCCTTGGCGGCAGTTTTCTGCCGTTTGTCGGGTGCCGTGTCTTTAACTGTAAAACTGTTCCGAATTAAGCTGCTGCACGAGTGGTCGGCTGCGGTGCTTATTCGGCATTGCCCGCTGCTGCCGGGTTATCGGACTCGGGCTTTATCTCAACTTCGACATTGCGATAACGTTTCATGCCGACGCCTGCGGGTATGAGCTTGCCGATGATGACATTCTCCTTCAGGCCGACCAACGGGTCAACCTTGCCCTTGATTGCAGCTTCGGTAAGCACGCGGGTCGTCTCCTGGAAGCTTGCGGCGGAGAGGAATGAGTCGGTTGCAAGCGATGCTTTGGTGATGCCGAGCAGCTTACGCTTTGCGGTTGCGGGAACGCCGCCCACCGCAACAACGCTGTCGTTCGTCTGTTCGAACTTGAAGATATCGATAAGCTCGCCGGGCAGCAGATCCGTGTCGCCCGAATCTTCGACCTGAACCTTGCGGAGCATCTGGCGAATGATAACTTCGATGTGCTTATCGGAAATTTCAACGCCCTGGCTGCGGTAAACAGCCTGAACTTCGCGGAGCATATAAGCCTGAACGCCCTTGACGCCCTTGATTTTGAGGATATCATGCGGGTTGATTGAACCTTCGGTCAAAGTGTCGCCCGCTTCAACGAAATCGCCGGTTTCAACCTTGCGCTTTGAGCCGAACGGAATGAGATACTTCTCGATTTCGCCGTCCTCGCCGGAAATAATTGCTTCGGTCTTTTTGCCGTCCGTCTTGATTTCCACCGAGCCGGAGAGTTCCGTGATAACCGCAAGACCCTTGGGCTTGCGTGCTTCGAAAATTTCCTCAACACGGGGAAGACCCTGAGTGATATCGTCGGCGGTTGCAACGCCGCCGGTGTGGAATGTACGCATGGTGAGCTGCGTACCGGGTTCGCCGATCGCCTGTGCTGCAATGATGCCGACAGCTTCGCCGATGGTAACGGGCTGTCCCGTTGCGCAGTTGCGGCCGTAGCACTTTGCGCAGACGCCGTGTTCGCTGCGGCAGGTGAAGACCGTGCGGCACTTGACGCCGGTGATGCCTGCTTTAACGATGCGGTCACGAATATCGAACGTTATCATTTCGTTTTTGCCGACGATGAGCTCGTTCGTTTCGGGATCGCGAACCTCCGCTGCGGTGAACCTGCCGAGAATACGGTCGCCGAGAGGTTCAAGGGGACGGTCGCCGTCGCCGATGGTTTCAAGAATCATGCCGTCAATCGCCATGCCGCGTTCCGCAAAGCAGTCCTCTTCGCGAACGATGACGTTGTGAGAAACGTCAACAAGACGTCTTGTGAGGTAACCGGAGTCCGCGGTGCGGAGTGCGGTATCGGCAAGACCTTTGCGCGCACCGTGGGAACTGATGAAGAACTCAAGAACGGAGAGGCCTTCACGGAAGTTTGCACGAATCGGAACCTCGATGATCTGTCCGCGCGGGTCCGCCATGAGGCCGCGCATACCGGCGAGCTGACGAATCTGGTTGGTTGAACCGCGCGCACCGGAGTTTGCCATCATGAAGATGGGGTTAATCGGGCTGAGTCGCTTCATCAATGCGTCGGTAACAAGGCTTTCCGTTTCCTTCCAAACTTCGATGACCTTCTTGCGGCGGTTTTCTGCGGAAAGCAGACCCATGCGGTAAAGGTTGTCAATCTGTCCGCACTGTTCATCGGCGGCTTCAAGGAAATTGTGCTTTTCCTCCGGAACGGTGATATCGCAGAAGCCGACAGTGACACCGCCGCGGGTGGAGTATTTGTAGCCGAGAGCCTTTATGCTGTCCGCAACTTCGCTTGTGACCGTGGGGCCGTGTTTGCGGAAGCAGTGGTCGATAATGTTGCCGAGATCCTTCTTTACAACAAGTTTATCAACCTCAAGCTTGAACATATCGTCCGGAGTCTCGCGCTTTACATAACCGAGATCCTGCGGTATTGCGTGGTTGAAGATGACCCTGCCGATTGAGGTGGATACGATCCTGCGGTAAATCTTGCCTTCAAACTCGCGTTCAAGGCGAATCTTTGCAAGCGCATGGAGCGAAAGCTCGCCCGTTTGATACGCCATGATCGCCTCGTTTTCGCTTGAGAACGCCTTTCCCTCGCCGTTGAACATGCGGATAAGGCGGGAATCACCAAGATATTCGCGGAGGGCTTCCTCGTCAACCGTGGGAACCTCGCGGATTGCCCTTGCAACAAGATCCTCGATTATTGTCTTGCTGCGCAGCGCATATACCCTGTGAATGACCTCATCGGTGACGTATTCATCAACAAAACTGTTGTCCTTTATGATAGCCTTGAGCGTTGTGCGGATTTCGGAATCGTACAGCTCATCGCAGCGCATCGTGAGGTAGTAGCAGCCCATAACCATATCCTGTGAGGGGCTGACCACGGGCTTGCCGTCCTGCGGCTTGAGGATGTTGTTTGCCGCAAGCATAAGGAAGCGGGCTTCGGCCTGCGCTTCGACCGAAAGGGGCACATGAACCGCCATCTGGTCGCCGTCAAAGTCCGCATTGTATGCGGTGCAGACAAGGGGATGAAGCTTTATCGCCCTGCCTTCAACCAGAACGGGTTCAAATGCCTGAATGCCGAGCCTGTGCAGCGTGGGTGCACGGTTGAGAAGAACGGGATGATCCTTGATAACATCTTCGAGCACATCCCAAACCTCGGGCTTCACGCGCTCAACCATGCGCTTTGCGGACTTGATATTGTGGGCATAGCCAAGCTCATTGAGCTTTTTCATGACAAAGGGCTTGAACAGCTCCAATGCCATCTCTTTGGGAAGACCGCACTGATACATCTTGAGTTCGGGACCCACGACGATAACGGAACGGCCGGAATAGTCAACACGTTTGCCGAGCAGGTTCTGGCGGAAACGTCCCTGTTTGCCGCGCAGCATGTCGGAAAGGGACTTCAGCGGGCGGTTGCCGGGACCCGTTACCGGGCGCCCGCGCCTGCCGTTGTCGATAAGTGCATCCACGGCTTCCTGAAGCATGCGCTTTTCGTTGCGAACAATGATGTCCGGCGCGCGCAGCTCAAGCAGCCTTTTAAGGCGGTTGTTGCGGTTGATGACCCTTCGGTAAAGGTCGTTAAGGTCGCTTGTCGCAAACCTTCCGCCGTCCAGCTGAACCATGGGGCGGATTTCCGGCGGAATAACCGGAACAACATCCATTATGATCCATTCGGGCTTGTTTCCGCTCTTTATGAAAGCTTCGATGACTTCAAGGCGTTTAATCGCATTCACGCGCTTCTGTCCGCCGGAATTTGCGATTTCTTCACGAAGCTCTTTTTCGGTTTTTTCAAGATCGAGCTGCTGCAAAAGCTCCTTTATGGCCTCTGCACCCATGCCCGCTTTGAAGCTCTTTGCGCCGTAATCGCGCTGCGCCTGACGGTATTCAACATCGGTGAGCAGCTGCTTGTATTCAAGCGGGGTGTCACCGGGATCGGTAACGACGAATGCGACGAAGTAAAGTACCTTTTCAAGATTGCGGGGGGACATGTCCAGCAGCATTTTCATGCGGCACGGTATGCCTTTGAAGTACCAGATATGGGATACGGGAGCCGCAAGTTCGATATGACCCATGCGCTCTCTGCGCACCTTTGCTCTCGTAACTTCAACACCGCACTTTTCGCAGACAACGCCCTTGTAGCGCACCCGCTTATATCGTCCGCAGTGGCATTCCCAGTCCTTCGTCGGTCCGAAAATACGTTCGCAGAAGAGGCCGTCCGCCTCGGGTTTAAGGCTCCTGTAGTTTATGGTTTCGGGTTTTTTAACTTCACCGTGGGACCATTCTCTGATCTTTTCGGGGGATGCAAGACCGATTCGGATTGCATCGAAATTTGTCAGTTCAAACAAGTTCTTATCTCCCTTCCGACTTTACTTTATTCCTCGTAGTTACCGTCGGCGTCCTCGAAGGTGAAGCCGTCGAATTCATCATGCTCGTCTTCCTCATAGCTGTCGTCGTCATCCTCCTCACCGTCGTCGTCGATGAAGTTAAAGTCATCGACATCATCGTCTCTGAGCATGCCGCCGGGTGCATCTTCATAACCGGCAATATTGACGCCCAACTCTCTTACATCGTCATCGTCCGTAAGCTCTCCGATAACGATTTCTTCATTATTTTCGGACAGAACCTTGATATCAAGACCAAGGGACTGCAATTCTTTGATAAGAACCTTAAAGCTCTCGGGAACGCCGGGCTCGGGAACGTTTTCGCCGTTGACAATGGCTTCGTAGGTTTTTACGCGGCCCACGACGTCATCGCTCTTGACGGTCAGGATTTCCTGAAGGGTGTTTGCCGCACCGTATGCTTCAAGTGCCCAGACTTCCATTTCGCCGAAACGCTGTCCGCCGAACTGTGCCTTGCCGCCGAGAGGCTGCTGAGTGACCAGTGAGTACGGACCCGTGCTTCTTGCATGGATCTTGTCGTCAACAAGGTGGTGCAGCTTAAGGTAGTACATATATCCGACGGAAACACGGTTCTCAAAGGGTTCACCGCTGCGGCCGTCGTAAAGCACGGTCTTTCCGTCCTCGTGTTTGTATGCCTCGCGGAATTTTTCGCCGACAACGGGGTCGGAGTCCGCAAGTTCAATCAGCTTCAGCACATCGCCCGCAGTCATTTTCATAAGATCCTGCATGGGCTTGTTGGACTTGTTTGACATTGCAAGCAGCATTTTGATATCGTCCTCGCCCGCGCCGTCAAGAACGGGAGTTGCGTCGTCATTCTCTACAAAATCTTTGAGGCTTGCCGGTGCTCTCAGACTTGCAATGAAACCCGATCCCATTGTGATACCCATTGCATAGGCATCGTAGCCGTTTATGAGTAAATCCCTTTTCATTTTCTTTCGTTTAATGCTTTATCTAAAAATAATTCGGCTGTATCTATCACATCATAACCTTTAGAGCTGACAAAGCCGGCGTAATACATGCCATCTGCGAAAATAATGCTTGTTCCGGCTTTATTTTCTTCGTTGAGTACTTTATTGGTTTCAATGGCCGCCGTCGGATCTGGATGATTTTGGTCGCCAATAAATCGCCGTTTTTCTTTGCCTTCATAAGTAACTACGTAACCAAGGGCGCTGCGTAAGTTCCATGTGTGGTTTAGGTAGTCGCGTTTGCCAGATAGTAGCCGAGCTTCTTTCTGTCTTATTAATGCCTCCCGTGCTTTCTCATCCATGAAATCTACAACTTCATCCTCAATGCCGTTGATGAACTTGTCAAGGTCTGCTATGTCTTTACCAATTTTCATGTTATAGTTCACTGGTGTTGCGCTTGATTGCGGCAATATCCTCTTGAATACCTTGTAATGCAACTCTCATGGCTGCTGTATTGCCGTTTATTTCCACAATTTCCATGTAGGTCATCACAGCATATCGGAGCAGTTCATTATTTACCTGTACGCTTGCGTACATGGCTGTTTCAATATTGGCCATAGATGTTAAAAGACCGATTATTGATTGCGTCTGCGCCATTACATAGCCGCGGATGTCGGTAACCTTGCCTTGAATGTCCGTGAATCGGCCGTTTAACTCATCGCCCGTATCTTGCGACATTGTTTGAAAGCCTCTTTCCGTGGCTTCCTGACGAGCTGCGCCAGCATTCCCAAGTAATTCCTTTGTTTCAGCGGGAAGGCTGTCCCAAATAGCTTGAAATTCCTCACCAACTTTGTTGAGATCGTCAGCAAAGTTTCCCATGGAATCAATCACACCGTCAATCCCGACAAAAACTCCATCCTTGAACCATTTGGATTTATACTGGTCAAAAATATCTCCGATACGTTCTTCAACAAATTTGCTGACTAACATTTGTTTCATGATGTCAGCAACAATTTCGTCTACCTTTTCACCCCAGGCCTTAGCGGCGTCCTCACCTTCTAAAAACGCTTCTATGAAGGCATCGCCAAGCTCTTTTGCAATATCTTCTGCCGTGCCGCCGATAATAGTTTCTACAACCTCATTTATTACTTCAGCAGCTTCTTCTCCAAGTTCTTGAATTTGACGTTCCCATTCTTTTATCTTTGATTTGTCCGTTTTTTTCTTGTCGTTCTCTGCATTAATCTGCTTTTGAAGCAACAACTGCTGTTCTGCAAGATTGTTAAGTTTATCTCGGGTATCACTAAACTTATTTCCCCCCAGAAGATTGCTGTCTGTATATTTAAGGTTTGAATAGGCATCTGCTATACTTTTGATTGCCTTTTCTTCTATTTTAGCCGCATTGATTCGCTTAACGATGGCTTCCCCGAAGGGGCTTAGTTTTCCGTATGCGCTCAATATCGCTTTCGTCGCATCATTATAAGCGTCTTTTACCTTCTGAATAGCATTAAAAGAATTTTCTTGGAGCCGAATTGCATTGGCATTATCCAATTCCCATTGCAGTTGCTCAATTCTACCTTGCAGTCGGTCTATTTCCGCTTGTTTTTCATCATCATTATTAAATAGGCTGGCTATTTTAGTTGCTATTGTCAATACCGCTTGAATAATAGCAAGAATAACGGATGCTCGCTCAACAGCTTTGATCGCACTGGCGGCGGTTGTTGATGTCGTTGTAATAGCTGCCGCCGACGATTCAGTAAGAGTGACAATGCTGCTAATCATACCGGCTGCATTAGTTGCAATTTCGCCCGCCGCACTAA
>OGXR01001774.1_pt1 | contig 15139 bp, 10 predicted proteins | sample 1576331 | NCBI WGS metagenome assembly OGXR01 (sample SAMEA3541473, study PRJEB24748) | human gut metagenome | biome: human gut; feature: human-associated habitat; material: faeces | place: China | collected 2012 | reverse complement strand
GTCCCGCCTCCGCCAGCAGGACCTTGCCCGGCGTATGGAAAATGATGCGATAGTTCATAGTTTTTATCCTCAATGCCTGCCAGAAGGCATACGCGGGCAAGCCCACAAGACCTCCGGCGAAGCCGGAGGTCTTGGCTTTGGATGTCAGTTTATTCGGCTTCGGCCAGAGCCTTGGCCTCGGCAATGGCCTTCTCCTGGGCCGCAGCGGGGCAATCCTCATAGCGGACGAAGTTGAAGGTGAAGGTGCCGCGGGACTGGGTCATGGAGCGCAGGTCGATGGCGTAGCTGGACATCTCGGCCATGGGTACCTCGGCCTCGACGGTCTGCATGCCGCCCTCGGCGTTCATGCCCATGACGGTGCCGCGGCGCTTGGAGCTGATGTCGGACATGATGTCGCCCATGTTGGCGTCGGGGATGGTGACCTTCAGCAGGCCGATGGGCTCAAGGATGACGGGGCTGGCGTTGACGAGCTCCTTGTAGGCGAGACCGGCGGCAGTCTTGAAGGCCATTTCGGAGGAGTCAACCGGGTGATAGCTGCCGTCGTAGAGGGTGGCCTTCAGGAAGACCATCGGGTAGCCGGCGAGGACGCCCTTGGTGCAGCACTCGCGCAGGCCCTTCTCAACGGCGGGGAAGAAGTTCTTCGGCACGCTGCCGCCGAAGACGTTCTCGGCGAAGATCATATCTTCCTGCTCGTCCTGGGGCTCGAACTCTATCCAGACGTCGCCGAACTGGCCGTGACCGCCGGACTGCTTCTTGTGGCGGCCGTGGGCCTTGAGCGGCTTGCGGATCTTCTCGCGGTAGGGGACGCGGGCGGGGGAGAGCTCGACCTCGACGCCGAACTTGTTCTTCAGCTTGGAGCAGAGGACGTCGAGATGGATGTCGCCGGCGCCGGCGATGACCATCTGCTTGGTCTCGGCGTTGTTTGTGATGGTGAAGGAGCGGTCCTCCTCGCCGAGCCTCGCGAGGCCCTGGGCGACCTTGTCCTCCTGGCCCTTCGTCTTGGGGGCGATGGCCATGGAGTAGCAGGGGACGGCGTACTCGATGCCGGGGGCGGCCTCAACGGCCTTGCCGTCGCAGAGGGTGTCGCCGGTCTTGGTGTCGGAGAGCTTGGAGACGGCGCCGATGTCGCCGCAGCCTATCTCCTGGACCTCGACGGTCTTCTTGCCCTGCATGTAGTAGATGTGGCCGAGCTTCTCCTGCGCGCCGGAGCGGGCGTTCACGAGGGTCATGTCGGGCGTGACCTTGCCGGAGATGACCTTGAAGAGGGAGAACTTGCCGAACTGGTCGGAGATGGTCTTGTAGACGATGGCCTTGGCCGGGCCGGCGGCGTCAACGAGCTTGCCGCCCTCGCGCGGGTAGGGGAAGAAGTTCTTGACGGCGTCGAGCAGAACAACGGTGCCGAGGCCGGTGGCGGCGCTGCCGCAGAAGACGGGGGTAATCTCGCAGTCGGCAATGCCGGTGCCGAGGGCGCCGTAGATCTCCTCGGCGGAGAGCTCCATGGTTTCGAGGTACTTGTCCATGAGCTCCTCGCTGGTGCCGGCGGCATTTTCAGCTATCTCACTGTACATCTCCTCAACGCGGTCGGCCATGTCGGCGGGCATGGGGATCTCGCTGCGGTTCTTGCCCTCGTACTTGTAGGCCTTGCGGGCCAGGATATCGACGAGGCCGGTGACCTTGGTGCCGGACATGATGGGCGCGGACATGGGGCTCAGCGAGGGGCCGAACTTCTCGCGCAGCTGCTCAAAGGCCTTGTAGAAGTCGGCGTGCTCCTCGTCCACCTTGGAGATGTATATGGCGCGGGGCAGGCCCGCGTCGGAAAGGGCCTTCCAGGCCTTCTCGGCGCCGACGTTCAGGCCGTCCTTGGCGGAGACGCAGATGATGCCGATGTCCGCGACGCGCAGAGCCTGAGCGACCTCGCCCGCGAAGTCGAAGTATCCCGGGGTGTCGATGATGTTGATCTTGGTCTTCTGATACTCAGTGTACATCGTGCTGGCGGAGATGCTTATCTGGCGGCGGATCTCCTCCGGGTCGTAGTCCGAGACGGAGTTGCCCGCGGCGGAGCTGCCGAGCCTGTCGGTAGCACCGGTCAGAAAGAGGATGCTCTCAGCGAGGCTGGTCTTGCCGTTGCCGCCGTGTCCGAGCAGCGCGATGTTGCGGATGTCCTTGGATGCATAGCTCATGTGTAGGTCCTCTCCTTATATAAACTAAAAACATAGTGTTTTCGCAAAACTAAAAGCAATCAATTATACAATATTTGCAGGCCCTTGGCAATAGGCAAAAACCGCCCCGCCTGACGTCAGACCGCGCTCAGACGGCGGAGGCGATGGAGGCGACAAGTACGGGCGCGAGCCAGAGGAAGAGGTAGGCCATGACGTTTGCCGCCGTGACGGCTCCGACGCCGCCGGTGACGATGAGCACGAAGAAGAGCACGACGCCGACGACGGCGCAGACCGCGCCCAGCACCGCGCCCAGCGCGGAGGCTATGTAGGCCTTCCTGCCGCAGTCCGCCACATCGACAAAGGAGCCGAGACCCTCGCGGGAGAGCAGGGCGGATATCTGGCTGTCCTCACCCGGCTCCGCGCCGGAGACCTCGTAGCGCCGCGCGAAGGGCGGGAAGTCGAAGCCGTCCGTGGGCAGGCGGTACTTCTGCCGGAGCATGAGCGGCGTGACGAGGAAGTCGCGAACGGCGAAGAGCGGGTCGCGGTTGGAGTGCAGCAGGCTCGCCAGCGCGGCGCGCACGGGGCCTGTGGGCTCATAGTGGAGGTTGAAGATGCCGGTCAGCTTGCCGTTCATGGCTATGAATACGGAGCTGCGCGAGGCCAGCTTCTGCGGGACTATTATGCCCATGAGCCGCATGAAGCCCGCGCTGCCGCAGATGACCTCAAGGCCCTCGATGAGAGAGGTGAGGCCGCCGCCCTCGTGGCAGCAGAAGTCCTCCACCCGGAGCATGGAGCAGCCGTTTTTGCGCATGAGCTCCAGGAAGCAGGGCGCGACGCCGCTGCCGGAGGCGCAGACGAGGCTGCCTGCGGCGGAGATGACCTTCTGCGGCTGCATGCCGTCGAGTATGCGTATGCTCTCGATGGAGACGGAGTCGCTGGGGAAGAGGTCCGTGTCCGTCACGACCAGGCGGCGCGCCCGGCCGATGTCGCGTATGCCGGGCCAGCCGGCCACAGCCGCGCCTGAGCGGAACACGCGCCGCGCGAGCAGCGCGTAGGGCAGGGCGCAGGACAAAAAGGCCGCAAAGGGCGCGCTGCTCGCGGAAATTGCCGCGAGTATGCGGAAAAAGCTGGTCCAGCTCTTCGTGACCGCCGTGGCCGCAACAGAGAGCAGCAGGGAGGCGGCGATGAGCCAGGGCGCGAGGGAGGAGAAGACGTTTTCAGCTGCGTCAGGCTCCTCGCAGCGGCGCAGCCAGCCGGTGGTCGGGCGTTTGAATTTGATGAGTGCCGCGCCCTCGTCGAGCACTCCGGTCTCGGCGCTGACACAGAAGGGGTCCTCCGCCAGCTCCTGGGCCTTGCAGGAGAGCCTGAGCCCCCGGGCCGTGAGCTGCGCGCCCCAGATGGCAAAGGTCATGGACAGCGCCGCCGCCCCGCAGAAGGGCAGGCCCCAGCCCGCCGTGCCGACGGCATAGCTCACCACGGCGTCCAGCGCAGAGGCGACGCAGGAGAAGGAGACGAGCGTCCAGAGCCCCGGCCTGTTGCGCACAAGACTCATTATACCCTTCGTGAAAATGTCCAGACCCAGCATGACTACGCTCAGCTCCAGCGCGAGGCAGACGAGCGAGGTGGTCTTGAGGTCGTGCCCCAGCGCGCCCGCCGTGGGCAGGCCGAAGGATATCCAGCAGAGGATGACGCTGAGCAAAAGGGCAAGGCGGAAGCGCAGCTTGAGCGAGGATACGTTCGCCGCGTAGTATTTCGCGGCCCTGTCGGCGGGCATCTCCGGCCCCAGCTCGACCTCATCCTCCACGGCTGCGGCCTCGCCTGCCAGCATTGCGCGGCGGAGCTTGTAGCCCAGGACGGCCAGTGTGCCGAGCACAGGACCTGCCTGCTTTTCGGAGGCGTTCCTGCGGCGGAAGCGGCGTCGCGGCTCGGGCGGCTCCATGTCCTCCGCGCCCTCGGCGGCGTATTCCTCGTCCTCATCCGGGCTGCCGTAGCCTCCCGTGCGTATGTTTTCATAGGCGTCGGGCCTGTACCCGGCCTCGGCGTAGTCCTCCGAGTAGCTTTCCGCATAGTCCCCGGCGTAGTCGGTGGAATAGTCCGCGCCGCGATCCTCAGCCGCGGCCTCGGCGTAGTCTGCCTCGGGCTCTGCCGTGCGCTCCGGCTCGGACTCGTAGGAGAGAGGCTGGGAGACGAAGTCGTCTTCAGCCTCTGGCCGGGGGATGTTCCAGTTGGCGGAGCGGCGTTCCGCTTCGGCTATGACGTCCCCGAGGTTGTAGACCTTGACGTCCTCGTCACCCTCCGGCATACTGCCCATGCCGGGGCGGTAGACCTTGACGTCCTCGTCGCCCTCGATGGGGGCGTACTCCGGCTCAGGCGCGTAATCCGGCTCGCGGCGGCGAGGGCGGTATTCACGCAGCTCCTCGCGCTCGCGGCGGCGGGAGCGGGCCTTGCGCTGGCGGCGGGGCTGATATTCGCGCGGTTCTTCCCAGTCTTCACCGGGCAGGCCGGCAGTATCATCCGCCTCCGCGCTCTCTGCGACGCCGGCGAAGGTCTCGCCCAGGGCCTCCATGACAATGCGTCGTGAGCGCGCGCCGACCTCGTCCTCGGGCGGCACGCCCAGGCCGAAGTCACCGTATTCCGCCAATATGGCCTCAAGCGAGATGTCGTCCAGGCCGTCGTTCACTTTATCTTCAAGGGAAATTCCGTTGTCGGTCAAATCAAAAACTCCTCTTGCGCCGGGCGCAAAGATACAAATATCAATATAGCATATCCCCGGGGAAACTTAAAGCATAAAAATGAGGTAATTTGTAAATTCTCGCCGAACAGGGGTAAAAAACTGACCGGGGAGGCGGAGCCTCCCCGGTCCTTGCTGTAAAATAATCTCAAAGCGCCTCGACAAAGCGCAGGAAAGCCGCGCGGCCCTCGGGCGTGCGCTTGTAGACGCCCGCGTGTTCGAGAACGCGGGAAAACACCAGGCCCGTCTCGTGCTGTACTATCTCATGTACGTTTTCGGGCGTGACGGCGTAGTTTTTGGCAAAGCCCTCGGCCCATTCGGCGTGGGAGGCGGTGAGCTCATTCGCGCGCATGTCCGCGCCGGAGAGCAGAGCCTCCTCCACAGCGGCCAGCTCGGCCTTGAGCCGGGAGGGCAGGACGGCGAGGCCCATGACCTCGATGAGGCCGATGTTTTCCTTCTTGATGTGGTGCAGCTCCGCATGGGGGTGGTAGACGCCGAGGGGGTGCTCCTCGGTGGTGATGTTGTTGCGCAGCACGAGGTCCAGCTCGTAGTCCTCGCCGCGGCGGCGTGCGATGGGGGTTATCGTGTTGTGCGGCTCGCCGTCCGTCTCCGCGAAGATGAAGGCGCTCTCGTCCGTCCAGCCGCGCCAGAGCTCCAGCGCGTGCGTCGCGAGCTTTATGAGCCGCTCGGGCTCGGCCGAGCGTATGCGCAGCACGGAAAGCGGCCACTTCACGATGCCGGCCTCCACGTCCTCAAAGCCGCGGATGCTGACGGGCGTCTCCACCGGGGCCTTCTCCATGGCAAAGGTGTAGCGCCCGCCCTGGAAATGGTCGTGCGCGAGGATGGAGCCGCCGACGATGGGCAGGTCCGCGTTCGAGCCGACGAAGTAGTGCGGGAACTGCCGCACGAAGTCCATGAGCTTGCGGAAGCAGGGCTCGTCTATCTTCATGGGCGTGTGGACGCTGTTGAGGACGATGCAGTGCTCGTTGTAGTAGACATAGGGGGAGTATTGCAGGAACCAGGGGGAGTTGTTGATGGTTATGGGCACGATGCGGTGGTTCTGCCGCGCGGGGTGGTTGACGCGGCCGGCGTAGCCCTCGTTTTCGGCGCAGAGCTGGCAGCGCGGGTAGTTGGAGGCGGGCAGGTTCCGGGCGGCGGCGATGGCGCGCGGGTCCTTTTCGGGCTTGGAGAGGTTTATGGTGATGTCCAGCTCGCCGTACTCCGTGGCGGTTTTCCACTGGACGTCCTTGGCGATGCGGTCGCGGCGGATGTAGTTGGTGTCCTGGCTGAACTCGTAGTACCAGTCCGTGGCCTTTTCCGGGCTCTCGGCGTAGAGGGCGCGGAATTTCTCTATTACCTGAGCGGGCCGGGGCGTGAGGGCGCCCATGAGCCGGGTGTCAAAAAGGTCGCGATAGACGACGGAGTCCTCCGGCAGCACGCCGCGCTCGTGCGCGTCGTCCAGCAGGGTGTCGAGCACCTGGGCGAGGTCTATTTCGCCCATCACCTCCGCCTCATGCTCGCAGCCGTCGAGCCGGAGTATGTCGAGAATGGTGTTTATCGCCCAGGTCTTCTCCGAGGGCTGGATCAGCCCCTTCCTGAGGCAGTATTCCGCGAGGGAAGCTATTGCGTGTCCGGTGGTCATGACCTCTCCTCCTATGTTTATCATCTTTCAGGACAGAACGTGATACATATTTACATTATATTGCCTGGCAGCCCAAAATTCAACAGCTGCCAGGCAATTTTAAGCTCCGCCCCTGAAATTTGCTCAGTCCGCCTCGCGCATCCAGTAGCCGACGCCTATCTCGGTGAAGATGTACTGCGGCTCGGCGGGGTTTTTTTCGAGTTTGCGCCGAATATTTGCCATATTCACGCGCAGGATTTGACGGTTTTCCTTGGTGATGAGGCCCCAGAGCTCGCGGAGCATGTAGTCGTAGGTCAGCACCCGGCCGGAGTAGAGTCCGAGCATGGAGACGATCTTGTACTCGTTCTGCGTCAGATGTACACTCTCGCCGTCCACGAAGACGCGGCGCTTGTCATAGTCGATCTCAAGCCCGCCGGCCTTGAAGCGGCCGCTGGTGGCGAGGCTGCTGGAGGTCGCGGCGGTGCGCGTGTGGCGCAGGGCCGTGCGTATGCGCGCCAGCAGCTCCGAGGTGCCGAAGGGCTTCGTCACGTAGTCGTCCGCGCCGAGGTCGAGGGCCTCGACCTTGTCCCGCTCGTGCGTGCGCGCGGAGACGACGATTATGGGCAGGTGCGTCCATTCGCGTATGAAGCGCAGCACCTCCATGCCGTCCATGTCCGGCAGACCCAGGTCGAGTATGACGAGGTCGGGGCAGTGCGAGGTGACGAGGGTGATGGCCTTCGCGCCGCTGTTTGCGGATATGACGTCATAGCCATTCGAGGTGAGCACGGTGGTCATGAAGCTGAGTATGCCCTTTTCGTCCTCGACTATCAGAATCTTGTCTTTGGCCGGCATGGCAGAGTTCTCCTTTCGTGTGCTTATTCGTCCAGCGGCAGGGTGAAACAGAAGCGTGCGCCGCGGCCCGGTACGTTTTGGGCTTCCATGGTCCCGCCATGGGCCTTGACAATTGCCCGGCAGACAGAGAGCCCGATGCCCATATTGTGCCGCCCGCCGGAGTCCGCCGGGGCCGAGCGGAGAGAGGGACGGTCCTCAAAAAGGTAGGGCAGGGCATCTTCGCTGATGCCCGCGCCGTCGTCCTCGACGCAGAAGCAGGCCGACCTGCCGCGTACCTCGGCTGAGACGGTGATGTTCCGCGTGCCGCCGCCGTGCAGGGCGGCGTTTTCCAGCAGGTTCGTGAACACCTGGCAGATGAGCACCGCGTCCATCGGCACGAAGAGCACGTCCTCCGGCAGCTCTGCCTGGACGTTTATATCCGGGTAGAGCCTGCGGAACTTCCGAACAGCGTCCGCCACGACCTCCTCTGCGGGCTCGGGCGACTTCTGGATGGAGGTGTTTTCCCCGCCGACGCGGGTGATCGACAGCAGGTTTTCGACCATGCGTATGAGCCACTCGGCGTCGTCCTTGACGCTGGTGAGCAGCTCGCGGCGGCTCTCGGGCGGCAGCTGCTCGTTTTCGAGCAGCACGGCGGCGGAGCCTGCAATGGAGGTTAGCGGCGTGCGCAAATCGTGTGAGACTGCGCGCAGCAGATCCGCGCGCATCCTGGCCCGCTCGCTCTCAAGGCGGAGCATGTCCTGCTTTTTCACCACTGTGGTCATGGCGCTGGTGCTGATGGAGACGGCCAGCATGGTGGCGAAGGTGAGCGGATAGCCCGCAATGGTGAAGTTGAAGGCCATGTAGGGGAAGGTGAAGATGAAGTTTGCGCAGAGCACCGCCGCAAGGCTCGCCGCGATGCCCCAGAAATAGCCGTCCGTGACCCTGGCGACTATGTGTACGCACAGGACGAAGAGCAGCGTGGCCGCAGTTGTGCTTTGGGCGATGGCATTGAGCCCGCCGCTGACGAGGCAGGCTGCCACCAGCAGACCCAGGGTTATGCCCGCGTTGGCCCAGACCGAGCGTTTGACCTGCATTTTTCCTCACCTCGTTTATACTATAGCACAGCTGATATAAAGATGGCATCAAGAAAAAAGGGACGGGCGGCCTGGGCCGTCCGTCCCTGTATTCGCGCGGTATCAGCCGCCGCTTTCGAGGATGGAGAAGTGCATGTAGTCGGCGGTGGTGTTCCAGCCGCTGTAGTTGTTGTCGGCATCACCGCCGCCCCAGCCCCAGCCGTACTGGGCAAAGGCGCGCACAACGCTGCTGTCCGGGGTGATGCAGTAGGGGCTGTCGCTGTACTTGTAGCAGGTCGTGCCGGTGATGGCCGTGTAGGGCGTCGTGGTGGTGTTGCAGTAGAAGTTCTCCACGGGGTTGATGTCGATGGCGCAGCCCCAGGAGTGGCGGAGCGTGTCGGTGTACCTTGCGCCGCCGAGCGCGTGGATGGGGAACTGCTCGGGGTCGTTGTAGATAGTCTCGAAGATGGCCTTGACCTCGTCCGCGACCACCTTGTTGACCTCAAGGTTCCAGGTGCGGGTGTATTTCTCACCAGCGCTGTTGATGTCCCAGGTGCGGACCTGGATGGTCACTATGTAGTCGGAGAGGTTGGCCTCGCTGCCGGTGAAGTAGCTCTTGTTGCTGTCACCGAAGAGCAGCTGACGGCCCTCGGCGCTGACGGTGCCCCAGGCGTCGATCATGGAGCGGCTGCGCCAGGCGAAGGAGTCGGTGGGCTCGACAGCGGGGGTGTCGCCGCCGGTGGGGGTCTCAACCTCGCTGGCGGAGCTGACTTCGAGGCGCTCGGAGGTTATCCAGGTGCGAACGACGACCGCGGCGGCCTGACCGCGGGTGAGGGTGCTCTCGCCGTGGAACATGCCGTCGTCATAGCCGTCAAGAATTCCCTTGCCGTAGGCCTGCACGACGGGCTCGTGGTACTTGCTGGCCATGGTGTCGTAGTCGCCGATGACGGCGGAGGGGGATTCGAGCGTCACGGGCGTCTCAGAGTAGACGTTGTTGCAGAGGTTGTTTATCATGACGCTCATTTCATAGCGGGTTATGGGCTGTTCGAGGGCGGAGTAGGTGCAGGTGATGTCGAGGCCCCAGAGCACGCCGTTGTCGTTGAGGATCTGCCAGTAGGGCTGGGACCAGTGGTTGCTGGTGTCCCAGGTGTAGGGAGCGAGGCCGCCGATGAGGGTGAGCAGCTTCATGAACTCGCCGCGCTTGAGCGAGTCCGTGGGGCAGAACTGGCCGGCCTCCTTGCCGTCGATGATGCCCCAGCTTGCGCAGAGGTAGACGTAGTCGTGGTACCAGCTGTCCTCCGGCACGTCGGAGAAGTTGACGCTGACGTTGCCCATGCCGATGGCGCCCGCGGGCGCCGCGGGCATGACGGCCGCGACGAGGACGAGCGCCAGCAGCAGCGAGGCGATTTTAAGTGGTGTGCGGGTCTTTCTCATATCTTTCCTCCTGTATTTCTGACTTTCCCCTCCAACTCCCCGGCTAGGCGCAGCAGTTCCTGGGCGCCGTCGAAGAGCAGCTGTCCGGCGGGCGTGAGGCTGACGCCCCGGGTGTCGCGCGAGAAGAGCTCCGCGCCCAGCGAGGCCTCAAGCGCCGAAACGGCCCGGGACACGGTGGAGTGGCTTATATAGAGCGCGGCCGCGGCGCGGGAGAGGCTCCCCCTTTCTGCGGCAGCGCAGAATATCCTGAGCTGTTCAAGCTCCATGTCAGTAATTGAAGGTGTGAGGCAGGAGCTGGTTGAGCCTGTAGCTCACATAGCGGCCCCCCGCCTTGGCGCAGAGCACCTCCATGGTCTGGGAAAACTCGGCCAGGAACTGCCGGCAGGCGCCGCAGGGCATGCAGTAGTCCTTGCCCTCGCCCCAGATGGCGATGCGGACAAAATCCTGATGTCCCTCGCTGACGGCCTTGCAGGCCGCGGTACGCTCGGCGCAGATGGTGCTGCCGAGGGCGGCGTTCTCAACGTTGCAGCCGGTGAACACCGTGCCGTCCGAGCACTCAAGCGCCGCGCCAACCGGAAACTGCGAATAGGGCACGTAGGCCTTGCCGGCGGCCTCCCGCGCCATGTCCATGAGTTCTCTGTCTGTCATTTACTGCGCCTCCCCGTCTGTGTTTTCTGTATCCTTGTCCTGGTCTGAAAAGGTGATGGTCCAATTTTCAATGCCGAAGAAAACGTTGCTGGAAGTCGGATTCATGCCGGTTATGACGTTGCGGTGGGTGATGACCTCGTGCCGCTCAAAGCAGATGGGGATTATGGGCGTGGTCATGGCGATGTAGCTGTAGAGGTTGTAGGCGGCCTGAGCGCGCGAGGCATCGTCCGCGGCGAGGAAGTCGTTTATGTAGGTGGCGTAGTTTTCGTCCTTGATTTTGCCGTAGTTGAGGCTGGAGTTTTCAGCGAATAGGCTGGTGAGATCGAAATCGGCCGCGAGCTTCACCTCGGCGTAGTACATGTCGAAGTCGCCATTCATGAGGGCGTTCTGGTAGTCGGTCCAGCTGAGCTCGCGGACGCTTACCTTGACGCCGATGCCGGCGAGGTCGGAGGCGAACTGCTTGGCGATGTCGCCCTTGCCCGCGGACTCGGAACAGACTATGAGGTCAATGTTGATGTCCTTGAGCTGGCTGTACTCCAGGTATTCGCGCCAGCCGTCATTGTCCGTGTCCTTGACGTCGAGGCTGTCCAGCATGCGCGCGCACAGCTCGATGTCGAACTTCAGCTCCTTGGCGACGGTGCTGTCGTAAAGCGGGCTTAGCGGCGAAACGGGCAGGCAGGAGGCGACGGCGCCGTTGCCCATGAGCGTGTCCGCGGCGTAATCCCTGTTCACGGCCATCTGCAGCACATAGCGGAACTGTGAGTTGTTGACGAACTCAGCCTCCATGTTGAAGCCGAGATAGTGCATGTTTGTGGTCGTGTAGTAGCGTTTTTCCGTGTTGCCGCCGTAGCCGTAGTTGGCGCTGCCGGAGGGGTCGTTCACTATGAGGTCGAGGTAGGAGTCCTCAAAAGCCGTGATGATGTCTACCGCTCCAGAATACTCCTTAAAATAGATCTTGTCCACAGGCAGGGTCTGGTAACTGGCATATCCGCTAAAAGCCTCGACATAGTCCTCGCCCTCCACGTACATATAGGGTCCGGAGCCTATGGGCCTGTCGGAGCCTGCGGAGCCGTTTTTGACTATGGGGATGTTCAGCAGGTAGGGAAAGAGCCTGTCCGCCTTGCCGAGGTTCACGACGAAAGTGTCGTCACTCGTGGCGCTTACGCCATAGGTGTAGGTGAAGCGCCCGGAGTAGCGGGAGGTGTTTTTGGCGCGCTGGATGGAGTAGGAGACGTCCGAGGCCGTGAGGTTCGAGCCGTCGTGCATCTTGATGCTGGTGTCCACGGTGAAGGTCCAGTAGCTGCCGTTTTCGGTGCTGTAGCTCGTGATCACGCGGGAAGAGAGGTTGTACTCGTCGTCCAGCTCAAAGATGTTGTCAAAGACGAGCTGGCTTATCAGGAGGTTGTTGGTGTCGTTCGTGGCGTAGGGGTCGAGGCTGGCGGAGGAGTTGTAGTTGAGGGAGAAGATCTCGTCCGCCGCGTCCGAGACGCCGAGCTCCTCGCCGTGCAGGACGCCCTCTACGGGGTCCGGCTCGGAGTCCACCCGCGCGGAGCCGCAGCCCGCGAGCAGCGAGAGGGCGAGGACGGCGGATATCATAGCGTAAAGGCGTTTTTTCATGGCACACTCCGTAGTATTAGAGGCATATAACGGCGCACTGGCTGCCGCGGGGCCCGCCGCGCGTGTAGCGGTGGGACCAATATTTGTCATGCAGGCACATCGTACACTCGTCCGAGACGGCAATGTGCTCCGGAGAAAGGCCCAGCTGTATGAGCCGCCTCCTGAGCGCCCCGCGCAGATCGACTAAGTATTTCCCGGGAAGATCCTTCCGGCGTATGAGCCCCTCGGTGTCCCCGCCGAGCCAGCGTTCGACTGCCTCGGGCACGTCGGCGTCGGTCTCGAAGCAGCAATAGCCTATGGCCGGGCCGATGGCTGCGCGTATGTCGCCGGGCCGGGAGCCGAGGCTGCGCATCAGGCCCACCGCCACTCCGGGAATGTCGCTCACAGAGCTGCGCCAGCCGCAGTGGACCGCGCCCGCCGTGCCGCCCGCGGGGTCGTGCAGCAGCAGCGGCACGCAGTCGGCCGTGAAGCAGAAGATGGGCAGGCCCGCGACGTTTGTGACGAGGCCGTCCGAGTCGCAGGGGGCGGGGTCCGTGGGCCCGCAGCGGTCGGCGTCCGTCACAAGGCGCACGTGCGTGCCGTGCACCTGCTTGGTGTAGGCCGCGCGCATGACGTCGATGCCGAGGGCGGCGCCCAGCAGGCGGTAGTTTTCAATGACCCGCTCCCGCACGTCGCCGCGGTTGAAGCCGAGGTTCAGCGAGGCGAGCCCGTCCTCGGACACGCCGCCGAAGCGGGTGGAGAAGGCGTGCTTCGCCACTATGACGGGCGAGGTCATGTATATGAGGCCGTTTTTTTCGTTTTGAACGAAGGCGGACATCCGGGCTCCTTCCCGCGGCTCACTCGTTGCGGCCGCAGCAGTCCTTGTATTTCATAGGCAGGCCGTTGGGCCTGAGCTTGCCGCAGGGGCAGGGGTCGTTGCGGCCGGGCTTCTTTATTTTCTTCACCGGCTGCTTCTTCTGCGGGGCGTCCCCGCCGACGTTGGCGGCGGCGTTTCTGGAGACGCTCTTGCGTTCGAGCTTCTCCTCCTTGCGGATGCGCACTACGAAGAGGCGGCGCACCGTCTCCTCGCGTATGCCGCGTATCATGGCCTCGAACATCTCGAAACCCTCGTTCTTGTAGGCGTCGATGGGCTTGGTGTTGCCGTAGCCGCGCAGGCCGATGCCCTGCCTGAGGTCGGTCATCGCGTCGAGGTGCTCCATCCAGTACTCATCCACGACGCGGAGCATGACCACGCGTTCGAGCTCGCGCATGACGGGCTGGCCGTTCGGCATGAGGCCGAGCTCCTTCTCCTTGGCGTCGTAGAAGGCGAGGGCCTTTTCGAGCACCATGTCCGCGAGCTTCTGCGCCGTGAGGCCGGAAAGCTCCTCGGGCGCGAGCCTGATGTCGCCGGGGCGGAGGAACAGCTTGCCGAAAGGCGCGAGCGCCTCGTTCACAGCGGTGAGGTCGGGGCTCTTCTCAGCGCCGAGGCCGTCAGCCACTGTGGAGGAGACGAACTCCTCTATCATCTTGCGGATGGAGCTCTGGAGGTCCTCCCCGTCGAGCACCTTGCGCCGCTCGTCGTAGATGACGTTGCGCTGTACGTTCATGACGTCGTCGTATTCGAGGACGTTCTTTCGGGTCTGGAAGTTTCTGCTTTCGACGGTCTTTTGGGCCTGCTCTATGGCGCCGGAGAGCATCTTCTGGTCGAGCGGCGTGTCCTCGTCCATGCCGAGGGTCTCCATCATGCCCATGACGCGCTCGGAGCCGAAAAGGCGCATGATGTCGTCCGTCATTGCGATGTAGAAGCGGCTCTCGCCCGGGTCGCCCTGGCGGCCGGCGCGGCCGCGCAGCTGGTTGTCTATACGGCGGGACTCGTGCCGCTCCGTGCCGAGGATGAAGAGGCCGCCGACGGCGCGGACTTTCTCGGCCTCGGCGTCCGTCACCTGCTTGTGCGCGGACAGGCGCTCCGTGAACATGGCGCGGGCCTTCAGTATCTCCTCGTCGTCCGTCTCGGCGTAGCCGGTGGCCTCGGCAATGACGTCCTCCTCAAAGCCGGCCTTGCGCAGGTCGGTCTTGGCGAGGTATTCGGCGTTGCCGCCGAGCATGATGTCCGTGCCGCGGCCTGCCATGTTCGTCGCGATGGTCACGGCGCCGAGCTTGCCCGCCTGGGCGACTATTTCCGCCTCGCGCTCGTGCTGCTTGGCGTTCAGCACATTGTGCGGGATGCCACGCTTTTTGAGCAGGGAGGAGAGGTATTCGCTCTTTTCTATGGAGATAGTGCCGACCAGCACAGGCTGGCCCTTTTCGTGGCAGGCGATTATCTGCTCGATGATGGCCCTGTCCTTGCCCGCCTCGTTCTTGTACACCACGTCGGGCCAGTCCTTGCGGATGACGGGCTTGTTGGTGGGTATTTCGATGATGTCCAGCTCGTAGATGGCGGTGAACTCCTCCTCCTCGGTGAGAGCCGTGCCGGTCATGCCGGAGAGCTTGCCGTAGAGGCGGAAGTAGTTCTGGAAGGTGATGGTGGCGAGGGTCTTGTTCTCGCGCTGGACGTCCACGTGCTCCTTGGCCTCGATGGCCTGGTGCAGGCCCTCGGAGTAGCGGCGGCCGAGCATGAGGCGGCCGGTGAACTCGTCCACGATGATGACCTCGCCGTCCTTGACGACGTAGTCGATGTCGCGCTTCATGACGCCGTGGGCCTTGAGGGCCTGGTTTATGTGGTGGGCGAGGGTGGAGTTTTCGAGGTCGGAGAGGTTTTCGAGGTTGAAGAAACGCTCGGCCTTGGCGGTGCCTCGTGCGGTGAGGGTGGCGGTGCGGGCCTTCTCGTCTACGACGTAGTCGGCGTCGAGGTTTTCGTCCTCCTCCTGCTTCTCGTCCACGGAGGCGACGACGACCTTTTTCATCGTGCGCACCAGGTCGTCGGCCTTTCGGTAGAGGTCGGTGGACTCGTCGCCCTGGCCGGAGATGATGAGCGGGGTGCGCGCCTCGTCTATGAGGATGGAGTCCACCTCGTCCACGATGGCGAAGGCGTGGCCGCGCTGGACCA
>OGXR01001773.1_pt1 | contig 15152 bp, 18 predicted proteins | sample 1576331 | NCBI WGS metagenome assembly OGXR01 (sample SAMEA3541473, study PRJEB24748) | human gut metagenome | biome: human gut; feature: human-associated habitat; material: faeces | place: China | collected 2012 | reverse complement strand
CATCTTCGCGTAGTAGTTGGTCATGTAATCGACGTAGGCTTTCGGCAGCCGTTTCGTGGCCAGGTGTTTGGTGATGGCGCGCGACACGTTGTACTGGCCGGCGATGAAGTTGTGGTCCATAGGAAAAAGCCCCCGATGGAGGCTTTTCCGTGAGCATTTATTCTTTTGCTGTGACTTCTTTGACCCAGGCGATGAAGTTGTCGGTCGAATTGCCGGTGAGTTCTGCCATGGTGTGCTTCTGGTTCCAGACGGTCGTGAAGAGGACGTCCTTCACGTCTTTTCTCTGCTTCAGGCCGAGGTAAAGGTTGAGCTCGGTATTGAGAGCGGTGTCACCCTGGAAGAGGCCGGTATTGATACGCCAGTGGTTGGCAAGGACGGACGGCTTTTCTTCATCGTTCGGAACGAGGATAAATGTCATCGGATCGTACATGATCTGGCGGATGATGGAGGGGACGCCGAGGCTGTCGACATTGTCCATTTCGTCATAGTAAGATTTCCTGATGTTGTCATTGTAGTCCGCGTAAGCGCTGTAGCGGTCCTTGTTGTGTTCCATGAGCCAGGACATGCCGCCGTCGAAGTGCATGGCGCTGACCTTGCCATTGCCGAAGAGGAGGTTTTCTGCCTGGGAGAGCGTGGTGCTGTCGAAGGCGCCGATGCCTTTGGATGCTTTCTTGAGGCGGGACGTGAAGGCGCCGATGGATGTGATCTTTGCCGTATTCGTCTTGGCGTCATAGGTGATCCACGGGTCGTCGCCGTTCAGGCTGTCGATGTAGTCCTGCGGGGTCTGGTAGGTATGAGGCTCGGTCGGTGTGTCCTTCGGGAAAGGCTTGCCGCCAGGGACCATGGAGGTCGGGCGCTGCTGCGGGCCCTGTCCCGGGAAGCCGCCGTCCATATGGAAATCGCTGCCTCCCAAGGTGAGCGGGAATTTGTTGTCCGAGAGGAAATGGTTGAGCGATGTTTCAATGACACCTCTCATGTAGTCATAGTATGTGCCGCTCGCATTGATGCCGTTTCCGTCCCAGCCCTGCGAAAGGGTGAGCAGATTTCCATTTTCATCCTTGAGCTGCATGTTGTTCAGGTAAGCGGCATAATTTCTTGCCATGTCCTGAGAAATCGCGCGGGTCCATGTGCCGTAGGCTCTCTCGCCGTCGTTCGCATACTGGCCCATCATCCATTCATAGGAGAAATCGGCCTGCGTAAGGTTCGTGATCGGGCACCATGCCTGCGCGCCGTCGATGGCATCGCTCAAAGGCTTTCCCTTTGCATCGGTCATGAGTGCGCCGATGGAGGAAAGGTACGGTCCGAAGAAATCACTGTCGCCGGTCGCGCCCATGAGTGCACTCTGCGCGCCGCCGCCGCTGTGGCCGAAGGTGAAGATGCGGTTCTTGCTGCCCGGGATGAGACTGTCATTGTAGCGGAGGTAGCGGACAGCGGCCTTCAGGTCCGTGACGCCCCAGGGAGCGCCGCCGACGAATTCCGTACCGTCCGGGTTCGTGCCGTTTTCTCTTCCGCGGCATCCTGCAAAGACATAGACGAAGCCTTCGGAGAGGTACGTATTGAGACCGTTAGGATAGTAAGCGGACGGCGCTTTCTGCGCGGCGTATCCGCCCGTATTGACCGGCATGACGATCGGTGCAGTCTTAGCTGTGTAGTTTCCTACCTTTGCCTTGTCATTGATAACGGCCGTGTACGTGCCGTCCTGATTTTTCGTGCCCTTCATATAAGCGCCCGGGACGTAGACAGCGAGCTGCTCATATTCCGTCGCAGCCGGCTTTGTGCAGTAGACGAGGCCGATCTGGTAGTAAATATCATTCTTCTCATCGTAATTCCACTTGGCGGGGTTCACTTTGATCGATTCAGCCGTGAGCGGAGCCTTGGCCGTTTCTTTGGAGTCTGCCTTGTCTGTCTTTGAAGCCGTCTGTACAAAGGCAGCTGTGGTCTTGAAGACCTGTGCTGCTGAAGGCGTCTCATCAGCAGCAGATGCGAAGGATACGGGAGCGAGGCCCATCAGCACAGCGGCTGAAAGGGCGAGCCATTTCTTGGATACCATATTATTCCTCCTTAACAAAAGAGCCGCGGATCGTCTTCCAATCCGCGGCATTTCATCCTCTCTAAATCATTTCTGATTGTTTTTATTATAGGAGTTTGAAGGGGAAAAATCAAACGACGGACTTAGAATTTGCTCCAGTCGTGGTTGTAGATATCCCAGTGCTTCTGTTTCTTCAGGTAAGCGATGCTTTCATCGATATCCGCAAGGAGCTGGTCCTTGTCTCTCGGCAATGTTGCTGCGAGGCGGATGTAGTTGGAAACGTGGTTGCTTCTGAAAATCATGTGTTCCGTTTCCGGAAGGTCAAGGTGCTCGATGATGACCTTCAGCTCTTCCATGAGTCCTGCCGGGGTGAGCGGTGTGAACTCGCCGCGTTCGAACTGGTCCTTCAGTTCGCTTCCGCGGTAGAGCATGAGGGAGAGTGCGGAAAGATGGGTCGGTTTGATTTCATTGATGGCTTTTGCGGTGGCCAGGGCATGTCTTTCACTGCCCGGAACGCCTGCGATGCCAAGGATGATCATGATGGAAAGCTGCATGCCGGCTGCGCGTACGCGCTTGCCGACTTCGATGGACTGCGGGCCGTCGACGCCTTTGCGGATATCGCGCAGGGTCTGGGAATCGCCGGATTCCATGCCGTAGTAGAGGATCTGCAGGCCTGCTTCACGAAGCTGGGTCAGTTCTTCCACGGACTTTCTGAGGATATCTCCAGGAGCGGCGTAAGATGCGACTCTTTCCAGGTTCGGGAAATATTTCTTGAGCGTATTCAGGATTTTCAGAAGACGTTCGGTTTCGAGAACAAGCGCATCGCCGTCAGCGAGGAATACGCGGCGGACACCATCGCGGTCGACGGAGTAAGCCATGGCGATCTGGCGCATGATTTCTTCATCGGTAAGTTTTTCAAACTGGACGCCGCGGTACATGTTGCAGTAAGTGCAGTGGTTGTGCGCGCATCCACGAGTCACGCGGAGGATGAAGCTTTCTGCTTCACTCGGCGGACGGTAAACTGGGGTTTCGTAGTCGTCAAAAAATAATCCTGGCATACGACCATTTCCTTTCAAAGTGGGACATTTTTAATGATACTGTTTTGCAAAATAGTTACATACAGTTTTAACAATCACTATTATACATAGTTCTCTTGAAAAATACAACAACAAATTTAAATGTTTAAATATTAATAATTCAAAGGAATGGTATAATGAGTATGGAAGATAGATCACTATAAAATGAAGAAAAAAAATGCCGGAAATGGCAGGAAAAGAGGTAATCATGATCACGGAAACAGCGCGCGCGAAAATCAATCTGACGCTTTGGGTCGGGAGGAAGAGGCCGGACGGCTACCACTCGATCGATTCCGTCATGCACAGCATATCGCTCTCAGATGAAATTACACTGGAGAAATCGAATGAGATCCTCCTGACAGTCCTCGAAGGCGATGCGCCGGCAGGACAGGAAAACCTCATGGTCCGCGCCGCTGAAGCATTCTTCGCCGTGACAGAACTGGAAGGAGGCGTCTTCCTGACGCTGAAGAAACGAATCCCTTCAGGTGCCGGCATGGGAGGGGGCTCTGCCGATGCAGCCGCCGTCCTGCGCGGACTTTCCAAAGCTTACGAGCATCCGCTCAGCAAAGAAGATCTCCTTAAAGTCGCAGCCAGGATCGGCGCCGACGTTCCCTTCTGCGTAGAAGGAGGGGCATCGCGCTGCCAGGGCATCGGGGAAATCCTGACACCGGCCAGAGCCTGGGAAGGCCTGCCGCTCGTCATCGCCATGCCGCCGCTCTTCATGCCGACCGGTCCTGCGTACCAGAAGCTCGATGAAAGAAAAGAACTCAGCATCGACAAGACAGAAGACTGCCTCAAAGCGCTCGAAGAAAGAGACTGGGAAGGCCTCGCCGATTCCCTCTCCAACGACTTCGAACTCGGACTCTTCCCGAACTCCCCGGGACTCCTCTCGGCCGCCCGCTATGTCCAGAGCTTCGACTGCCCCGCCGTCATGACCGGCTCAGGCTCCGCTTTCTACCTCATCCCCGGAAGCCACGAAGAAGGACAGTGGATCGTCGAACAGATCCACGAAGAAAAACCAGACTGGTTCGCCCAGACAGCAGAAACCGTCGGAAGACATGAATTGTAAAAATAGAAATCTCCCTTTGGGTCCAGGAAATTTGGATTCCAAAGGGAGATTTTTTAATGCTCTCAATTTTCAGATGTCTGAGGATTTGGTAAAGAGGGCATGGCTGTGATGAATTCATCTGCGTGGGGCAGTTTGTCCTTGGCTAAGAGATGCTTTTCCGTTCCTGCTTCGACAGCTTTCTGGTAATACTCGCATTTGTAATTGATGACGTCGAGGATTTTCTTCCATTCCTCGATCTGCTTTTCCATTTCTTCCTTGCGGCGGAGGAAAAGGTCGAGGCGTTTCTGAAGCGTGCTGTCGCCTTCGTGGACCCATTCGGAGAACTGGCGGATTTCCTCGATGGAAAGCCTTGCACTCTTGAGGCACTGGACAATCTGGAGAGAGGCGAGGTCGACGTCAGAGAAGCGGCGGTATCCGGACTCGGTCCTTTCGAGGAAGGGGAGAAGGCCTTCCTTGTCATAATAACGGAGCGTCGTCGCCGGGATGCGCGTCATTTTGGAAACTTGCTGGATGGTATATGACATATTTCCTCCCATTTTTTTGAAAATGCTATTAACCTTAGAGTTAAGTCTAATGTTACACTCTATTCGTAAAAGAAGCAAGGTATGGAATTCAACCACAGGAGGAACCAAGATGAATAAGAAAATGATGAAACGCGCTCTCACGCTCGCTGCATTCGGACTTCTCATGGCAGGCGGCATGATGAATGCTTCTGCTATGGACCGCGCGCCCGTCGCAGCTTCCAAAGCGCCGGCTGAAACGATCGACGCTTCGAAGCTTTCGAACGCATGGGACAAGACATTTCCTGAAGATGCAAGGGTAAGCCATAAGAAAGTGACCTTCCACAACAGATACGGCATCACTCTTGTCGGCGACCTTTATACGCCAAAAGACATGAAACCGGGTGAAAAACTGGATGCCATTGCCGTGGCCGGCCCGTATGGCGCCGTGAAGGAACAGGTCTCCGGACGCTATGCACAGGAACTGGCGGCCCGCGGTTTCCTGACACTCGCCTTCGATCCGTCTTACACAGGGGAATCTGGCGGACAGCCGAGAAACACCACATCCCCGGACATTGATACCGAAGATTTTCTGGCAGCTGTCGATTACCTGTCCAACAGGCCTGATGTTGATCCGCAGAAAATCGGCGTCCTCGGCATCTGCGGCTGGGGCGGCTTTGCCATCAATGCGGCATCCATGGACCCGAGAATCAAAGCGACCGTGACATCCACCATGTACGACATGAGCCGCGTCATCGCCAACGGCTACTTCGACTATGACAAGACACCGGAACAGATCAAGGCAGAAAGAAAAGCCCTTCGTGAAATGGTCAGCGCGCAGAGAACGCTCGACTACAAGAACGGCACCTACAAGATGGCAGGCGGCGTCCCGGAAACCGTCACCCCGGACATGCCTGAATTCGTCAGAAACTACCACGACTTCTACCAGCCGATTTCTGTTTAAGTGCAAATGAATAGTAATTCATGCCGTATTGTCAACCAATTTTATTATGTTATTCTTCGTAATGAGAGGGTCGTAGGTTCAAATCCTATTAGTGGCTCCAAAGTCTAAGGGGCTGTGACAAAATGTGTAATCATTTTGCCACAGCCTTTTTATTTCAATTTACTCAGCAGGAGATTCCATAATCGTTGAGCATTTCTCTGACATGTTCACGTTCACTGTCAGATGGTTCTGCAATCGGAAGTCTGAAATGTCCGCCAGGAAGTCCGATGAGATTAACTGCAGTTTTTACCGGAATCGGACTAGCGATAAAGAACATTCCTTTCATAATCGGATACATCTTAATATGAAGCTGCAGTGCATCCTGTAAACGTCCTTGTTCAAAAGCTTTAACCATCGCAAGGAGGTCGTCTCCAATAACATGGCTTGCCACGGAAATAACGCCTACCCCGCCTCCAGCAAGAATGGGAAGCGTAAAGGAATCATCCCCGCTGTAAATCATGAAATCATCCGGAAGCAGTGTCTTTTCCTTTGTAACCTGATCCCAGTTGCCGGCTGCATCTTTAATACCAACAACATTCGGGCATTCATCAACAATTCTCTTGATTGTTTCAGGAAGGATGGATACACCGGTGCGTCCGGGAACATTATAAATGATAATTGGAAGATCAACAGATTTGGCAATAGCAGCAAAATGTTCATACATTCCCTGCTGATTGGGTTTTACATAGAACGGAACAATGACAAGGCCGCTGTCGATACCTGTTTCTACAGCCTTCTTTGCAAAAGCGATGGATTCCGTAGTGCTGATTCCGCCAAGATTGCCCATGACAGGAACCTTTTTGCCGGAAGCATTGCGGCCTACTGCATTGACAACTGCAGCGTACAGTTTAAGCTTTTCATCGGCAGTCATGGTAGCCCCTTCACCGGTGGTACCACCAACCAGAATTCCTTCGGAGCCATGTTCTACCAAGTGTTTTGCAAGTGTCACGGCACCTTCATAATCGACTTCACCATCAGCGGTAAATGGTGTGATCATTGCAGTTATAACACGCCCAAATTTTGCATTAGCCATTTTTTACTCCTTAGTTTTAATATCCTTTTAGTCAAAAGACACACTTAAAGCAATTTTATTTAATAATATCATGTTCAATCATATATTCAGCAATCTGAAGAGTATTTAATGCAGCACCCTTACGGATCTGATCGCCAGATACCCATAAGTTTATGCCATTTGGTGATACAAGGTCTTTTCTGATACGGCCGACAGCTACATCTGTTTTATCAGAGGTATCAAGCGGCATCGGATATTTCATGTTCTCGACATCATCGACCAGTTCCGCGCCAGGGAAGTTCTTGATTGCTTCCTTAACAGCATCGACAGATAAAACATCTTCTGTCTCAATATAAATTGATTCTGCATGGCTTCTTACAACTGGTACCCGGACGGCAGTAGGAGTAATTCCGATAGAATCGTCATGAAGAATTTTATGTGTCTCATTGACCATCTTCATCTCTTCCTTGGTGTAGTCATTATCAAGGAAAATATCGATCTGCGGAATTACGTTATAAGCAATCTGATAATGGATTGGAAGGCTGGCAGAAGGAAGAATCGTTGGTTCATAGTGTTCTCCTTTAGCAATAGCAGCCGTTTCGTTATATAACTCGTCTATACCTTCCTTGCCAGCACCGGAAACTGCCTGGTATGTGCTGACAACAATGCGCTTAATGCGGGACAGGTCGTGAATCGGTTTCAGTGCCATAAGCATGATAATCGTTGAGCAGTTCGGGTTTGCTATGATTCCCTTATTCCAAAGTATGTCTTCCGGGTTTATTTCCGGAATTACCAGAGGAACTTCGGGATCCATTCTGAATGAGGAAGAATTATCGATAACCACTGCACCTCTTTTTACAGCTTCAGGTGCCAAAACCTTGCTGATGTTTCCACCGGCAAAAAGTGCAATGTCAACATCTTCAAAAGACTCCGGCTTTGCTTCTTCCACAACGTACTCTTTACCACAGACAGAAATCTTTTTCCCTGCAGAACGTGCCGATGCCAATAATTTTAGAGAGCTGAATTTGAAATTTCTTTCTTCAAAAAGACGGATAAATTCCTGTCCGACAGCACCAGTGGCTCCTAAGACTGCGATTCTTGGATAGCGATTCATAAAATGCACCTCATTATTCTAAATAATTTTCAAGCCCGTAAACAAAACCATCTGTAGTCATGACCTTTCTGCAAGCCATCATAACTCCAGGCATAAAAGACTTTCTGTCTAATGAATCGTGTCTCAAGGTCAGAAGTTCCCCATATCCTCCAAAAAGAACCTCCTGATGAGCAACATATCCCGGAAGGCGGACAGAATGAATCGTAACACCTTTATACTTGCCGCCTCTTGCTCCGGGCAGGCTTTCCTTCGTTAAATCTTCTTCAGGTTCTTCAACCCTTGCATCTGCAATTTTTTCTGCAGTCAGTTTTGCCGTCCCTGATGGCGCATCATATTTTTTATTATGATGCAGTTCAATGATTTCCACGTTGGGCATATATTTTGCCACTTCTGCAGATAATTTCATCAGCAGAACTGCCCCTAAGGAAAAATTAGGAGCGACCAGACCATTTGCATGATGCCTGTCAGCAATATCAGAAAGGATGTCCCTCTGTTCAGCGGTCAGGCCTGTAGTCCCGATAATGATATTGACACCATTTTCCAGCACAAACTTTGCGTTATCAAATATAACCTTAGGGCTGGTAAAATCGACTACAACATCCGGTTTATTAACTGCAAATGCCTCTTGAAGCGAGGAAACAATTGTAATTCCGTTTGCTCCCGTACCAACAATTTCGCCTAAATCATGTCCTGCTGTGCCTGGATCAACTGCACCGCATACATCAAGGTCATCTTCGCCCAGAATAGAACGAACGACTTCGCTTCCCATTCTGCCACTTGCTCCATTTACCAATACATGAATCATTAAGATTCCCTCCTTCAGATAACCCATTGACTTATGCACAAGCATTTAATGCCTTTTGGGAATAGTCTTATAACATTGATTGAAACTATCGTAGTATAAAAATCAAAAAGCGTCAATATCCTATTTCAATTATTTAAGTGACTCCTATAGTAATCTGGCTAAGGCAGATCAGATCGTTATCCAGTCCTATAGACTGAATAAATTTCATATGCACAAAAAAGGATTCCTGATAAAATATCAGAAATCCCTTTTATTTAGGAATGAAATATCATTCCAGATTTTATTCACCTACAGGATAAACACTTACCTGTCTCTTGTCTCTGCCAAGACGTTCGAATGCAACTCTGCCTTCTGCAACTGCAAACAGAGTATCATCCTTGCCGATCTTAACATTCAGACCCGGATGCAGATGTGTGCCTCTCTGTCTTACGATGATATTGCCTGGTTTAGCAATCTGACCAGCATGCATCTTTGTTCCCAGACGCTGTGCGTTGGAATCGCGGCCGTTCTTTGTGCTGGATACACCTTTTTTATGAGCGAATAACTGAAGATCAAATAATAACATAGAATTCACCCCTCTTTACTTTCCAGTTTTAGTTTGTCGGGATACATAGTTTGAATGATTTCCAAACCATGCTGCAAAGTCTTCATCAGTGCCTGCGTCTCATTATCCCTGTATGAAACGAGGGATACATTTAAGAACCCGCTCTCTGAATGAAAACTTCCCTCTTTATGAAGTACATCTTGAAGTCCAGATGCAATTGTCAGTGTTATAGATGAGATAGCTGCGCAGACAAGATCGTATTCACTATCGTCTGTATATCCATCGGCATGGCCCGATACATCAAACTTGTGATAGAACCCATCTGTGTCCAAATACATCCTTGCTGTAACCAATTAGCCCTCGATTTTCTTAATCTGAACTTTTGTAAATGGCTGACGATGACCCTGACGACGACGATAGTTGGATTTAGCTTTATACTTGAAAATGCGGATCTTTGCTTCTTTGCCCTGTTCAAGAACAACGCCAACAACCTTAGCACCTTCAACGTTTGGCTTGCCAATCTTTACGTCTTCACCGGATACCAGAAGAACGTCATCAAATGTTACTTCGTCGCCCTGTTCAGCGATCAGTTTTTCAACACTGATTACTTTTCCTTCTTCAACCTGATACTGTTTTCCACCTGTTTTGATAATTGCGTACATATGTGCACCTCCCTCTACTATACTCGCCGATTCAGGTAGCTGTCCTGCAGCATTTTAATACCCTTCTCGTGCGGTTGCGTCATGGCACCTAGTACAATGACTTTATTATTATACCTTCTGTCTTCATGAAAGTCAAAGACTTTTTCATTTCAAAGACAAATTTTCAATTGCACATTTTCCGTATGAGTTTTTTCGTAATACTGCTGAAAAATTCCTGCCCTTCAAATCTGACAAAACGGATAGGCTTGGAAATTCCGCGGACACGAAGTATATCAGAATGCGGGAAATCAAATGACATAGTACCATCAAGTGAAAGCTGGAGCGTATTTTCTCTTTCAGGAACCGTAATTTTTACTATATCGGTATCATTCAAGACCATGGAATATCTTTGCAAAGTATGTGCACAGATCGGTACTACTGTCATTCTGGTATCCGAAGGTCCCAGCACCGGTCCCCCGCAGGACAATGAATAACCGGTCGTACCAGTCGGCGAAGATACAATCAATCCATCGGATGCGTATTCCTGAATGAAATGATCATTAATTGAAAGCTGTACCCTGACCAGCTGTCCTATTTTATTATGGCCGATAACAACATCGTTTAAAACGTCTGGCAGTATCTCTTTCTCTCCATTTGCATGCTCTATTTCAGAATGCAGGAAAAGTCTGGATTCCTTCAGGTACTCTCCTTCAAGAATAAGTTTAATCCTTTCCTTCATATCATCGGTAGTGATGCTGTTTAAGAAGCCCAGATCTCCCAGGTGGATGCCTGCTATCAAAGTATCATAATCAGAAAAAGTTCTTGCGGCGCCAAGAAAAGATCCGTCACCACCGACAGAGAGAATGCAGTCCGCATGCGCAAGCTCTTCAATAGATACATAGGACTCGCCAAGGTCAAGGCCTAAGTTTTCTATTTTATGTTTCATCGAAACCAAAAATTTATATGGAGTCCCTAAATCATCTAATATAGAAATCAATCGCTGAAGAACCAGATTGATTCCTTCTTTTTCAAGATTCGGAAAAATGCCAAATATCATACTTGCCCCTTTAAAAGATTATTATGTGCTTCTTCCACAACAGCATTAATATCTTCATCATTAATAAGAACTTGCGGAATACTGCTTCGAAGGTACGTCAGGAACTCAATATTCCCCGATCCGCCCTTAATGGGCGAATAAGTCAGTCCCCAGCAGAAATATCCGGATTCTTCAAATGTTTTTAATGTGTCACGAATAACTTCTTTGTGGACTTCGGGATCTCTTACAATACCACCCTTGCCAACTTTCTCCCGGCCTGCCTCAAACTGAGGCTTTATAAGAGCAGCAATGGATCCGGCAGGTTTCAGAATGGATTTAACAGCTGGAATAATCTTTGTCACTGATATGAAAGAAATATCTGTACATACAAAATCAACGGGTTCCCCTAACGTTTCCAGGGTCACAAGTTTAATATTTGTTTTCTCCATATTAATGACTCTCTGATCTGTTCGAAGTTTCCAGTCGAGCTGATTGGTTCCAACATCAATAGCATATACCTTTACCGCGCCATTTTGCAAGGCGCAGTCAGTAAAGCCTCCCGTAGAGGCTCCGATATCAGCCACAACTTTGCCATTCAGGTCAATTTTGAAGAATTTCAGTGCTTTCTCGAGTTTGTATCCGCCTCTGCCCACATATGGCATTATATGCCCTTTTATCCTGATTTCAGCATCCGAAGGAACTTTTGTCCCCGCTTTATCAACAGGCACATTATTGACCAAAATTATGCCTTCCATAATATGCCGTTTTGCATTTTCCCGGCTGTTAAAGAAGCCCTGCTCCACTAAGAGAACATCCAGTCTCTCTTTTTTTACCTTTGGATTCGCCACTGCTGCTCCTCCCGTTTCTAATTAATTCGCTCTGGCTAAAACATAATCCGCAAGATCGTTTAACCGCTCAAACGACGATCCCAGTTTTGATATGGCAGCCTTGGCCCTTCTATTTTCAGCATTTGCCAATTCCTGGGCTTTTCCTTCTCCCAGAATTGTAACATATGTAGACTTTAAGCTCTTTTCATCCTGCCCTGGCAGCTTGCCCATTTCCTTTAAACTTCCATGTACATCCAGAAGGTCATCTGTAATCTGAAAGAGCAGGCCTAAATGAACTGCGAACTCATGCAAGGATTTTTGCATCTCTTCATCGCATTTTGCAATTAAGGCTGCCATGTCGATAGGTGCACAGATCAGGCATCCTGTCTTTAATGAATCCATCTTCCTTAATTCGGGAAGACTGCTGGAGTGGCCTTCAGAAATGATATCAAGCGCCTGCCCACCGACCATTCCGTCCGGACCTGCAGCTTTTGCTAAAATTGAGATCAGATGGCATCTCGTATCAGGAGAAATATTTTCCTGATTGGATATCAATTCAAAAGCATATGTCAGAAGACCGTCACCTGCCATAGTTGCCATACCCGGACCAAAAATTTTATGATTTGTCAGTTTTCCCCTGCGATAATCATCATTATCCATGGCAGGAAGGTCATCATGGATAAGGGAATATGTATGGATACATTCTATAGCACAGGCAACCTTCATATAGGACCTTGCCTCTAAGCCGAATATTTCTAGAAGCATCAGGAACAAAGCAGGCCTTAAGCGCTTTCCTCCTGCAAGGAGACTGTAATTCATGGACTTATACAATTCTGAACCATTATCAGCAAGCAGATTCGCCAGCTCCTTGTCAATGTCCGCTTTCTTTTCGTTTAATAAGCTGCCAATCATTTAAATCCCCCTTTGCCATACCCCATATTTTATAATCAAATTTAAACAAATCAGAAAAACAGCATCTATTATAGACAGGTGTCATTTAGTTCAAATGGCCTACAATATTAAACCATCTGATGATCAATATCGGGAAGAATAATTCATAAATGCGCCGAACGCGTTGCCTGAAGCATTATCACTGCTGTACTTGGGCGATGCAAAATAGGGTTTTAACATTTTTTCTCTGCAAATATCATTAACCAGGCCTTTTAAATAGAGATTTGACATGACACCGCCAATAGATACGAAAGGGGTCCCCTTTTCAAAAGGATAATTCAGGAGTTCTTTTTCCAAAGAATCACCAATATGACATAAAAGCCCTTTTGCTATATCCGCCTTATTATATTGATTACCCTCAATATCATGCAGGCATTGATTTTCCTGACCCGAAAAACTAAAAGCATTCAGAATTTTAGTCATAGGCAAAACATAATTCTTGTCTTTTCCTTCCATGGCAAGTATTTCCAAATGCTTCCCCGCGGGAAACGGCAGCCCCAGAGCAACTCCGATCCGGTCGATCAGCTGCCCGGCGGTAATATCTCTTGTCGTGATAAGCTCTTGTATTTCAATCTTGTTTTGTTTCCAGGCACAACGCAGTACATCCTGAGTACCACCAGAAAGATGCATCAAATAAAAATCTTTTCCCCATAACTCGGGTGCCTCCCTGATTGCAGAAAGAGCATGATTTTCTTGATGACTGAATTGATACATCGGGATATGAACTGCCGCGGATAGTGAGTCTGCCAATCCTTTTCCAACAAGAAAAGCGGGCATAAATGAATCTGCCCGCCTCCTTGGGAATGAAGAAACTCCGATGACAGATACATCTCCTAAGGATGGAGATATTCTCTGCATCAATACCGGTAAATTTCTAACATGCTGATAGACCATATTGGACTGAGACAGTCCACGGCCTCCCATCTTAACTTTAAGGATAATTCTCTCTTAACAAATCAAGCCTTTTTCTGAATCATAAACAGCAAGCGAGGTAGTATAACAACTTGTGTCAATACCAAGAAACTTACTCATTATTTCTCCTTCAATGCCTGATCCAGCAAGCCGTTAATGAAACGGTAAGAATTTTCACCACCATAGATCTTGGCAAGTTCAACAGCCTGATTGATAATCATGTTCCGTTTATCCGGTGCGCCGAATTTAAGGTATTCAGCAATTGCCGTTCTAAGAATATTCTTATCGACTACATTTAACTGCTTCATTGACCAATTGATGAGATGGCTTTCAATCATGTGATCAATCAATTCAGAATGACTCTGGTATTCTTCGACCACTGCTAAAGCGTACTCCATATCAGCTTCGGATAAATCAGAAGTTTCACCACTGATATTTTCACTTTCGGGATTCAGTTCTTTAGAATACAAAACTTTCAAAGCATACTCTATTGCATCTTTATTGCCCATTGCAACCTCTTTCAATCAACTATTTCAGTGATAGTAATATCAATTCCATAAATCATTTCCTCCGTGCAGGAGGCTAAGACATCTTTCACAGCAGCCTGTATACGTTGAGCGGTTTGATTGACTTTACAGCCTGAATGCAGAGATAAGGAGATAGCAACTTCTATTCCCTTTTTGCCATTTCTCCGGATCAACAAGCCCTTATGGCCTTTAAGACCGAAGGCCTGGCCGATTCCCTGCATCAAATAGGAAAATCCCTCAGCAGTGAAAGCGGCAACTTCAGGAAATGAAAGTACTTTCTCTTCGATTCTTCTATAAACCTCTTCTTCAGGAACAATAGAAACAGAATCTTCTTCTGACATTTTATCGCTCCTTATCAAACACAACCTTTTGAACGTTAACGTTGACCGCAGTTACTCTAATCCCGGCAGAATCCAATATTTCTTCCTTAACAATTTCTTGAAGATTAAGAGCAATAGCAGGAATCCGGTCTCCATGATAAACAGCAACGTATAAATCAACCACTATACTCTTATTATCACTGGAAACACGAATTCCACGAGTTTCTTCATCATTGATGACAGATGAAATTGCATGAGAAAAACGATCATCCATCGCATAAATTCCCTTAACATGCAGCGTAGCCGCCTGTGCAATACTGGCGATGACCTGATCTGAAATTCTAATCGTGCCTAACGAATTCTTTATCTCTGCAGTTTCCATGTTAGTCTAAACAACTCACTTTACACGTTCGATATATGCGCCTGTACGTGTATCAATACGGAGCATTTCACCTTCGTTGATAAAGAGCGGTACAGAAACAATATATCCTGTTTCCATTTTTGCCGGCTTGGAACCGCCGGTTGCTGTATCGCCGCGGATGCCTGGTTCTGTTTCAACGACCTTGAGTTCAACAGAGTTCGGAATATCGACGCCGATGATGCTGCCGTTGAAGAACATAACAGTGCATTCCATTTCTTCTTTAAGGAAGTTGATCTTGTCGCCCAGCTGATCTTTGTTCAGCATAATCTGTTCATATGTTTCGGTATCCATGAAGCAGTAGGAACCGTCAGCTTCATATAAATACTGCATCGGCTTGCGTTCTACCTGAGCATTCTGCAGTTTGA
>OGXR01001770.1_pt1 | contig 15171 bp, 17 predicted proteins | sample 1576331 | NCBI WGS metagenome assembly OGXR01 (sample SAMEA3541473, study PRJEB24748) | human gut metagenome | biome: human gut; feature: human-associated habitat; material: faeces | place: China | collected 2012 | reverse complement strand
CCTGCTGCGCAGGAATCAGGAAGTGGTCAAGATGAATAAGAAGGCGCACTGTGACGGCATGATTCTGGAGTCCATCCAGCTGGCAGAGGAATTGCTGGCCAAGGAAGGGAAGTAACTGCATACAAAAAAGCGGAGGTTTTTACCTCCGCTTTTTCTTCTGCTCCTTTGGGAGCAGAGGGCGTTTTGCAGCTTCTATTGTACCAAACCATATTGATATCAAGGGAAAAGGAGAACAATCATGACGGTGTTTCAGGAACTCAAACGGCGTGGGCTGATTGCCCAGACAACCAATGAAGAAGCGATCGAAAAGGCGCTCAGCGAAGGGCAGGTCACCTTCTATATCGGCTTTGACGCAACGGCTGACAGCCTGCATGTCGGCCATCTGCTTCAGCTTCTCATTATCAAGCGGATGCAGATGGCAGGGCATCTGCCGATCGTCCTTCTCGGAACCGGTACTACAATGATCGGTGATCCCTCCGGAAAATCCGATATGCGCAAAATGCTTACTGTGGATCAGATCAATTACAATGCTGAGTGCTTCCGCAAGCAGATGGAGCGGATCGTCGATTTTGCCCCCGGCAAATGCATTGTCGCACGCAACGGAGACTGGCTGATGAACCTCAACTATATCCAGCTCCTGCGGGATGTGGGCGTTCATTTTTCTGTAAACCGGATGCTTGCGGCCGAATGCTACAAATCCCGAATGGAGAAGGGGCTGACCTTCCTCGAGTTCAACTATATGATTATGCAGAGCTACGACTTCCTGCATCTGTTCCGCACCTACAACAACACACTGGAGCTGGGCGGCGACGATCAGTGGTCGAATATCATCGGCGGCGTCGAGCTGGTTCGCCGCGCTGAAGGCAAGGATGTTTATGGCATGACCTTCAACCTCCTGACCAACAGCGAGGGCAAGAAGATGGGCAAGACAGAGAAGGGCGCGGTATGGCTGGACCGCGAGAAGATGGCTCCCTATGACTTCTTCCAGTACTGGAGAAATGTCGGGGATCAGGATGTCATCAAGTGCCTGAAGATGCTCACCTTTCTGCCAATCGAGGAGATTGAGGCGATGGAGAGCTGGGAGGGTTCGCAGCTCAACCGTGCCAAGGAAATCCTTGCCTTTGAGCTGACCAGGATCGTGCACGGCGAGGAAGACGCCCAGAAATCCCTCGATGCGGCCCGGGCCATCTTTGCCGCCGGTACCGACAGCGAGCATATGCCCACCACAGAGGTCTCGCTGGATGACGGCAGAATCGGAATCCTCAACCTGCTCAAGGCGACCGGACTGGCATCCTCCAACGGCGAGGCGCGCCGCCTGATTCAGCAGGGCGGCATCTCGGTCGATGACGAGAAGGTTACCAATCCTGCGGCGGATATCCCATCTTCGGCCTTCGGGAAAGGGCATATTATCATCCGCAAGGGCAAGAAGGTCTTCCATAAGGCGGTCCTGAAGGGATAAAGTGCCTTTGGATGATTGAACTCCAATAAACTCATGCTAAAACGCCTGCGGACGCATCCTGCCGGGATGCATTCGCAGGCGTTTCCGCTTTTTATCAGAAGCCTATTTACAGAAGTTTTCTACATAATTGTCCAGCGCATCGGCAATAATCCGCTCTGCCTCTTCATGTCCGCTGATTTCATTGACTGCGGTTTCTTTTCCTTCCAAAGCTTTATAGACTCGGAAAAAGTGGGACATTTCGTCGAAAATATGCCGGGGAAGCTCACTGATGTCATGATAGCTGTTGTAGGTCGGGTCGCTGTAGGGGATTGCAATGATCTTTTCATCATTTCTGCCGCTGTCGATCATTGAAATTACGCCAATCGGATAACAGCGCACCAAGATCAGAGGCTCCAGCGGCTCGGAACAGAGAACCAGAACGTCGAGCGGATCAAGGTCGTCTCCGTAGGTACGGGGGATAAAGCCATAGTTTGCGGGATAATGAGTGGAGGTGTGGAGCACACGATCCAAAATAATCAAACCGGTTTCCTTGTCAAGCTCATACTTTTTCTTGCTTCCTTTTGAAATTTCGACAACCGCAACAAAATCAGTAGGGGAGATTCTTTTGGGGCTGATGTCATGCCAGATGTTGCTCATAAAAAGCTCCTTCTATATCAATTATGTCGCCGCCGGATTTCCGGCAGTGGTTAAAGGGAACACTTGAGTCCGCCGGCAATCTGCCGCGCGAGAGAGAAAAGCTGGCCGGTCTGCGCTTCCTTCATGGAAGACTTTAAGGTAACCGCCGGTTCAAGAACGGTCATATTTTTCATTACCGACAGCTCGGCGGCCATCAGCTTTCCCGACATAGGCGCCCAGCTTCCGTTTTCAATCAGAGCAACCGTACGGCTCTGCAGGTTAAGCTCGCGCATATCATCGAGCAGATGCCGCATCGGCGGAAAAATTTTACCGTTGTAGGTAGGGGAGGAGAGGACGATATGGCTGCATCGGAACATTTCTCCGATCAGGTAGGAAAAATGGGTGGTCGAAAGATCATACATCTCGATCTCTGTGACCCCCAGCCCGGCGAGCTCCAAAGCGAGTCGTTCGGCAGCGGCTTCGGTATTGCCGTAAATCGAGGCGCTGGCAATGACCACCTTCTGCTCTTCCGGCTGGTAGCTGCTCCAGAGGGTGTATTTCTCAAGAAGCCACGAGATGTCCTGTTCGGCGCGCCAGACGGGTCCGTGTAACGGACAGATGGTTTTCAGATCCAACCCGCCCAGTTTTTTGAAGAGGGATTGCACCTGTGCGCCGTATTTTCCCACAATATTGGCGTAATAGCGCCGCATGTCAGGCAGCCATTCCTGCTGGATAGGCAGCTCATCTGCGAAGATATTGCCCGCCATTGCGCCGAAGGCACCGAATGCATCTGCGGAAAAAAGCACTCCATTACTCTCGTCAAAGCAAACCATGACCTCCGGCCAGTGAACCATGGGGGCAGTAAAAAATTTCAAACAATGCCGTCCGGTGGAGAGAGTTTCCCCATCCCTGACAACCACCCTCCGGGCCTCTGCCAAGGGGCTGTAGAACTGTTCAATCATCACGAAGGTTTTAGCATTTCCCACCACCGCAGCATTTGGATAAGAGGCTAGAAGCTCCTCCAAAACGCTGCAATGATCCGGCTCCATATGGTCAATCACAATATAATCAAGACTGCGTCCATCGAGGGAGGCTGAGATATTTTCCAAAAATGTCCTGCTCACCGATTGGTCGACCGAATCAAACAGAACTGTCTTTTCATCAAGCAGTAAATAGGAATTATAAGAGACGCCTCTGGGGACCGGAAAAATATTTTCAAACAGCGCCAAACGCCTGTCGCTGGCACCCACCCAGACCATATCATCTGTTACTGATCTTGTACGGATCATTCTTTTACACACTCCTTCTTCGCTCGGATCATGCGGGCGATTGATACCTATTGAGTTATTATAGCACGAAACCATGTCGGAATCTCTTTCGAATTCGTAAAAATTTTCCTTTTGCTGTGCCTCTATTCCGACCACCCGGCAAGAATACCGGCAAGTGCGTCGGTATATTCCGCGAGATTTTTTTCGCCGTAATACTGCAGCATCATCACCTGATTTCCGGCATGAACCAATAAAATCTGTTTGCCGGCCGCAGTGAAAAGCTCGGCTCTGTCCAAGCCTGCCGCGGAAAGTTCCATCCTATCAAAATTGTCATCAGGAGAGTAATAGCGTTCGACATAGCGGTAAGTGAGATCGTCGATAAGGGGATCGGACAACGCGGAGAAAACAAGGCGGTAATACCGGATCTGCATCGATGGTGAATATTCGCCGCTGTGATCCGGCCACTCCTCTCCCGAAACAATCCCGCGCTGTCCAATTTGATATTGGACGGGGGACAGTACACTCCACCCGCACCGAACAAAATTATCGTGATCCTTTCCTTGAAAGAGGCCGCTGCGATAGGCAAACGAAGGGCTTTTTTCCACCATGTCCAATGGAAGAAGCGGGAGAGGGGCGGAAACTTCCGAAAGAGGCATCTCCCAGCTTTTCTTCATTCCCCAAATGGAGCAAAACATGCTTGCAATGACCGCAGCGCTCAGTATGACAGAGGCGGCGACATGCACGTTTCGTCTCCGTCGATAGTTGCCATAGTGTTCCATAGGAAGCCCTGACTTTAACCGCCGCACCAGACGGTGAATGGAACAGTAGATGCGAAGCGCCTGAATCAAGGCTGTTAATTCGACGAGAAGCAGCAAAAATTGGTTGAGTGCAATAGAATCCTGCACCAATTGAAGAACCGGCCATTCACTGGAAAGATAGATTCCAGCAATCATAGCGGCAATCAGAAGAAAAGCAGCAAACACAACGAGAGCTGACTGCTTGAGCTTGCGGCTGAGCTTTTCGTAGGAATACCCCTGCGCTACCGCATCGGTATGAATCTCCACAGTGCCGGGCAGAGCACGAAACACCCAAAAAAGCCGGTTCATGGTCGTGACATATTCCCAGCCGTTGTACAGGTAAAAATCCAGCATCTCATCGTCCGGTTCCTCCATCGGGCGGGGAAGAAGCTCCAGACGATAGATCATTTTGCAGGGCTCTGTGCGCCGGAAATAGGCAAAATGCAACCCAAACCGCTCCAGCGCAAACCCTTGAGCGGAGAGATCTGAAAGCCAGCTCTCGATCCCCGCAATCTCATAGAGGCTGACCGGAATCCAACGTCTGACCGATTTGCTCATATCTCTCCCTCGCTTTCCGCATCGCCGATACAGGCCCGCAGGCGGGAAATTTCCTCGTGATAGGCCTCGATTCCCCGGGCGGTGATTCGATAGGTCCTTTTTCTGCCCTCAACCCTGCTCTCGGAGATCAGCCCTTCCTCCTCGAATTTTGCGAGGATGGTGTAGAGGGTGCCTGGTCCCATCCGAACGCGCCCGGCCGTTTTTTGCTCGATAAATTCGGCAATCTCAATTCCGCACCGCTCCTGGCGCAGAAAGGACATCAGGACATAGAACATCGTTTCAGTCAAAATCTCCAGCACTTTTTTTGCCACCGCCGCACCTCACGATCATCAATAATATCAAATTTTAATATCTTTTTTCGATATTTAATATCGATATTATATCAGCCATGATCTCTTCCGTCAATCAGTAAATCAGCAAGAAGGCGGCGGAAATATTTCCGCCGCCTTCTTTTGTAAAATTCATCAGAACGAAATCATGTCGTTCATATTATAAAGTCCGGGTGAGCGGCCTACCACCGAGATAAAACCAGCCGCTTTCAGTGCGCCAACCGCAAAAACGCTCTTGGAGTACGCACCGTGGGACAGGGTAATCACCTCATCGGTTCCCGCGAAGATCACCTCATGCTCGCCGACAATCGTACCGCCGCGCACCGAGTGGATTCCGATCTCGTTTGGTTCGCGGCGCTTTCTGACCGCATGACGGTCATACACGTACTCCGGTGTGTAAGGGGTCTTTTCCGAAACGGCGTTCGCCAGCATAATGGCGGTGCCGGATGGCGCGTCAATCTTTTTATTGTGATGCTTCTCGATGATCTCAATATCAAAGCCTTCTCCCAGCACCTGAGCTGCCTTCTGTGCAAGGGCACAGAGCAGGTTGACTCCCAGCGACATATTGAAGGTAAAGAAAATCGGAATGACCTTGGAGGCGTCTGCGATCATTTTCTGATGCGCCTCATCCATACCAGTGGTTGCAATCACACAGGGAATTCTGCGCTCCTGCGCAAAGGCCAGCAGGCCGGGGAGGGCGGCGGGATTGGAAAAGTCAAGAATCGCATCGGCAGAAAGGTCACAGTCAGCGAAACTCCCGAAAACAGGGTAGGGGAAACGGTCGCTGGCCTCGCGGTCAACACCGGCCACGACGGTGATTCCCCGCGCCGCAGCATTAGATGCAACGACTTGGCCCATCGCGCCCATTGCGCCGGAAATGATGATGTTCATAAGCTCCTCCTCAGGCCTTAATCAGGCCGTAACGCTTCATTACATCATAAAGGTGCTGCTTGGCCGGCTCGCTCATATCGCAGAGCGGCAGACGGCAGGCTCCCGCTGCAAATCCCATATAGTTAAGCGCCTGCTTGACCGGGATCGGGTTCACATCTGAGAAAAGGGCGGCAACCAAATCCATATAGCGAATCTGGAGATCAGAGCTCTCCTTCACCTTGCCGTCAAAATAGAGCTGGCAGATATCGTGAGTCTCCTGTGGGCAGACGTTCGAAAGAACCGAGATAACGCCAAGACCGCCGAGAGAAAGAATCGGCACAATTTGGTCGTCGTTGCCCGAATAGATCGCCAATTCATCGCCGCAGAGCGAACGGGTATAAGCGACCGAGGCAATATCGCCGTTTGCTTCCTTAATCGCAACAATATTTGGATGCTTGGCAAGCTCCGCATAGGTGGAAGGCTTGATCCCACAGCCAGTCCGAGAGGGGACATTATAAAGGATCACCGGCAGGTCGGTAGCATCGGCAATTGTGCTGAAATGCCGGACCAACCCAGCTTGGGAAGCCTTGTTGTAATAAGGAGTGACATGCAGCAGGCCGTCGGCGCCTGCCGCCTTGGCTTCCTTGCTCAGCCAGACGGCATAGGCGGTATCGTTGCTGCCCGCTCCCGCGATCACAGGAACCCGATGGTTTACCTTCTCAACCGCAAAACGGATGCACTCTGCGTGCTCATCATCGGTCATCGTCGAGGATTCGCCGGTCGTTCCGCAGATGATAATGGCGTCGGTATGATTTTCAATCTGCCAGTCAATCAGCCGCGCCAGCTCTTCATAATGAATTCTGCCATCAGCAAACATCGGGGTGGCAATAGCAACACCGGCACCGCGAAAAATAGTTCTCTTCATAATACGGTTCCTCCTCTGTTAATCAAAGTAGCCCTTTGCAGCATACATCTCCGCCATCAGGACCGCACCGCCTGCGGCTCCGCGCAGGGTATTATGGGAAAGGCAGACAAATTTATAGTCATACTGGGTGTCGGGACGAAGCCGTCCAATCGAAACCGCCATTCCTTTTTCAAGATCGCGGTCGAGACGGGTCTGCGGACGGTCAGGCTCCTCAAAATAGTGCAGGAACTGCTTCGGGGCCAGGGGAAGGCCAAGCGCCTGCGGCTCGCCGGAGAAAGAGGCCCAGCGTTCCTTGATCTGCTCGATGGTGGGCTTATTTTTAAAGGAGACAAAGACCGCCGCCATGTGGCCGTCACTGGCCGCAACCCGCAGGCACTGCGCGGTGATGGAAGGACCGTCTGCTTCCTCGATGTGATCGCCTACAACCTTGCCAAAGAGCTTGAGCGGCTCCTGCTCGCTCTTTTCCTCCTCGCCGCCAATATAGGGAATCACATTGTCAACCATTTCGGGCCAACGCTCAAAGTTCTTGCCTGCACCGGAAATCGCCTGATAAGTGCAGACGAGCACCTTCTCGATGCCAAAATCGCGCAGCGGATGAAGAGCCGGGACGTAGGACTGCAGCGAACAATTGGACTTCACCGAAATGAATCCCCGTTTGGTGCCGAGCCGCTTTCGCTGGGCAGCCACAACCTCGGCGTGCTCCGGATTGATCTCCGGAACAATCATTGGGACATCAGGAGTATGGCGGTGCGCGGAGTTGTTGGACATGACAGGGCATTCCGCCTTGGCGTAACGCTCTTCCAGAGCGCGGATTTCATCCTTTTTCATATCGACAGCACAAAAAACGAAGTCTACCATGCCGGCGATCTTTTCAACATCAGCTTCTGCATCGAAAACGACCATATCCTTTGCGTATTTAGGCATCGGGATAGTAAGCGCCCAGCGTCCTTTCACTGCGTCCTCGTATCGCTTTCCGGCCGAACGGCCCGAGGCGGCAAGAGCTTTGACCTGAAACCAGGGATGATTGTCAAGCAGGGTCAGGAAACGCTGCCCCACCATACCCGTTGCTCCGATAACTCCGACCTTGTACTGCTTCATTTAAAAAACCTCCCAGTGTCATTGACAGGATTTTTCCTGCCTTTTTGCAATCTTTGCACAACGACTTTGTCCCATAAAGAAAAATACCGGTTGAAAACCGGCATCCACTGCAATATAATAGAGACATTGACCTTAAAGAGCGGATCTGCAGAAAACCCGACCGACCGCCCGGAAAGATGTCGATAGCCCTTCACCAATTGCAGTGGTGACAGTTGCATCCCTTTTCGGTGATGCACCCAGGATCAACGGCTGCCGTACCGTCTCCTTCGGCGTCTTTTCCTTTCCCGACGTCTCAAGCGATTTGGGCAAATCTCGCCGACGGTACTGATAAAAAACGCGCCTCTATCTTTATTTCTATTTATACTAGCATCCCCTTCGGTAATTGTCAAATATTTTTAAATTTTTCTCCCGAATGATCAAAAATTTTTTCTGAGATTGGAGCCGCTATGTTAAAATCGGATTTTTATTATGACCTTCCGAAAGAACTGATTGCACAAACTCCTGTAGAACCGCGCAATGCCTCCCGTCTGATGACTCTCGACCGTGAGACAGGGGAGGTGGGACACCGTCGATTCACCGATCTTGGTACTTTGCTGCGCCCCGGGGACCTGCTGGTGCTCAACGATTCCCGTGTGCTCCCGGCCCGAATTCTTGGCACTCTCGAGAACAATCAAGAAAAGCCAATGGAGTTTCTGCTGCTGGAGCAAAAACGTCAGGATGTCTGGGAAGTGCTGGTGCGTCCGGGAAAACGTGCGAAGATCGGCGCACGCTTTTCCTTCGGGGAAGGGATGCTCCGCGCTGAGGTCCTTGAAATTTTAGAGGGCGGCAATCGTCTGGTCCGGTTTGAGCATGGGGGGAACTTCTATCACACCCTCGAACAGGTAGGGCAGATGCCGCTGCCCCCCTATATCACTGAAAAGCTCGAAAATCCGGAACGCTACCAAACGGTTTACTCCAAAGAATTGGGCTCGGCCGCCGCACCAACCGCTGGACTGCATTTCACCACCGAAATGCTTGATGAGCTGCGTACAAAGGGAGTTAAAATCGCTTTTGTGACCCTTCATGTCGGTTTGGGGACATTTCGCCCGGTAAAGGAAAACGACATCCATAACCATAAAATGCACTCGGAACATATTTTTCTCCCACAGGAAACCGCTGAGGCAATCAACCGAACCAAGCAGGAGGGGGGCCGCGTGATTGCTGTCGGCACCACCAGCTGCCGTACACTGGAGGCCGTTGGGCAGATGGGGCTTCCTCTGGGCGCGTGGGAAGGCTATACCGATATCTTCCTGTACCCAGGAAAGAAATTTGTCGTTATTGACGGCCTGATCACTAATTTTCATCTTCCGGAGAGCACACTGATCATGCTGGTTTCAGCCTTCGCCGGGCGAGAGCATGTACTTGCCGCCTATGCCGAAGCAGTGAGGGAACGCTACCGCTTTTTCTCGTTTGGGGATGCGATGTTTATTGGAGACATGAAAAAATAAAGAAGAATTTCGTTTCAAAAAAGCCTGGAAATCGCTTGATTTCCAGGCTTTTTCTCAATCCATTCAGAACGTCAGGACAAAATCGTTGTGGACTCCGTTGTAGAAAATTGATATTCCAGACCGCGAATGAATGATGTGAGTTGAGTATTTTTTGGGCGTAAGTGCTTCCAAGGCCGTTGAGATTTCGGCTTGGATACTTTACTCCGTTATGTGATTTATTTATTAGCGGATTAGAAAAACACTTGACAGACTGGGGAAGCGGCTGTAAGATATTTGCATACAATTTCGCTAAATGTAAATTTAGCGAAATTTAGAGGAGCCTATTGCACCCCCTTACTCTCGCTACCCGCGAACCTCCGCATAGGCCGCACGAATCATCTCTTCAAGAGTGTTCAAATCCTGCACAGCTTTTTCATCGCCAGCGTTTCACAAAATGCGTCATACCGTCCAGCGTCGAGATCATCCAGCATTCCCAGCAGCGTGCTTTTTCGTACATGCACGATAGGCTCACGTCCACTAAGTGTGCTCGGCGTGATATCAACTTTTCAGACATGGTGTGCTATTTACAGCTTCTTTGTTTCATGGCTTATTTGATCTGATGATTTACACAGGCAGAATGATTATATTGGAAGGGAGAAATTCAAATGGCTTATCAATCCAATTCCTCGAAAGCCCGTTCCCGATATGCTCCATTCCGGGATTGTCCGGAACCAATGCGGGATTTTCTATCCTATCTACTGACGATTCGTAATTTGTCGCCGCGCACCGTTGATGGATATTATATTGACCTGCGTACTTTTTTTCGATTTCTCAGACAGTACCGCAACGGCCAGCCGGACGCCAATACCTTAGCCGATGTTGTGATTCAGGATATTCCTGTCGAGATGATCTGCTCGATCCGGCTTTCTGATGCCTATGCTTTTCTAAATTTTTCCTATGAGCAGCTTGGAAATCAGGCAAATGCCCGCGCACGTAAGGTTTCAGCGTTAAGTTCATTCTATAAATATCTGAATACTAAAACAGCTTTGCTTCCAGAGAATCCCATTAAAAATCTGGATCGTCCAGCTGCCAAACGCGCGCTTCCAAAATATTTGACATTAGAAGAAAGCAAAGAGCTTTTAACCGCTGCCGATCAATCTGAAACTCCGGAACATCTGCGCAACTATTGTATGTTGACTCTATTTTTGAACTGCGGTATGCGTCTTTCCGAATTGGTCGGCTTGAACAGAACGGATGTTCTCTTCGACGAGCGAACATTGCGCCTGCTTGGCAAGGGCAATAAAGAGCGAATCGTTTATCTCAACGATGCCTGCATTCGCTCTATTAAACAGTACCAGGCGGACTATGATCGGCGAAAAAAAGAAATTCATCGTCGTGATGACGCGCTCTTTATCAGCGCAAAAACTGGAAAGCGGCTAAGTCCGCGGCGTGTTGAGCAGATTATTGGCGAATGCCTGAGATCGGCCGGACTCAATGGCAAGGGCTATACGCCGCATAAGCTACGCCATACGGCGGCTACCCTGCTGTATCAGTACGGTGAAGTTGACGTACGAATCCTGAAAGAAATCCTTGGCCATGCCAATCTAGGAACGACAGAAATTTATACCCATGTTTCCAACCGTCAATTGGAAAACGCGGCAGATCGTTCTCCCCTTGCCGCTGCACATGCGGCTTCCTCCCCGTCAAGTGATGATGAGTCCGGCGATTGACGCAGCACAAAGATATGCTTCCAATGCTGCACCCAGACAGAGAAAAATCCCATAAAGAATCATTTTTGCGCCGTATTCCCCTGCTGTGCTCCCCTCCCCGCTTCCCCGGACCTGAGGCTGCATCATCTGCCAAATGCTCCTGCTCATACGGTAGGATTCCTGACAGCAAAATAACAGGGCGATTCCGGAAACCAAAAGGTTGGGCAGGATCGAAATCGCCAGATATCGCAGAGCGGACGCACCATACTGCCCGAGCAGGGCTGAGGCTAAGAGTCCATACCCCATTCCCTTGAGCAAAATCACCAGCAGAATCAGCGGAGCCGAAACGGCACAAAAACCGCAGAGCAGCAGAATAACCCAAAAAACTGCATTGGGAAGCAAAGCACTGACAAAGGTGGCCGCCATTGGCTGGAGTTGTCTTTGCAACAAAAAACGTGTCATGATCTCGGAAAGTCCACTGTAACTGCTTAAATCGAGAAAACCCGAGGCCGTTGATCCGAAAAAAATTCCCAGCAAAAAAACAGCGGCAAAAACGGTCAATGTCATGTGCATTCGAATGGCAAGAAGAATCCCTCCATGAGGATTCCGCTTTTTCCCTTTTCCAATCATATTGCGGTCCAGCATATTCAAACATCCCCCGGCATTCCTTTTCATGTAAGGATATGCCGGGGGATGTCCTGTTTATGCTTTTATTTTCCCAATTCGTAGGCGCGCTGTGTACAAGCCTCCATTCCTGCGATGAGGGCCTGGTCAAGGTGTGCGTCATTCATAGCGGTCAGGCCGGCGATGGTGGTACCGCCCTTTGAACAAACAGCCTGGATCAGGTCATCCAAACTGGTTCCGCTGGATAACATCATATGCGCGGCGCCGATCATTGAACCGCAGATCAGCCGCATGGCGGTCTCATGATCAAATCCGTATTGAGAGGCACGGTCTGCAAAAATTTGTGTGATTCGGTAGAAAAACGCGGGGCTGCTCCCATTGAGTGCAATGACCTCGTTCATCAGTTCTGCCGGAATCTCTTCAGCGGAACCACTGACACCGAAAATCCGCATGGCAAACGCAAATTCGTCCTGTGTGGCCGGTTCAATCCGCGAGAGCGCCGTCGTACCGAATCCAAGCTGAAGCGGGGTATTGGGCATCGCCAGAACAATTTTTGTATCCTCTCCCAAGGCGTTTTTCAGATATCGAGCCGAAATCCCCGCGGCAATTGAGATAATGACGTGATCCGGCCGGAGGAAGGGTTTGATTTTGGGTAAAAGTTCCGACAAGCTCTGCGGCTTTACAGATAAAAGCAGATAATGACAGGAGGAAGCCACCTCAATTTCGTTTTTTGCAGCGGAAGCCCCTGCCAGAAGCAACGGCTCCAGGCGCTCCGGGTGATGTCCGTACAGAATCACCTGATCTGGCGAAACTGCCTTTCCGCTCAAGGCTCCATTGACAATGGGAACACCGATATGCCCCAACCCAATGACACCTAATTCATACATCCTGATTCGCTCCTTTGTTGAGGAATTTTATTTTTTCGCTTCTTTGCGTCTTGGCTTGATTTTGGAAGAGCCATGCCGGCGGTTCACCCCCGTTACTCCGCCGATGGCTCCGCTTAAAAGAGAAATGGCCAGTTTAATCAGTGCTGTCAGATCCACCTGCGCTTTTGTCTGGAGCGAAGCGATCAGGAGAACAAAAAAGAGAGCCGCTCCGCATGAAGCGCCGGTCAGCATTCCGCGCTGTCCGATGGAGCGTGACGCCCAGTATCCGGCGGCGAAGGCTCCAATCAGCAGACTGAAAGCCGCCAGAGGATTGAGCAGCGTCAACGGTAAATCCTGTCGGCAAAAGAGAAAAGAGAAAAGCAGCAACAAAACCATTGTCACCAACAGTCCGAGCGTTACTGCTTTCAAGATCGTCAGCAGGGGCCTGCGCGCCTGCTCGCCGCCGGAACCCATATGTGCGGCGCGGGTATTCTTTTTTGATTGCATCGTTTTCCCTCCCGATCAGGCTTTTTAACAGCTTATTCGCAGAGGGAAAACAATATGCGTACACTTCTCTTATTTAGAGGTGCTGTTATCCTTCGGAGTGGTGTTTGCCGCAACCGCATTGCGGAGAATTCTGATCTTAACGCGATCGCTACCGGTCTCAATAACAATCGTATCATCCTTCAGGCTGACAACCCTTCCGATGATGCCGCCCTGCGTGAGAATCTCATCTCCAATTTCAAGTGCGGAGCGCATCGCAGCCTCTTTTTTCTGCTGCTTTCTCTGCGGCAGAAACATGATCAGGTAGATGACAACAAGCATCACCGCCATCATGATATAGGAGCCGGTCGGGTTGGTTGCAGATAGATAGTTCATGAAAATCCATTCCTTTCAACGTTTCGAAGATTCGAATACATATGATTTATTATACACAAACAGGGACAATCTGGCAAGGGGAAAACGCTTGAAAACAAGACTGAATTCAAAACTCAAATTCTTTTGGAAAGGCGCACGGAATATTCATCCCGGAATTGCGCAAACCGCCCATCATCAAGCGCCGCGCGGATCTGTTCCATCAGAGTGTTATAGAAGTAAAGGTTATGCTGAACTGCCAGCCGCATTCCCAGCATCTCACCGGCTTTCAGCAGATGGCGGATATAAGCACGCGAATAGTTCTGACAGACCGGACAGCTGCACCCCTCCTCAATCGGAGAAGAGTCGGATTGATATTTTGCATTGTTGAGATTGATGATGCCATTCCATGTGAAAATGTGCCCATGCCGCGCATTGCGGCTCGGCATGACACAGTCAAAAAGATCGACGCCCCGCCAGACTCCCTCAATGATATTGGAAGGGGTGCCCACTCCCATGAGATAGCGGATTTTTTCTTTGGGCATAAACGGCTCAATCTGCTCGATGACGTGATACATGATCCCGGTTTCCTCTCCGACTGCAAGCCCCCCGATGGCATATCCATCAAGGTCGAGGTCGGCGATCGCCTTCATGTGTTCAATTCTGAGATCGTCGTAGGTAGCTCCCTGATTGATGCCAAAGAGCAGCTGGCGGGGATTAACAGTATCCGGAAGTGTGTTGAGACGCGCCATTTCCGCCTTGCAGCGTTCCAGCCAGCGGGTCGTACGGGCAATAGATCGCTTGGTGTATTCATATTCCGCAGGGTTGGAGATGCACTCGTCAAAGGCCATCGCGATTGTCGAGCCGAGATTTGATTGAATCCGCATACTCTCCTCGGGGCCCATAAAAATTCTGCGCCCATCCACATGGGACTGAAAGGTGACTCCCTCCTCCCGGATTGTCCGCAGCGAGGCAAGGGAAAAAACCTGAAATCCGCCCGAATCGGTCAGCGTCGGACCCGGCCAGCGGGTAAAGCCTTTGAGTCCCCCCTGCCCTTTTACGATCTCATCGCCGGGGCGCACATGCAGATGATAGGTATTACACAGCATAATCTGACAGTGCAGTTCCTGCAGGTCAAGCGCCGAAATACCGCCTTTGATCGCGGCTGCAGTGGCGACATTCATAAAAGCCGGGGTCTGGAACGCGCCATCCACAGTGGTGAAGGTTCCGCGGCGTGCCCGCCCCTCCTGTTTCAGTAGCTGGTACATAAATATCCTCCTGATTGTTGTTCGGGATTCCCTGTGGAAAGGCCGCTGGCAAGGGGCATCGCATCCCTCTACGCTCACAAAGTCATGAAAATGACACTTTCTGCTCAAGATTCGTTGGCCTTAACATCACGAATTTGATTATACACTTGATCTGATAGATTTGGCAAGTCCGGGGTTCTTCTGAGAAAGAATGGAGAGCTTTTGGATTCATCCGTTTCAAGATATGAGATCATTGATGTTCTTTTTTATCAAAAAATTGCGAATAAACAGCTTTTCCTCCGAAGCCGCAAACCCTGACCGGACGCGCTCCATGCAAAGCGCGCGGATTGAAGGTCGGGCCGCTCCAGACAACATCTGGAACGGCCCGACCTTCAAAACCAGCGTTCTCATCATATGATTTTCTGCCATGGTTACTGCTTTTAGTGCAGTTTTGACTAATTCTTAGCATTTTCCCTCCTCATACA
>OGXR01001767.1_pt1 | contig 15182 bp, 15 predicted proteins | sample 1576331 | NCBI WGS metagenome assembly OGXR01 (sample SAMEA3541473, study PRJEB24748) | human gut metagenome | biome: human gut; feature: human-associated habitat; material: faeces | place: China | collected 2012 | reverse complement strand
TCCCGCTTATCTCCACCAGGTAAAAAGGCTTGAAACGAAAGTTTCAAGCCTTTTTGTTTTGCCTTTATGGTGTGCGGCGTTAAATAGGTTTGCGCAGATAAACCATGTCCCTGAGCTGAATGTCGTTTTCGTATATGGGGTGGTCGTAGTTGGTTATGAAAAAGTCCCTCACAATGTGGGAACGGGCGAAGCCGCATTTTTCGTAGAAGGGGATAGTGAGCGGGCTGTCGCCGGTACCGACCTGTAATACTGAGAAACGGCCCGAATACTTGCGCTCAATAAAGTCAATGAGCGCTTTTCCGTATCCTTGCCTCTGAGACTCGGGGCATACGGCGATGTTTTTAAGTTCGAGTATGCCGCAGCCTTCATCGGTGACAACACATTCCGCCTTGATACCTTCGTCATCAAGAACATACATATCCCCGCGTTCCAGATATTTGTCTATCATATCCTCCTGCTCATCTGCAAGCAGAAGAAGGGGCAGATAGAGCTTTTTCGCATGCCGGACAGGAATTATCGTCATATTATCACCTGCATGAGCTCATGTTGCACCATATATTAATGCCCATATCGCCACAATGTCAATATACGATGCAACAGGCGCGAGCCGCTCCTGAGTCTGCAAGCAGGGCGCGCTGGGCTCAAATGCTTTGTGAAAAGCCGTTTTTTTCACGCAGCGTACGATTTATTTTCTTGACCCTGATGTGGATGGGAATATAAATGCTGGACCACACAATGACGAAAACTGCCAAGAATATCAGTGTAAACACCCATATCCTGTCCGTCGGGATCCACCCGTTAATAATATAAATACCAAGATAGTCAATGTAGAGTACGGCGCACTGAATAAGCCCCGCAAATGCTTTTGGGATATTCTCAATCTGATATACGATAGAGATGCCTGCCGCAACGAATGCCATTATGGCGGACGAAACGATCCCAAGCACAGCTTCATTCACCGTGAGCATTGAAACGATGCCCGCCCTTTCCAGACAGAGCCATACGACAGCAAGAATTACAGGGCCGGTCCACGCAAACGTCATCCCTCTGACACAGAAGTTCCTGAAATGCTTTTTCATAATCCATACCTCCTCCTGAGCTCTGAAAAGCATCGTCTTGAAATGCAGTCAACGTGACCGCTGCTGAATACGACGTCAACAACTCCGGAAAGCTCGACCTTCAGCTTGGATACCCGGCTCCAATTCGCTATGGCCGATTTGTTTATTTTCTCGAAGTTCCCCGGCAGCAGCTTTTCCAGCTCATACAGCCTTTTCTTGACGAGGTATCGTCTTTTGTCTGCGCAATGCGCGTAGGTCTTGTCATTTTCTACGTAGAAGCACTCCACGCTGTCTGTTGGAAGCATTACGATCGTGTCGTCCTCGTAGCCGGGGATCTTGTCTGTGATGCTTTCCTGCAGAACAAGCCGCTCTATTTCATCGATCAGAGCAGTTCGTTCGTGAACTGTTGCGGTCACTTCTTCCGCGCGGCTCTTATCAATGAACAGCTTGAAAACCACGTGCAATCACCTCCGGCCTCTATTATACACAAAGCCGGGAGCTTGTAAGGCTTTTTCGGTAATCGGTCATTTTGCGCCCGTCATCGGCTGCCGTGCAGCCGTGCAGGTGAAGCCCTGACAGCTCAGAAGGCACCGGGAAAAGCGTTCTTGCCTTTCCCGGTGCCTTCCGATTTTGCGCGCCCCTGCGCATATTTCTGTTTTTGAACTGGGGCCTTTGCCTATGCCGGACCTTATTTGCCGGCTATCGCGAGCAGCTCTTTTATGCTGTCCATGTTGTACTCCCCGGCGCGGGCTTTGGCGGCGTCGCCCACGCAGGCGACGTCGAAACCGCCGGCGTGGCCGGCCTGGGCGCCGGAGACGGCGTCCTCCACCACGAGGCAGACCGAGGGCTCCAGGCCCAGCATCTCGGCGGCCTTCAGGAAGACCTCCGGGTCGGGCTTCGAGCGGGTGATATTGTTGCCGTCGCTCACGGCGTCGAAATAGCTGCCCAGGCCCAGCTGGCCCAGGATGAAGGGCGTGTTCTTGCTCGAAGAGCCTATGGCCAGCTTCAGGCCCATGCCGCGCAGGCCGTCCAGGGTGGAGCGGACCTCGTCGCTAAGGTCGGCGGGGCTCATCTGCGCCAGGCTCTCGCGATAGATGTCGTTCTTCATCGCCGCCAGCTCCGCCTTGCGCTCGGCGGAGAGCGCCGGGCCCTCGTAGCGCTCAAGCACTATCTCCAGGCTCTCCATCCTCGAGACGCCGCGCAGGCGGTTGTTTATCTCGCGGTCAAAGTAGACGCCCAGGCTGTCCGCCATCTGCTTCCAGGCCAGGTAGTGGTACTCGTCCGTAAAGCAGATGACGCCGTCCAGGTCAAAAATCACAGCCTGATATTTCATTTTCCCAGTCCTCTTTTCAAATCAAAGAATAGCCAGCACGAAGGCGTCCCAAGGCGCGAGCTCGGCCCGGCCGCCGCTGATGGAGGGCTGCCCGACCTCTATGAGCTTCTGCGCGGCGGCAAACTCCTCAGGCACCTCGCAGGCGGCGGGCTCGTCGGAGAGGTTCACGACGCAGAGCAGGCGCTGGTCCCCGAGCGTGCGGGTGTAGGCGAACAGCTGCCTGTCCTCGGGCAGGATGAGATCGTAGCTGCCGTAGACGATGAGCTTGTGCGTGTGCCGCAGGCGGATGAGCTCCTGGTAAAAGCGGAACACGGAGTCGGGCCGCGCGAGCTGCTCGGCGGCGTTTATCTCCCTGTAGTTCGGGTTCACCATTATCCAGGGCTCGCCCTCGGAGAAGCCGGCGTTTTTGCCCGCGTCCCACTGCATGGGCGTCCTGGAGTTGTCGCGGCTCTTGTAGCGCAGGAAGCCCAGCATCTCCTCGGAGCCCATGCGTCCGCTGCCGACGAGCTCGTTGTAGGCATTGATGCTCTCTATGTCGCGGAAGTCCTCAAGGCCGCCGAAGGGGGCGTTCGTCATGGCCAGCTCCTCGCCCTCATAGACGTAGGGCGTGCCCTGCATCATGTGGATGGTGAGGGCGATGGCCTTGGCGCTCTTCTCGCGCAGCTCGGGCGTAGAGTCGTTGCCGAGGCGGGAGACTATGCGCGGCTGGTCGTGATTGCACCAGTATAGGCTGTTCCAGGCCTTGCCGTCAAGCTCCTTCTGCCACTTTGTGAGCAGGGCCTTGAGCTCGACAAGGTCTATCTTGTTGCGGTTCCATTTGAAGCTCTCGCCGCCGTCCAGGTCCATGTGCTCGAAGTGGAAGGCCATGTTGAGCTCGGTGCCGTCGTCGTTGGCGTACTGGCAGGCCTCCTGGACCGTGAGGCCGGAGCACTCGCCCACGGTGAGCAGGTCGTAGTGGCGCAGCACCTTCTCGCGCATCTCGCGAAGGTACTTGTGAACGTTGGGGCCGTTGTAGACGTAGGGGCCGAAGTCCCCGAAGTCGCTGCCGGGGCGGAGCTCGCCGTCTGGCATCTCAGGGGTCTTGCTTATCATGCTGATGGTGTCCATCCTGAAGCCGTCCACGCCCTTGTCGCACCACCAGCGCATCATCTTGAAGACCTCCTCGCGCACGGCGGGGTTGTCCCAGTTGAGGTCGGGCTGGAAGGTGCCAAAGGTGTGGAGGTAGTATTGCCCCGTGGTCTCGTCAAGGGTCCAGGCGCTGCCGGAGAACTTGGAGCCCCAGTTGTTCGGGGGGCCGCCGTTTTTGCCGTCGCGCCAAATGTAGAAGTCGCGCTTCGGGTTGTCGCGGGAAGAGCGGCTCTCGATGAACCAGGGGTGCATCTCCGAGGTGTGGTTCACGACGAGGTCCACAACCACGCGAATGCCCCGGGCGTGCGCCTCGGCGAGCATGCGGTCAAAGTCCTCCATCGTGCCGAAGCAGGGCTCGATGGCCTGGTAGTCGCTGATATCGTAGCCGTTGTCCCCGCCGGGGGAGCGATAGAAGGGCGAGAGCCAGATGACGTCCACGCCCAGCTCGCGCAGGTAGTCCAGGCGGCTGGTGACGCCGGCAAGGTCGCCTATGCCGTCGCCGTTGGAGTCCTGGAAGCTGCGGGGGTAGACCTGGTAGACCACGCTCTCCTTCCACCATGCTTGTTTCATACCTAGTTATCCTCCTAATGTACAGCAGCAGTTGCGATTGAGCCCAGGGGGCAGAAAAGGGGCCGGAGGCTGGTGGCAGAACCGCACATCCGTCCGACCCCTGAGAGGCTTATTTCTCTCCGTCCATGCGGAGACCGACCAGGAAAAACTTGTTGAAGATGAGATAGATTATGATGATAGGTACCACGGAGATGCAGGCCGCAGCCATGACCTGGTTCCACATCGTGCCGGCGTTCTGGGACTGGAAGCTCTGCAGGCCGAGGGTGAGGGTGTACTTGGTGTCGGTCTTGATGTAGAGCATGGGCGCCGTGAAGGCGTTCCAGAAGCCCATGAAGCCGAAAATGGCGGTGGTGGCGATGGTGGGCCGCGCGAGAGGCATGGCGATGCGGAAGAACACGCCGTAGCGGTTCAGGCCGTCTATCTCCGCCGCCTCGGCCACGTCATGCGGGAAGTTCATGAAGAACTGACGCATGAGGAATATGTTGCCTATGTTCGCCGCCGCGGGAAGGATGAGGGCCATGTAGCTGTCGAGCATGCCGAATTCCTTGAGCAGCAGGTAGTTCGGGATGAGCAGCACCTGGCCGGGGATCATCATGAGCAGCAGCAGGGCGTGGTGGATCTTGTTGCGGCCGGGGTAGTTCAGGCAGCTCAGGGAGTAGCCCGCCATGGAGTTTATGAAGACGTTGATGACCGTGCCGACGGTGGCGACGAAGAAGGAGTTCAAGAACCAGCGCGGGAACAGGGAACTGTGCCCGAAGATGGTGGTGTAGTTGTCGAGGGTCATGTTCTCGGAGATGAGGCTCATGTTGCCGCCCACGATCTCGCGCAGGGGCTTGAACGAGGCCGCCACCATCCAGAGGAAGGGGTAGAGCGTTATGAAGGCGTAGATTATGAGCACTGCATAGAGCGCTATGCGCCCGGCTTTTCTCTTGGACTTCATGTTTCCCGCCTCCTTAATACCACTTCTCGGCATCGTTCAGCTTCTCGGCTATCAGGGACACGGCCATGATGACGAGGGCGAGGACGATGGCGATGGTGGAAGCATAGCCCATGGCGTTCGTCGTGCCGAAAGCGTAGCGGTAGACCATGAGCGAAACGGTGAGGGTGCTGTTGGCCGGGCCGCCGGAGCCGTTGGAGAATATGTAGGCCTGGTCGAACATCTGCAGGGTGCCGATGATGCCGGTGAGCAGCACGTAGGTGGTGATGGGCTTCAGGTAGGGGATGGTGATGCTCTTGAACTTCTCAAAAGTGCCCGCGCCGTCGATGTCGGCGGCCTCGTAGAGGGAGGCGGGCAGGTCCTGGAGGCTGGCGAGGTACATGGTGGTGTACTGCGGCACGGTGGACCAGATGTTCATGATCATGATGACCTGGAGCGCAACGGCGGGGTTGTTCAGGAAGTTGATGCCGCCGCCCTCGGGAAGGATGCCCATGTTGATGAGGATGGTGTTGATGGGGCCGGTGACGCTGAACATGAACATGAAGATGATGGTCAGCGCGGAGCTCGATGTGAGGGTCGGCAGGAAGTAGACGGCGCGGAAGAAGGTCTTGCCCCTGATGCGGCTGTTGAGCACGCTGGCTATGATGAGCGCGATGATGGTCTGGCAGGGCACCACGACCACGGAGAACTTCAGAGAGTTCAGCAGCGCCGTGCGGGCGTACTCGTCGGTGAAGAGCCGCAGGTAGTTGTCCAGCTTGACGAAGGTGTAGCTGTTCGTGAAGAGGCGGGAGAGCTTGTCCTCCCAGACAGGTTCGAGCGCGGCGAGGCCGAGCTTTTCGTCCAGGGCCTTGTAGAGCGCTGGCTTTTCGGAGCGGAGCAGCCCGCAGTATTCAAGGGCCTTGCGGATGTTCCAGGCGGCCATGTGGTTGGTGAAGGCGTTGTCGTCCACGTGCTCCTTGTACTCGTCGGGGCCGACGACGTCGTTTATGTGGAGCTTGCCGTCCTCGCCCTCTTCGAGGCGGGAGGCCCAGAACTTGGCGGTGTCGAGAATGAGCTCATAGCCGCAGCGCTCCATGAAGTCCTCGTCGCCTGTGACCATGTAGTATTCCCAGGCGCCGTAGGCGACGTCGGCGGTGATGTGCTGCTCGATGAAGCCGGACCAGATCTTGGTGGGCAGGCCCGTGACGATGTCTGCCGCGCCCCAGACGGGTGTGACTTCGCCGTCGTCTATCCAGGCGGACTCCCAGGGGAACTGGGCGCCCTCGTAGCCGTTGCCGCCGGCCTTCTTGTGGGCGCCGGGCAGGCTGAGGAAGCGGTACTCCTCAAGGCTCTTGGCTATTTCGGGGGCGCTGTATATGAAGTAGGGGAGGATGAACATCTCGGTGTCCCAGAAGGTATGGCCCTTGTAGCCTTCGCCGGAGAGGCCCTTCGCGCCGATGTTCATGCGGTTGTCGTGGGCGGGGGTCATGACGTGCAGGTGGTACTGGGCGAAGCGCATGGCCAGCTGGTCGAACTCGTTCTCAGCGTCGATGGTGACGGGGATGTTGTCCCAGACCTTGCGCGCCCAGGCGGCGGCGCTCTCGGAAAGCAGCTCGTCGTAGCCGAGCTCGCACGCGGCCTCATGCCCGGCGAGCGCCTTGTCGTGCAGCTCGTCGTAGCTCAGGCCTTCGCTGTCGCGGTCGCGGGAGGTGTAGACGCTGGAGAGCTTTTCTACGCAGAGCGTGCTGCCCGCGGGGATGGTTATCTGATATTCCTGGGCTATCATGCGGCGGTCGATGACGATGAAGCCGGGCTCCTCGCGCGCCTCGCCGTCCATGGCGAAGGAGAAGGTGGTGTTGAATACAAAGTCGATCTTCGACTGTCCGGTGGTCTGGCTGTACTGCATGTGGCGGCCCTTGAAGAGGCGCTTGTCGCCCTCGGAGAAGTGCTGGCTGCCGGAATTCGTCATGCGCCCGTCGATGCCGCCGGCGATGTCGAGCAGGGCCTCGCCGTCGAGGGGCCTGACGCAGAGCTTCTGGCCGATGACGTGCAGCCGCTCCATGGACACGAAGCGGCGGAAGCAGAGCTCATAGCGCCGGCCGTTCGGGGCCTTCCAGACGACCTTGCGGACGGTTTCGCCGGTTTTGAGGTCCAGGGTCCTGTCGTAGTCCTCCACCGTGCCGGTGAGCAGGCTGAAGCGCTGCCCGTCGAGCTTTATCTCCAGCCTGGAGACGTCGGCCGCGTTTGGCAGCTCGGTGACCTCGTTGTCGTCGAACTTGTTGAAAGTGCCGGCCACGAAGAGGTCGCGCTGTTCGCGGGGGTTGAATTCGTCCGTGGCGTTGCGAAGGCAGAGATAGCCGTTGCCCTGGCACATGATGGATTCGCACTTGCCCAGGTGTTCGGGCTCGAAGCCGCGCTCCGCGACTATCCAGTCTTTCGCCCGAGAGTAGTCCATGCCCATTTTGTTGTCCTCCTGTAATGCAGCTGAATAGGTTGCAAAAACGTTTTTGTAAACTGTCTGAAAGAACTCCAGCCCGCGGGGGCTGGAGGTTTTGCGCTCAATGATAAAAATAGTAGTTGGATATCCAGGCCATGACGGCAAAGCCGCAGAGCTGGCCGCCGAGGGAGAAGAGCCATGGCACGCCCAGCAGCAGGAAAACGACGAAGTTCACCGCCGCGAGGGGTATGTAGAGCCTGACGGATTTTTTGAAATCGCTGGTGTTCTCATAGAGTTTGGCGCAGAGCCATCCTATGGCTATGGCCGCGAGCACGCAGCCAAGCAGCAGCAAGGGGTTCATGGCGACAAGGGGGTCGCTCTCCTTTAGGCCGAATATCTGGTCGAGGTTGCTCATGAGCCTGCCTCCTCAGCGTCTTCGAGGTCTTCCTCCTCCCAGCGGAAGATGACCTTGGTGTTGCCCGCCATGTCGTGCAGCGTCGTGCCCTTGAGCAGCAGCATGACGGTGCTTATGAGCCCGGCGGCCCAGCCCGCGATGGGGATGAGGTACATGCACTTCACAAGCTCCCGCAGGCCGACGTAGAGCGCCCGAGGTTTCACGCCAGTCTTGTCCGTGACTTTGAGCCGTCCAAGCATCTTCCCCAGCGTCGCGCCCTTGTTGTACTCGACCATCAGCAGCCCGTACACCGCCAGCAGTAGCCGGAAGAGAAAGTCAACCGAGCTCAGCTCTATCTGCATGACGTACAGCATGACGAACTGCACGGGGAACATCACCAGCACATAGTCGATGAAGGCGCAGAGCAGACGCATTATCCCGCGGACGAGACGCTTTTTATCCATGTGCCTTTCTACCTTCTCCCATACTCTCGAAAACGTTTTTGTCAGGGATAGGATAGCACATCTGCATTTTTTTGTATAGTCACATTCTGAACAAATTCCGAGCGCGTTTTTTGACTAAACGGCCCAGATGCAATCAAAAAGGACGGGCAGGAGCCCGTCCTTTCGGAGCTTTTCAGTTGTCGGGCCTCGTGCTGCCGCGCACGACGAGCTCGTACATCACGTCGTTCAGGTGGGCCTTTGCGGTGCCTTCGATCTTGTCGTAGACGGCCTGGCCGGCGATGTAGCCCATGCGGTAGAAGTTCTGGCGGATGGTGGTGAGGCCGCCGTAGAGATAGCGGGCGATGGGAATGTCGTCAAAGCCGGCTACGAGGATGTCCCGGCCAACGCTGCGGCCGAGGTCCCCGATGGCGCGGCAGGCGCCTATTGCCATGAGGTCGCTGGCGCAGAAGAGGGCGTCGATTTCCGGGTCGTCCTGGAGGAGGCGCCAGACCTTGTTGTAGGCTGTGATGTCGTCGAAGTCGGCGTAGACTATGCGGCCGGGGAGCACCTCCAGCCCGGCCTGCTCCATGGCCCGGCGGTAGCCTCTCTCGCGCAGGAGGGAGACGTCCGCGACGGAGCGGCCGTTTATCATGGCGATGTTCCGCCTGCCGCAGCGCAGCAGGTGGTTCACGGCGTCGAAGGCGGCGCGGCTGTTGTCGATGGTGATGTCCATGACGCGGCTGTCGGGCGTGCGCATGTCGATGAAGGCGCAGGGTATGTCAATGTCGCCGAGCTGCTCCAGGTAGCGGTCGTTGGTGCGGAAGCCGGAGCAGATGAGGCCTGTGAGCTGCTTTTTGAGGCAGAGCACCTTGAGGGACTGCTGTTGCTGCTGGAGACCGTCGGTGGTCAGGAGTATGAACTCGATGCCGTTGTCCTGGCAGGCGTGGCAGACGCCGCTGAGGATACCGTAAACTGCGCCGGAGGGGTCCGTGGGCTTGAGGTCGTTTATGAGCAGGCCGATGACCTTGTCGGCCTTGCCGCCCATAGTCCTGCCTGCGGCGTTGGGGACGTAGTTGAGCTCCTCCGCTATTTCGCGTATCCTCTGTCTGGTCTCAGGATTGACATCCGAGTAATCGTTCAGGGCTTTGGATACCGTCGTGATGGAGACCCCGGCCTTTTTTGCCACGTCCCGAATCGTGGTCCTGTCCATACGCTTTCACCTCGGCTATAAGAATAGCACATCCGAAAGCGTTTTCCAAGACAGATTTCTTACATATTTGTTAAAAAACGCAAATGCGCAGCCGTTTCACAGCAGCATGAGCCGCAGTATCTCCTTATCCGTTCCGGCCATGCCGCGGGAGCCGAGGGAGCCTATGCGGCGGATGGTCTCCTCTGTGTCGGCGGCCACTATGCCGTCGCCGCCGGCGAAGCGCTTGCCCTGCATGGCCAGGCGGTGGGCCAGGAAGGCGGAGTCGAGCGCCGCCGCGATCTTTGCCGCGCAGGAGGCCTTCGCCCCGTCGCAGATCATGCCGGAGACTACAGCCAGAGTGTTGACGACCGAGGAGGCGATCTCCTCCCGGCTGCCCCCGCGCAGCCAGGATGCCGCCGCGGCCACGCCGCTGGAGGCGCTCGTCGCGCCGCAGTAGGCCGAGAGCCGGCCTATGTGCCGCTTGACGTGCACCGAGACGAGGTTGCTGATGAGCAGCGCCCGGAGCAGCTGCTCGCGGCTGCTGTCCCAGGACTCCGCCAGCGAGATGACCGGCAGGGACACTGTCAGTCCCTGATTGCCGCTGCCGGAGTTTATGACCACCGGCATCAGGCAGCCGCTCATCCTCGCGTCGCTGCCCGAGGCGGCCATGGCGGCGGCGCGGACATAGGGGCCGTAGTTCGCGTGCTCCAGCAGGGCGCGGCCTACGTTCAGGCCGTATTCACCCAGAAAGCCCTCGATGGCTATGGCCCTGTTGCACTCGATCTGGCTTTCAAGCAGCTCCCGCTCCGAGGAAAGGTCCGTGCCCTCGGCGTAGTCCAGAATACCGTTGAGGCTCAGACATTCGTAGTCCGGCCCACCGGCGGACTGCTGCTCTCCCGCGCCGCCGGCTGCCAGCTCCTCGCCGTCCAGGCGGCGGCCGACTATGTTGGTGTGCGAGCCGCGTATCTCCACCTCGGCACGGTGCGCCCCGCCCTCGGCGGACAGACGTATGTGCAGCGGCTCCTCCGACTCCAGCAGCCCGACGCTGCAGGCGCCGGATTCAAGCAGCGCGGCCGTCTCGGCCCTGTGCGCATCCGTGACGCCGTGGAGCACGTTCAGCCCCGCCCCGGCGTCGCCCCCGACGGCGCCTATGAGCGCGGCGGCCTCGATGCCGCGCAGGCCGCCCGTCCCGGGGACGATGACGCTCTTGACATTTTTTACGATATTGCCGCTGCAAAGGACAACGAGTCGCTCGGGCATTGCTCCCAGGGTCTGCCTCGCGACGGCGGCGGCATAGGCTATGGCGATGGGCTCCGTACATCCCGTGGCGTAGATAAGCTCGCCGCGGAGTATCTCTCTGTATGTGTCGAAAAGCTCCATAAGCACCCCCAAAAACTCATTGATATAATACAAGTATAAAGATAAAGCCCGGCCCCGTCAACGCAAGGAGGCAGGATTTGACGATTTTTAATATACCGGGAGGGGGTAAGCTGTGTAAAGTAACGGCGGTGGGGAAGAAGGTTTGAATATGGGACCCGGCGGCCTCAGCACTCTATGGCGACCTTCACCACGCCGTCGCGGCGGTTTTCAAAGAGCTCGTAGGCGGCCTCGATCTCGCGCAGGGGGTAGCTGTGCGTTATGAGGGGCGTCGTATCGAGCAGGCCCCGGGCAATGAGTTCCAGCGTCTCGGCGCAGCGGCAGCCGTCCACGCCGCCGGTCTTGAAGGTGAGATTCTTGCCGTACATGTCCGGCAGGGGCAGGGTCTGCGGCCCGTCGTAGAGGGCCACGACGGTGACGACGGCATTGGGCCGCGCGCACTCCCAGGCCAGGCGGAAGCTCTCGGGCGTGCCCGCCACCTCCAGTACGGCATCCGCCCCTCCGTGGGCGCTGTGGGCGAGCACGAAGTCCCGCAGACCCTCCGGCCCCGTAACCAGCGCCTCTGGCCAGTGCCGGCGCACGAAGTCCCGCCTGCCCGCGTCCGCCTCGCAGACGATGACGCGGCCCGGCGACTTTAGCAGCACGCACTGGAGCGTACACAGCCCCGTCGGCCCCGCGCCGATGATGAGCGCCGTGTCCCCGGGGCTTATCTCCGCGATGTCCGCGGCCCAGTAGCCCGTCGCCAGCAGGTCGCCCACGAAGAGCGCCTGCCTGTCCGAGACGCCCTCGGGTATGCGGTCGAGCCCCTGGTCCGCGTGCGGCACGCGCACGTATTCGGCCTGCCCGCCGTCTATGCGGCAGCCGAGCGCCCAGCCGCCGTCCTTATCCGTGCAGTTGTTCACCCAGCCCCTTTTGCAGAAGAAGCACTCCCCGCAGAAGGTCTCGACGTTCACCGTCACCCTGTCGCCGGGACGGACGGAGCGCACCGCGGGACCGACTGCCTCCACGACGCCCACCATCTCGTGCCCGACGGTTATGCCGGGCACGGCGCGGGGTACGGAGCCGTGCTTTATGTGCAGGTCGCTCGTGCAGATGCTCGCGAGAGTCACCTTTACGATGGCGTCCCGTTCGCCCAGCAGCACGGGCTTGGGCTTTTCGAGCAGCGCGAATTTCCCGCGCTCGACGTATGTGTAGGCCAGCATGGCGTATCCCTCCGAAAAAGTTTTCACCGCAAGTTTACCACTTCCGCCGCCCGGCGGCAAGCGGCGTCACCAGCAGCGCTTGCAGGCCTCGTAGCCCTGGGAGATGGCGTAGTCGAGCGTGACCTGCCACGAGGTCTTGGTGTTGCCGCAGTCGGGGATGCAGTGGTACTTTGAGCCGGTGCTGGTTATCCAGACCATGACGCCGCTGCCTGAGCCGCCGCCGTCCGCGCCGACCGCGGCGTCCGCGGAGCCGCCTGGCGACGCCCCGCCGGATGTGCTGGAAGAAGAGCCCGAGGCCGAGCCGTCACCGGATGCTTCGGCCGTGCCGCCGCCCGATGAAGTCCCGCCGGTCTGAGCCTGCCCGGAGCCGTTTCCCGACGCTGCCTGGGACGGCGAGGGCGTCGGCGCTGGGGTGGGAGCAGGCGTGGGCGACGGAGTGGGCGCGGGTGTTGGTGATGGAGTGGGCGTCGGAGTGGGCGCAGACGTCGGAGCGGGCTCCGATACGGCCTCGGACGTGGGCTGGACGAGCGGCTGCGCGCTCTCGGCCGGGTTTTTCGACTCGTCCATGGCATTGCCTACGGCGCCGATGACGAGCAGCGCTATTATGAGCCAGAACCACCATTTTTGGTAAAATTTCTTTTTCATTCCATTCTCCCCTTTGACTGCCATTTTACCACCTGACTTCCAGCTGTCAACAGCCGCTGCGGAAAGGTTTGAAAGCGGCGGCGCGGCGTGTTATGATGAGAACAGAAGTTTGAAAAACAATGCACAGGAGGGCTGCCCATGTACGATTTCGACGAGATAATAGACCGCCGCCACACCAACGCCATGAACACCGACGGCTTCCGCGACTACATCTTCCACGCGGACGAGAGCATGGTGTTCCCGTACAAGGACGAGGAGTTCATCCGCATGTGGGTCGCGGACATGGAGTTCGCCACGCCGGACGTCGTCATAGACGGCATCCGCGAGCGGCTGGACAAGCGCATCTTCGGCTATACCCGCGTCTTTGAGAAAAGCTATTTTGACGCCTTCGCCGCCTGGTGCCGCCGCCGTTACGGCTGGGAGTTCGGGAGGGAAGAGCTCGTCATGTCCAACGGCGTCATCCCCGCGCTCTTCGAGCTCGTGGAGTACATCTGCGCCCCGGACGAGAAGGTGCTGTTCCTCACCCCGTCCTACGCCTATTTCAAATATGCCGCCGACCACAGCGCGCGGGAGTATGTCTGCTCCGACCTCGTGAACACGGACGGGTACTACAGCATCGACTGGGACGACTTCGAGCGCAAGTGCGCCGACGAAAAGACCAGGCTCTTCATCCACTGCAACCCCCACAACCCCAGCGGCCGCGTCTGGAGCCCGGAGGAGCTCGAGCGCCTCGCGGATATACTCGAACGGCACGATATGTGGGTCATCTCGGACGAGATACACTGCGATCTGCTCCGCCGCGGCCTCGTTCACACGCCCCTGGGCAAAGTCATGCCGGACTACGGGAAACTCGTCACCTGCATGGCCCCGAGCAAGACCTTCAACATGGCGGGGCTCATGCTCTCAAATATCCTCATCCGCGACGAAGGGCTGCGCAGGACCTGGCTGGAGCGGCACTACAACTTCGACAACCCCCTGAGCATCGCGGGCGCGCAGGCGGCCTACGAGAAGGGCGAGCCCTGGCTCACGGAGCTGCAGGCCTATCTCGACGCCAACTTCGCCTTCGTGGGCGAGTACCTGGCCGGGCACCTGCCGCGCGCGAAATACCGCGTGTCCGAGGCGACCTACCTCGCCTGGGTGGACCTCGGAGAGTACTTCGCGCCCGATGAGGACCTGCCCATGTTCTTCGCCTACCGCGCGGGCGTCCTGCTTGAGGGCGGGAACATGTTCGTGCAGAACTCGGACTGCTTTATCCGCCTGAATCTTGCCTGTCCGCGCGCCGTGCTGGAGGAGGGCCTCCGCCGCATCTGCGTGGCCGTCAACACCAAACACACGGAGCCCTACAGAGGCGAAAACTGAAAAAACCGCCCCGGACATCTCGTCCGGGGCGGTTTTCACTCTGCCATGGCCTCGAGGGTGGGGCCGGTGAGGCGGTAGGTGGTCCAGTCGCTCTGGGGAGCGGCGCCGAGGGAGAGGTAGAAGTCTATGCTCGGCTTGTTCCAGTCGAGGCAGGCCCAATCGAGCCTGCCGCAGCCGCGATCGAGCGCCGTGCGCGCCAGATATCTGAGCAGCGCCCGGCCGCAGCCGTGGCCGCGGTACTCAGGCTTCACAAAGAGGTCCTCCAGATAGATGCCGCCGCGGCCCAGGAAGGTCGAGAAATTCCCGAAAAACAGCGCAAAGCCGACCTCTTTCCCATCTGCCACTGCGAAAACTACCTCCGCGCCGTGCTTTTCAAACAGCCACTCGTGCAGCAGCTCCTCCGTCGCCACGACCTCGTCCAGCATATGCTCATAGTCCGCGAGCTCGCGGATGAAATCCAGAATGAGCGCCTCGTCCCCGGGGACGGCCCGCCTTATCTCTATATTTTCCATACCTTCCTCCGATGCTCAGAATAAAAGGGGAGCCGGTGCCAGCGGCACCGGCTCCCAAAGCTGTGTTTTTATCAATACATGCCGCCCATGTCGGGAGCAGCGGGGGCCGGGGCCGCCTTCTCGGGCAGGTCAGCCACAAGGCTCTCGGTGGTGAGCACCATGGCAGAGACGGAGGCGCTGTTCTCGATGGCGCTGCGGCAGACCTTGGTCGGGTCCACGATGCCCATGGCTATCATGTCGCCGAACTTGTCGTTCGCGGCGTCGTAGCCGAAGGTGGCGCTGCGGGAGGCGGCGACCTTCTCCAGGATGACCGCGCCCTCGACGCCGGCGTTGGAGGCTATCTGGCAGATGGGGGCCAGCAGGGCCTTGGCAACGATGCCAGCGCCGGTCTTCTCGTCGCCGCTGAGGCTCTTTTCGAGCTTGGCAGCGGCCTTGGAGGCCATGACGTAGGCGCTGCCGCCGCCGGCGACTATGCCTTCCTCAACGGCCGCGCGGGTCGCGTTCAGGGCGTCCTCGATGCGGAGCTTCTTCTCCTTCATCTCGGTCTCGGTGGCCGCGCCGACCTTGATGACGGCCACGCCGCCGGACAGCTTCGCCAGACGCTCCTGGAGCTTCTCGC
>OGXR01001765.1_pt1 | contig 15193 bp, 17 predicted proteins | sample 1576331 | NCBI WGS metagenome assembly OGXR01 (sample SAMEA3541473, study PRJEB24748) | human gut metagenome | biome: human gut; feature: human-associated habitat; material: faeces | place: China | collected 2012 | reverse complement strand
GATTGGCAGTCCATTATTAAGTTTTTTATTATGTTCCCTTTGTACACCGTTGCAACTGTTGCATAGGGTCAATTCAAAATGATTTCTATTGGTTTTTAGAAGTCCTTCTTTTTGCAGCCTGGAAATCTCCGTAGACATTGCCGCGCGGTCAATGCAAAGGTAGTCTGCCAACTGCTGCCGGTCAAAGGGAATATCGAAGGAGAGCGACGAATGCCTGGTGGACTCTGCCGACAGATAAGACAGCAGCTTATCCCTGGTCGTTCGCTTGCCGACATGGGTGATATTATCGTTAAAAACCAGGATTTTATTGGCCAGCACGCTGACCAGGTTGCGGATCAGCTTCTGGTGGTGTTCGCAGGCCGTCGGGCAGGAGACCAGCAGCCTCTGGACGTTTAAGAAGATGATCTCACAAGCGTAACCATTGTAAGAATGGAAGTTCCCTGCTGCGGCGGTCTGGAGATGGCGGCCAAGAAAGCAATTCAAAACAGCGGAAAATTCATCCCCTGGCAGGTCGTCACCATCAGTATTGACGGTAAAATCATTGAGTAAAAGGAGCATACAACTATGGAGCAGAAGATGTTTTGTTTTCAGTGTGAGCAGACAGTCGGATGTACGGGATGCACAGGAAGTGCCGGTGTCTGTGGGAAAAAGGCAGACACCGCAAAATTGCAGGATGAACTGACAGGTGCGTTGATTGGTCTGGCAAGAGCAGTCGATGGTGCGCAAACCATTTCCAAACGAACCGGACAGATCATCATTGAAGGGCTGTTTACGACAGTTACAAACGTGAGCTTTGACAATGCGGCCATTGAAAAGATGATACAAAAAGTCAGAGCTGAGAAAGAGCGGCTGGTTCCCGATTGCAGCAGCTGTCAGTCCCCCTGCGGTAAGACAGACGAATACGATATGCGGCAGCTGTGGAATGCCGATGAAGATATCCGTTCTTTGAAATCGCTTATTCTGTTCGGAATTCGCGGAATGGCAGCCTATGCTTATCATGCAAGTGTTCTGAATTATGAAGATGCCGAAGTGGACCAGTTTTTCTGCGAAGCCCTATTTAGAATCGGTTATGAAGAAAGCGTCGAACGGCTGCTTCCTACCGTGCTGAAAGTCGGAGAAATCAACTTGAAGTGCATGGCACTTCTGGACAAGGCCAATACACAGACCTATGGGACACCGGAACCGACCGCTGTGCCCCTTGCCGTAGAAAAAGGGCCGTTTATTGTTGTGACCGGTCATGATCTGAAGGACCTTCAGCTTTTGCTGGAGCAGACCGAGGGAAAAGGGATTAACATCTACACCCACGGTGAAATGCTCCCGGCCCATGCCTACCCCTTCTTAAAAAAGTTCTCTCACCTGAAAGGACATTTCGGAACCGCATGGCAGAATCAGCAAAAGGAATTTGATCATCTTCCCGCTCCGATCCTCTACACCACAAACTGCCTGATGCCGCCCAAAAACAGCTATGCAGACAGAGTATTTACAACAGAAGTAGTTGCTTTCCCGGGTGCTGTTCATATTGACGAACAGAAGGATTTTACGCCGGTTATCGAAAAAGCACTGGAACTGGGCGGTTACAAAGAAGACCGGCAATTCTCCGGTATCAATGGCGGCACGAAAGTGACAACCGGTTTTGGTCATGCAGCCATCCTATCCCATGCGGGTATTGTCGTAGAAGCCGTAAAATCCGGGGCCATCCGCCATTTCTTCCTGGTTGCCGGTTGTGACGGTGCGAAACCGGGCCGAAACTATTACACAGAATTTGTGAAACAAGCCCCTTCTGACAGCATCGTCCTCACCCTGGCCTGTGGCAAATTCCGTTTCAACGATCTTGATCTGGGAGAAATCTGCGGTCTGCCTCGGCTGATGGATATGGGACAGTGTAATGATGCCTACGGCGCAATTCAGGTCGCCGTGGCACTTGCGGAGGCTTTTGGATGTTCTGTAAATGAACTTCCGCTCTCCTTCGTTCTGTCCTGGTATGAGCAGAAAGCGGTCTGTATCCTGCTGACCCTACTGCATCTCGGCATTAAAAACATCCGCCTTGGTCCTTCTCTCCCGGCGTTTTTGTCCCCCAATATTCTGAACTTCCTGGTGGAAAACTATGGCATTGCGCCTATTACTACACCGGAAGAAGACATGAACGCCCTTCTGAACCAGAAATAAAGCGAGGATTCCGCCGCTCAATTCACTTCCCCACGCATCAATACCTTTCAATTCCACTTTCTCTCCCTGTTCCCCATACAAAGACACAGCCCGGCAGGTATCGAAACCTTGCCGGGCTTGTCCTTTATTCGTTAAGCACCGCATTCCAGAGCTCCACTCCGGCTCTTTCCCCAAGCCTTTGACCTCCGAGGAAGAACGCCATTACTTAGCTCGTGCCGCTCAAGGTGACCTGGAGGCCAGAAGGCTAGGAGGTTACCACCTGAATATTTGAAAAGTGGGATTTTGGGGCCGATATATTTATTGAAAAGTCTTGAAAAATAAGCCGAAAAGATATTGAAAAGTTGGTTCGCAAAGAAAGAGAAGTCCGCTGGCTAGAGGGAGTAGAACGAATAGCAATTGGAAAGTGCAATGGGAAAAGAATAGGGCGGTTATCGGATAAAAGCCCATCTATGTCATATTGCACAGAAATAAAAAGAAGCTCTAGGTGAAAAAGATGAATATTCGTTTCAACTGACGATTTCCGTTGCCTGTCTGGCGCAAAGGTGCTAAGCTAAAAACATAACGAGGAGGGGACTATTATGACAGAACTGGAAACCATGCAGCGGGCGAAAATGTATCTGGACAAGCTGGCCCAGGGGATCGACCCCATTTCGGGGCAGGAGATCCCCAATGATTCCGTGCTGAACAATGTTCGGTTGGCGAGGTGCTTTTTCTATGTTTCCGGGATATTGGATCAGGTCATTGCCAACGGCGGCAGGGTAATCTCGGGAGAGAAGAATTTCTATATCACCCAAGAGGAGATTTCCCGTTTGCAGCCTTCACAGGAAGCACTTCGAATTACCCAGTTTGCAGATCGAATCACGGACGGGGTCCATGATCCGGCTAGGAAGCGGCTGAAGGCGACCACGATCACCAATTGGTTGATAGAAAAAGGCTTCCTGGAAAAGCGGGTTGACGAAGCCGGAAAATCCAAGCGGCTACCAACGGCGGCAGGAGAGCAGCTGGGCCTGTCTGTCCGGGAGATGCAGGGGAAGGCCGGACCTTTTCAGGCGGTGTACTACGGGGCAAACGCACAGCGGTTTATTCTGGACCATCTGATGGACATCCTGCGGGAAGAACAATAGCGCAATAGATAAGGAGTAGAATATGACATTAGAAAAACAAGATGCGGAGCTTTTTTATCAGCTTTGGTTCCCTTTGCTGGACTTCGTGAATCAAAAATACCGGGTATGTCCCGGCATGGGAACCATTGACCGGAGCCGAGGCGTCGATGCTGCTGAAGCGAAGAAGATTGCAGATTATTTGTGGTCCCACACAGAGGTGCTTCAGGGATACATTGCCTATGCAAAGCTGCCGGAGGAGCAGGCCCAAATTGTGGCGGGGTGGGTGCAGTGCAAGCCGGGAAAGTACATTGTGGAACGGCATTTGAAAAAGGGAACCGTTTTCATTTCAGAGGATGACCAGACGGTCTATATGGTCAAAGGGCTGTTTTCCACCTGGAGGAGATGCTGGGAAAAGGCCCGGTACTGCTGGATGCCGTGTTGATCCCCTTTAAGGATGCGATTATTTCGGATGGATTGGTCAGGGCCTATCCGTTCCACTTTGGACGTGGTTACAGCGAAGCGTTTAAGGATATCTATAGAAAGGCCAAGGAGGACAAAACGATTCGTTTTTCCTTAAGCGGCGGCGAACCGGAACGTCATCCCAACAAGGAAAAAGAAACCGGCACGGTGGAAAGCTATGTGATCAAGGTGTCTTTGGGACGCAGTTGTTACCGGTACATTCAAATCGGCAAGCAGAAAACCCTTGGTGCGTTGAGTGAAGCGATTTTGGCCGCTTTCAAATTTGACGATGACCATTGCCATGCGTTCTTTATAGATGACCGGTATTGGAGCGATTTCTGTGCCTATTATTCCGACGATATGGATGAGGGCTGCCGAATGTCCTACAAGATGCCACTTGGACGACTTGGACTGGAAAAAGGCGATAAATTTAAGTATTTGTTTGATTTTGGAGATGAATGGCGTTTTCAGTGCAGAGTGATGCAGGAATTGGAGGAGAAAACGAAGTCTTTCCGTGTGATCAAAGCGGTTGGAGACCCGCCGGCGCAGTATCCGGGCTGGGATGACGAGGAGCTTTAACCAGGAACTGCGGGATAGCTTGACGTTTGTAATGCAGAACCATCGTGGATAAGACATTTGAAAAGGAAACATCCCCGGCAGGCGTGATATGCTCCCTTTATGAGAGACAGTGAAATAAAAACACTGTCAATCACGAAGGGAGCATTGTTCATGTCAAGAAACGGTTTGCAATCAGTGTGCGTTCCACGATGCTCCTTGAAGTAGTTCGTAATGCTTGAAAAATGAAGCAACGGGAGTACAGCATGAGGGTGAGCGTTCATGCAATCATCGTGAAGAAAGATGATTCCTGATGGACTTTGCAAAGGAATTATGGTAAAATAATGGTATATAGTAGTATTTGATAAGCAAATCGGAAAGGAGTGGTTGGGATGGGAAACATCTATTTTACGTCTGATTTAGAAATACAGGTTTTGAAAGCAATAAAGGAAGCATACGACTGTGCGGATGTAAAAAATGACCTGGACAGAATCCGATGGATGATTCAATACGGGACGAACGGGCAGGCCGGATACCTTGATTGGGAAATGCGGAAAAAATATCCCATGATCGATTACATGCTGCAAGTAGCAAATCATTTTCCAGCCCGGCCCGCAAGATACTGCGTGGAAACTGCTGCTTCATCTTTTGAAAAATCTAATCTGGAACAGGATTATTGGGGCATTCTTTGTGATATAGCGATTAAGAAAGGAATTAAGAAAAGGCTGGAAGATTGCATAGACCGTATTGAATAATCTTTGTAGCAAGCATGAGCAAGGAATGCTGAGGAGGGAAGAACATGGAGAAAAAATTAAACGTTGTTTTGCAGCGAATGGACAGCAAACAGCTTTCAAAACTTTGGCTTTTCTACAGGTACTATTTCAAAACAGATGAAGACTGCCTTGACTTTATATACGCAGCTGTGGTACATGAGCCAGTATACACAGATAAAGAACAAATGGAGTTGTTTTTCAAAGCATTTGAAGAGAAAAATTATGTTGACCCCAATGACTCTCTGTTCATTCCTCACCGTATGTTGAATTGCGTTGAACGCATGGTATCTGCTGCAAGAGATATGGAACATACGCAGCAAGGCAAAGATGTTTTCAAAATTGTTCTACTGATTTCCTGCTCTGAAACGCTCCAAACGCTGGGCGGCAAAAGAAGCGAAAAGTTTCTTGATTTTTGGAGTGCAATACATCTACGGTTGATAAGGACTACATAAGAGAGCATTTTATGCGTGTCACGAAAACTCTATATTCTGGTGAAGACGGTTTCTGGCAGTTTGCAAACGTGTTGCGTGAATATAGAAATGCCGCTGCTCACGAAGGACTATACTGGGAAACATGTTTCAAAAATACCAGTAATCAGGTGCCTATAATGATTACAACCAAGCTAAAACCAGACGATAAAGAAAAAGGAGCCTACCTTTTCGAGACAAATATAAGCTATCAAGAGTTCGAAGAAATTTTTGTTCGCACCTGTATCTCGTTTATTAAAAACTATGTTAGCAATCAGGAGGCCACCCATGCCGACATTTGAATGGATTGGAAAAAAGAAAGTCGTCAATCATCATTTGGAAGTACCCTATCGGGTATTGGAACGAAAATACAGTTTTGACGGGAATGGGCAAACAGAAGCCGATAACGGCAGTGAAAATATGATTATCTATGGGGACAATCTGGAAGCGCTGAAATCCTTGCTGCCCCAATATGAGGGGCAGGTGAAGTGCATTTATATTGAAATAATCATACCGAGTTTGATACAAAGGAATGGAATAATTAAAAATGTGCCTCTGCGGTGTAAAAATGGTCGTTACGGTGTAAACTGTGGCGGCTGTTATAATTTGTGACTTTTTTGTAAAAGAAAATTTTGATCCATTGACAAATTTATTGTCAATGGATATTATATATACAGGAAGGAGGTGCGAATATGGAAGAAATAATTCGTATGCAAAACAATCTACTTTTGATCCGGCGCACCGTTGGTTGGACAGCCGAGGAGTTTGGCGAGAAAATCGGTGTTACTCGCCAGACCATCAACAATATTGAAAGCGGTCGCAACAAGCTGACAAAGACACAGTATATCGCCATGAGAAGCGTTCTTGATGCGGAAATAGCACAGGCACAGGAAGACACCGAAATGCTCAAGGTTTTGTTGGATGTCCTTGTAGATCACCCAGAGAACTATAGTTCCGAAAACAGAGATGAACTTTTGTCGAAGGCAAACATGATGGCTCCTTCTATTCTTGCAGGAACGACCACTCGTGCTGATGTCTCCAAAGAATGGATGAAAGCTGCTGGGGTGATTGTCGGTGGAGCAGCCCTTTTGGGTCCGCTAGGCATTGGAGCGGGAATTGCAGCCATAAACGCTTGGCTTATCAAAGCATTCGCATCAGGCACAAAGAAGACAACATCGAAGGAGAAAAAAGATGGGTGATTATATAAAGAAGAAAAAGGAAATGGTATTCCAAAGTGTTGACTCCCTTCAGCAAGTAGTAAATGTTGTAAACGAAGCAGCCGCAGCCCTTAATGACTCCAAACGGACTATCAAGGAAAGTGCTATTCCAGAGGTTCTTGCCGGAGCCCTTGGAGCAAGCATTGGTGGTGTGGGGTCTTTTGCCGCCCTTTATGGTTTGGGTGTCGTAGGTCTCTCTGCTGCCGGTATCACTTCCGGCTTAGCAACTGCCGGTGCTATTGTGGGCGGTGGTATGGTGGCAGGCGTTTTCGTGCTGGCGGCGCCTATTGCCGTATTAGGAGCTGGTGGTGTTGGTTTAGCCTCTCACCTTAAAAACAAACAACTGCGCCAGGAAAAAGAACGTCTATACAAAGAAGTCCTTTCTCGTCACGAAGCTATTATTCAGGCTTTGAAAGATGAGGCTGATGCAGACAGGGAGCGTCTTGAATACCTACAAAGTCTGAACATCTTACTCCAACAGGCAGTTAAGAATTTGAGCCACGATCTGGGTGTTACGTAAAGGAGGTTTTCTATGGGAAGCCGAATCAAATTACCAAACATAGACTTTGCCAAGGCCGGAGATTACATAGGTAGGTTAGCCATAGATGTAGCAGAATTCGTCGGAAACCACAGGGAAAAGTTCCTTGGAGGTGGTTTGCTCCTGGTAGCCGTTGATGGCATCAGGGTGCGTCTTGGTCGTAAAAAGGATCAGAAAGCCTTTGAGGAAAGCTTCGTTAAACAGCAGAAGGTCGCACGCAAGCACGAAGCTGAAATCAACGCACTGCGGGTAGAGGCAGAACAAGCCTATGAGGCCAACAGGCGTGTCGATCAACTTGAGCAAATCGTAAAGAATATCTCTGAAGGAGGTGGTAGCGAGTGAGAAAGTTTAAGTACACGGAATTTGAGAAACGGATGAATCCTGTTCTGAAGTATCATGACGAGGCACTTGCAGACATCCACTTCCCATCCTCAGATGAGACGGATGCTACGATTGCGAGAACAGAGGCTTTGCTTCGGAGTCTTGGATACCAACCGGAAGCGCTTAAAGAGTTGGTCCCTATTCAGCAATCGAAAAAAGTCATGGTTGTTCCTACTTGGGAAGAACTGTGTGCCGAGGCAGTGAGACACGTTGGTACGGGCTGTGAATTGGAGTCAATTTTCACAGAGAAAGAAGTGCGGAGCAATGAACTTGCTATCCGCCAGCTCAACGAAGAGTTCAATGTTATCCATCGCCTGGATGCCTTTGATATCAGTATAGCCGCCCTTGCCGGACTGGTCGGTGCTGCTGTAGATATTTTGCTCGTTGGAGTACCTACCAAAACTCCCGAGGGTTTGAAGGGTGGGCCACTTGCAAACTATGTACGGGACTATTTTGACAAAAAGTTCCCCGAAGAAGAAATGCAGAAACTCGCAAACTCGAAGGTCAGCAAGGTTCCATATGATGCTCAGGATAATCGGCACACCACCATCCAAGTAGAGGGTCTCTCTGCCTACTATCACAGACTTCTCCAGTTGGGGCATGACCCTCTTTTGGGGTTCATATTCGGTGTTGCAGATATTCTGACTGGCAGAATGACAACGATTGACAAAGCTGGAAACATAGTATCCCAGGTGATGGAAAACTATGCCGACCGCAAAGAATACGATATCTTTGCAGCCTTGGCGAAACAGGTCATTCATTTCAAGTCGGATGTTACTACATCGATGGGACTGCCTGCACCTTTGATGGGCCTGTTTAATCTCCTTCAGTTCGGTAGCATTGGAGAAGAAGAACAGACCATTGCCGAAATCGTCCAAGGTATGTACTATGAGGGCTACGATTTCATACACTTCTGCTCCATGTCAATCCCCGCAATGCTTGTGGAAGTCATTGTTCGTTTAGGGTATGCCATCAAGCGGATCAAGGAAGGCCATGCGGTGAAGGATTCTATTCCACTGTCTCTGAACAGAGAGAAGCATCCTAAGTTGGCAACAATGCTGTTTATTGCTCATGCCGGTGCGACTGCTGCAAATGCAGGTAAAGTCTATTTTACACAAAACCCTGTTGCAATTAACTATCCGCAGTGGATTGCTTTTGGAAAGTACTCGTACAGCCAACTCAAGTGGGTTTTGCTTGAGAAACCAGCACTGCGTGAGGCATATGTGAGAGGAAAAATCAACGAGGATCTGGATGCCGTTCTTGCGGAAGCGAATGCAACCTTTGATAGGTTTGCTGAAGACTACATCGTGGTTTTCAATTGAGATGAGGTGACCTTATATGAAAAAGACGCTCACCCAGAAGCAGATTGCCGATTATGAACAACTCTGCCGTGATCGCAACAACGGTCGACTGCTGACCCCGGACGGACTGCGGTTCATCTGCGAAGCCAATAACTATGACCCGGAAGCCATCGGTCGGCACTTCCTTGAGGTGCTGGCGAAAATGGGACAGCAGTAGATTTATTCACATCAATGCGGTATTATTTGAACATAGGAGGTGGGCTTAATGGACAGAAAAGGTGACTTGATTTCATTCAGTAGCTACGGTTGGCACAAGGGATTTTATAATGTCGATGACGTTGATGATATAACAGATGCGCTACTCAGAATAAGGTATACGGATTTCTTTGAGTATCCAGAAGATGACGAGTTCCCGTATGATTCAGCACATTCTCTTTTGTGTGGTTCATGCAATCATTTTGCAGTGGCGCTCAAAAATGTGCTGGGATATACTCCATACATAATCGAAGAGACCGACAAAAAGGGGTTCCATGCCTTTTGCCAGGTATACAAGAACGGCAGATTGTATTATGTTGATGCCAGAGGAGTGACTTCCAGCTTTGATGAGTTTATGGTTGTTGCGCAAGAATTTGTACGGGGTGAATATACCATTCGAGAGGCCACGCAGGATGTTATCGAAGAATGGGAAAGCGGCAGCGAATATAATGACGAAGCCTATGCCTTTGCCGAAGCTGTGATTAAAGAATATATCGAATGCTACACGGTTTGATTTATATGAGAAAATGCCTCACCGCTGGTGATTAGCCAGTAGTGAGGCATCTTTGCGTTTATAGGGTTATGCCCGGAGTTCCTGTCCGTTTTTGAAGGTGAACCGTAAGCGCTCAATAATTCCCAGTCCCCACCAAAAGACAGCAGGCCCCACACCCAGGGCCTGCTGTTACTCAAGATATGTATTTGTATAAGCATCGGAGTTTGGAATCTTACGATCCTCTTGGATGTTGGGTGTCCAGGGCATGAAAGCCTCCAATCCTTCATGGGAGGGCGACTTTCCCGGATATGGAAGCTCCACCAGCACACGCTGTAGATAGGCGAATGGTTCTACTCCGTTTGATTTTGCGCTTTCCACCATGGAGTATACCACCGCACTGGCTTCGGCACCTTTGGGCGTATCGCAGAACAGCCAGTTCTTGCGGCCCAGGGTAAACGGACGGATCGCGTTTTCTGCCAGGTTAGGGGATATTTAGTAAGAAAGCCATTCAGAAGCACTTTCAGTTTCTTCGATGCTTTGCTGATAATAGAACCGCCGAGTGCCGAATAATAGACTTGGCGGTGTGAGACGTCGACCAGGGAACCAGCCTCCTACTTGATTTCAGGGTATCCCCACCCCTTAAAACGTGAATTAGAAGTCCCTCCCGAACGTTGCCTTATGTCATTGCCTTTATTTGCGTTTTCGATTATAATAACAATGAATTTTGTAAGAATATGTGGACATAACTGCAACATGTGCGCTTGGAGGCAACCTATGGACGAACGAATAGCAGCCCTGACAGCCCAGATTGAAAAGCTCCAGGCGGAGAACACGCTCCTCAAGCGCCTCCTGGACGAGGCGGGTATTTCCTATGTGCTGCCGACTCCAAAGCCCACAGTGGAAATTACAAGGCAGCTAGCCCGCCGATTCTATTCCTATTTCTGGGGCCGGACGGATGTTTACAGCAAACGCAGTGTGAACAAAACGACGGGGAAGGCTGGATACCATCCTCAGTGTGAGAATCTGTGGAAGGATGGGATTTGTCCGAAAAAGTCCGGGAAGAAGGTCAAATGCGGGGATTGTGCCAACCGGAAGTGGCGGCAGCTGGAAGCGGAGCAGATCATGGCGCACCTGCGGGGAGAAAAGCCGGATGGCTCTGATGTGATTGGAATTTACCCGCTGTTCCCGGATGGGACTTGTAGATTACTGGTATTTGATTTCGACAACCACGAAAAGGGAGCAGAAACTCTGGATTTTGGAAATCCGGATACCCGCTGGATGGAGGAAGTGGACGCCCCGCGGCAGGTATGCGAGGGAAATAAAGTTCCGTGCCTGGTTGAGAGGTCCCGGTCCGGGCGCGGCGGGCATCTGTGGATTTTCTTCGAAAGTGCCGTAGAAGCGGCCCTTGCCCGGCGATTTGGAATGGCCCTGCTGCAAAAAGGCGCGGAGACGGTGAATCTGAAGTCCTTTCGATTTTATGACCGGATGCTCCCGGCGCAGGACAGTGTTGGAGATGGAGAACTGGGCTATCTGATTGCGCTGCCATTGCAGGGGCAGGCATTGAAGAAGGATAACAGCACTTTTGTGGACAAGAACTGGAATGCCTACCCGGACCAATGGGAAGCGCTGTTTGCAGTGAAAAAGTTATCCGCACAGACAATGGAAAGCTGCATCAAAAGGTGGAATGTGCCGGAATCCGACCGAGGAAGCTTTTTGCCGGAAGACACCAAACCTTGGGAACGAAAAACATCCTTCCACAAAGAAGATGTGGACGGCCAGCTGTGTATGACCCTGGCAAACCGAATTTATATCGAAACCGGGAATCTAAAACCCAGGCTGCAAAATCAAATTCGTCGAATGGCGGCAATTCAAAATCCCATGTTCTACAGGAATCAAGCCATGGGGTTATCCAATTACGCAAATTCCCGGTTTATATATTTGGGAGAAGATGACAACGGCTTCTTATGTATTCCAAGTGGCCTTTTGGATGCGCTGCTGGACCGTTGCGGGGATGCCGAAATTCCGGTGAAACTGACGGATGAACGAGCAAAGGGAAGGACATTAACTGCCAAATTTACAGGAGAGCTGCGGGAAAAACAGAAGGAAGTTGTAGGGGCACTTTTGAAGCACGAATGTGGAATTTTAAGTGCCGCAACAGCCTTCGGGAAAACGGTCGTATGCAGCACTCTTATTGCGGAGCGAAAAGTCAGCACCTTAATTTTACTGGAATCCTCGGCACTGATCGACCAGTGGCAAAAGGCACTGGACGAGTTTCTGGAATTTCAGGAAGATTTGCCGGAGTATGAAACAAAAACCGGAAGGAAAAGAAGGCGGAAAAGCGTTGTAGGCGTGATCCACGGCCCTAAGGATACATCCACAGGCATTGTGGACATTGCTATGGCGGGTTCGTTGTGTAAAAAAGGGGTGTTCCATCCAAGGCTTCGGGAGTATGGTATGGTCCTGGTAGACGAGTGCCACCACAGTGCCTCGGAGACGTTGCGTTCCGTATTGCAAGAAGTTCATGCCACATATGTTTACGGCGTGACGGCAACGCCTTTTCGTGGAGATGGGCTGGAAAAGATCAACGAAATGCTTCTTGGCTCGGTGCGCTTTCAATATTCTGCCAAGGAAAAAGCGGCAGAGCAGGGAATCGACCACTACCTCGTGCCAAGATTTACAAGAACGTTGCTGCCCTTCGGTCAGGAAAAGCTTCCTGTGACCCATGCCTATGAGCGTTTGCGGAGGAACGAAAACCGCAATGGCTTGATTGTAGCAGATGTGAAAAAAGCATTGGAGGCAGGAAGAACGCCGGTGATTTTGACCCGATTTACGGATCAGGCGGCGATCCTCTATGAACTGCTGAAGGATTCTGCGCAGAAGCCGTTTCTTCTGACAGGTGAAATGCCTAAAAAGGAGCGGGAAGCGGCGATACGGCAAATGGCAGAGGTTATGCCGCAGGAATCCATGCTGCTGGTGGCGACAGGCCAGCTCGTTGGTGAGGGCTTTGACTACCCTAGATTGGATACGCTGTTTCTGGCAACCCCGGTTTCCTGGAAAGGTGTGGTGGAGCAATACGCCGGACGGCTCCACCGGGACTACCCCGGCAAGAACGATGTGTTTATCTACGACTATGTGGACAGCCATATCCCTGTGTTTGACAAAATGTACGCCAAGCGTTTGAAAACCTACAAGCGTATTGGCTACACCCTCTACGCACCGGATACCCCGGAGAAGCAGGCTGCCAACGCAATTTTCGACTCGGACACCTACCGCCCGGTTTTTGAACAGGATCTCCGGGAAGCTGTGGAAACAGTCCTGATTTCCAGCCCCACGCTGAGCAGAAAACGGGTAGAGAACTTGGTAGAACTTTTACTTCCAGCCCAGGAACAAGGCTTAAAAGCAGCAGTTATCACCTGGCATCCGGATGTGTATCGCTATGGAAATGACGAAAACCGGCTTTTATTATTGGAAAGCCTTCGGACGGCGGGGGTAGAGATTCAATATGCCGAAGAAACCTGCCAGCATTTTGCTGTGATCGATGAGAAAATCGTCTGGTACGGCAGTATGAACCTCCTTTCCCGGGACGATGTGGAGGATAATATCATGCGTTTGGAAAGCCTGGAGGTGGCGGAGGAGCTGCTGGGGATAACGGCCACGAATGCGTGTGGGGGAATGACTTTTAATGGGGAAGCTGATGACGAAAACGGATAAGCAATCTGAGTAGGTATACCAGGCCATTTTTAATAGTCGTTTGCAAATCGATGCAAGATGAACGAAAAAATCAGCATTCCCGTCGGAGTATTCTGCTGGAGTGAAATCTGTGTATTATGACAAAAATGCGAAGATTTATCGAAATATGACGCTGAACTAAGAATAAATGGCCCCAGCAGGCGAAGGTTGCTTGCTGGGGTTTGTCTATGTGTGGAGGACAGAAGGCTAGGAGGCTGCCACATGAATATTTGAAAAGTGGGATTTTTGGGCCGATGCCCCACAGCGGCTCCGAAAAGGGGGACAGCGGCAGCATTATTGCAGCACTGGAATCAGAAGCGGGGTGTCCGCCTGTAGTACGGCTGAGCTCCAGCGGCCTGAAAATTACAAAATCGGGTTTCGGGGCAAAGCTGATGGAAATGAAAGAACTCCGAAGAATTGCGTAATCACGCGCTTTATCGAATATAGGGAGTGCTGGATTCGATTCCCTTAGCGGTGCGGGAATGCTTGCAATTCAAGGGCTTTTCGCCCCTGAATTGTCTACACCGGACCGCCGTTTGCGGGCGGATTTCGCCTCCTGCCGGCGGTGAATCTCCTTGGCGCAGGCGGGGCAGTATTTTGTCCTGCCGGAGCGGGCGAGAATGCCCGTTCCGCAGACTTCGCAGCGGCGGAGTTTTTTCGGGCTGAGGATGGCCTGTTCCAGCTTTGGCTGCTGGGGCAGCACGGCGCGGCGGAACCACCGGCAGATCAGGCTGCGGGAGATAAACTGCGGGCAAACACCGTCCAGCAGCAGGCAGTCGCCATCCAAGAAGTTGCAGCAGCGCTTTGTAAGACCGCGCACGCTGCGGAGCTGCCCCGGCGTCAGGCGAAAGAGCGAGCCGTCCGGCAGGCGCTCGATGGGGTCAAGCTTGTGCATCTTCGCCCTCCTTTGCGATGCGGATGGGTTGCGTGCGATGCGGCATGAGAATCACCCCTTCAGGTGCAGCCCGAATGCACCGTTTTCTTCCAGAATTTTCAGATAGCCGTTGCCGGTGAGCTTGGCTTCTGCGGAGAGGTTCGTATCCAGCAGGAGGCGGGTGGGTATAGCGGTCATGTGGGTGTGGTTGTAGTAAGTGATTATAGTGTTTTCTCCTTTCGATTTTGAAAAACTTTGTTTGAAGGGCGGCTTGGATGGATTGGATTTCCCTTTCACCATCCCACGGACAATTTTTGCCGTTTGTCAGGTGACGCGAAAAAATTTTGGTCGTGCAGAAGGTCCTCTATATAACCAACGGACATATTTGCCAGTTTTGTCCGAAAAATTTTTAGGGTGGAGGAACCCCTCCTGCACACTCACTCCAAAAGATCCTTTCACTATTCAACGGACAGAATGAATCGGAGTGTCACGATTTTGTCACAACGAGGGCAAAAAAGAAGCGCCTGCCACTACGACAAGCGCTTTGGTTTTGCATCCATTATTCGAGCAAATCCTCTATATCTTTTTGATCGTATTCAATTTTCTGCATCAGCCGACAGACGCCGTCTGCCTCGTCCCGCTGCTGCAAAAGCTGTGCAAACGCCCGATAGAGTGCGGCCTGCCGCCGCTCGATCACGCCGCGATTCTGCTGCATGGCATCCGCTGCTTTGCGGATGGACAGCCCCTCGGAAAAGCGTTTCCGGAAGAGATCGGCGTAGTCGTTGAGCACCGTTTTGAGCGACTGCTGGGCAAACGTGAGATCCTCGCACATGGCCTGATATGCCTCGCGGTTGGATACGCCGATGTACTGCTTCCGCTCCC
>OGXR01001752.1_pt1 | contig 15236 bp, 14 predicted proteins | sample 1576331 | NCBI WGS metagenome assembly OGXR01 (sample SAMEA3541473, study PRJEB24748) | human gut metagenome | biome: human gut; feature: human-associated habitat; material: faeces | place: China | collected 2012 | reverse complement strand
CCTCTGTTTACCTGTACCTGACCATTGTCATCTACCCATGGTACTCTGAACATGATCTGACGATCCGGCTCTGTGATTCTCTCGAGGATAGCGTTCTTTCTGTAAAGCTCCTCATTTGCCTCGATTACAGGTCTTAAAGAATCAAGTACCTCTGTTACTGCCTGTAAGAATTCAGGCTGTTCAGCGTTTTTCTTCTGTACTACTGCGAGTACTTCATCAACATAGCTCATTTTTATATCTCCTTTACAAAATTATTTTTCACATCAACAAGTTTATTTTATATAAATCTATTGCTATAATCAAGTAATTTTTGAAGGTTTTATATAAAAAAAATTCATTTTATTTATTATCTTCATTTATATTATCCCAATTTTGGTACTGATTCTCCTCATCATCGGAATATACCACCTTGAAATAATCCGAGAGTTTTGCAAGTGAAGTTATAAGAACTTTCATTTCGTCGTCCGAAAGACCGTCCTTTATATGCTCTATCATATGACGGTGAAACTGCTCATGATGATAGTATGCACTCTTTCCCTTGTCGGTGAGTGAGAGCTTTACCACACGCTTATCCTCCTCACTGCGGATACGGTTCACGTATCCCTTGCGGGTGAGACCATCTATTGCCTTTGTCAGCGTGCCCAGTGTGATAGACATAAGCTTGGCTACGGTGCCGGAGCGCTTTGGCTCATCAACTCCTATTGCCTCTATTATATGCATATCGTTGATAGAAATATCAGAAAATTCGTCTGTTATCAGACATCTGCCCTCTATCTCTGTCAAATCCTTGAACAGACACACCAATAATTCATTTAAAGTTTCATCTGCCGTCATAAATTTAATTCATTTAAAGTTTCATCTGCCGTCATAAATACCTCTTTCTATTGCCACTCTATGGCGCAGGCTCCCCATGTAAGTCCTGCTCCAAAGCCTGATAAAATTATTTTTTCCTCATGCTTTATCATACCATCTTTGCGGACTTTATCAAGCAAAATCGGCACACTTGCCGCAGAAATATTTCCACACTGCTGTAAATTGGTCGGAAATTTGTCCATAGGCTGCTTAAGTCTCTTGGCAACCGACTCAATAATACGGATATTGGCCTGATGCAGCACATAGACGTCCACATCATCTGCGCTCCAGCCGATTTCATCAAGCAGCTCATTTATAGCCTTTGGCACTGTCTTTACCGCAAACTTGTATACAGCAGGACCATCCATGGTGACGTAGCCACCAAGTGCAGACTGCTTTCCATTGTCGGTAAACGGATTGACTACGGGACGATTGTCTCCGTCAAGCGCCTCACCGCCTTTTCCGTCCGAGCCCTGTACAAAGCCCTTTATGGCATCGCCCTCGTCTGTCACAACCGCTGCTCCTGCTCCGTCTCCGAAGAGCACACAGGTGCTTCTGTCATTCCAGTCCGTTATTTTTGAAAGAACCTCTGCCCCCACTACAACTGCCTTGTGAAATCTGCCGGTCTTAAAATATGCATCCGCTGTGGCAAGCCCGAATAAAAAGCCTGAGCATGCAGCATTTATGTCAAATGCCACTGCACTGCCCGCACCTATCTCAGCCTGAATCTGACATGCGAGCGATGGAACGATTTTGTCTGTGGATACGCTTGCCGCTATTATCAAGTCTATCTCACTTCCGTCAATTCCCGCATCCTGCAGCGCACTTTTTACTGCATCACATGCTAGTGAGGTGGTTGTCTCAGTAGTTGCAATGTGTCTGTTTCTTATTCCTGTACGCGAGCTGATCCACTCGTCAGATGTGTCCATTATGGCTGCCAGGTCATCGTTTGAGACCACTCTCTGCGGCAGGCAGCTTCCTGTTCCAACTATCTTCATAGAATTTCCTTTCCGGGACTAGAACTTGCGGAAACGCTTGTATCTTTCCTCCAAGAGCTGGTCCTTTGTCAATTTGCTTTCTTTTTCCAAGAATTTCTTCATGTTGCCCTTCATGTAGTTTCCGATTGATGAAAGGGCATCCTCGTCGGCTCCGCCAAACTCAGGTATTATATCATCCACGACATCAAGCTCCTTTAAGTCGTGTGCTGTAATCTTCATTACCTCTGCGGCTTCCTTTGCACGCTTTCCGTCCTTCCAGAGGATAGATGCAAAGCCTTCTGGCGAGAGGATTGAGTATGTGGCATTTTCCATCATCCACACTTCATTTCCTACAGAAAGAGCTAAAGCTCCGCCACTTCCGCCTTCTCCTATCATGAGACAAAGGATTGGCACCTTGATGCCGCTCATCTCATAAAGGTTTCTTGCGATTGCCTCACCCTGTCCGTTTTCCTCTGCTTCCATTCCCGGATAAGCTCCTGATGTATTGACAAATGTTATGATCGGACGGTTGAATTTCTCTGCCTGTTTCATGAGGCGCAGTGCCTTGCGGTAGCCCTCAGGTGATGGCATACCATAGTTTCTCTTTGCGCAGTCCTCAAGGTCTTTTCCCTTGTGAACACCGATAACTGTGACCGGCTGGCCATCTAAATATGCGATTCCACCTACGATAGCCGGGTCATCGCGGAAATATCTGTCTCCGTGCAGCTCCATAAACTCATCAAAGATATAGTCCATATAGTCAACCGATGCAAGTCTCTTAATCTGTCTTGCGGCGCTGACCTTGTCCCATACCTTAAATGGCTTAGCCTTTGCCTCGCGCTCCTTCATAAGCTCTGTCGGCTCGTAATTGTCGTCTGAGTGAAGCGGATCAAAATTGGCATAGCCAGTGGTAGGTCTGTGAGCACGTAAAATCTTGTAAAGAGTCTTCTTTAAATCCTCACGCTCAACTATCATATCCACAAAGCCGTGCTCAAGCTGGAACTCTGCCCTCTGGAAGCCCTCAGGCAGCTTCTGTCCGATGGTCTGCTCGATAACACGAGGACCCGCAAATCCGATAAGTGCCTTTGGCTCTGCAAGAATGATGTCTCCAAGCATTGCAAAGCTGGCTGTCACACCACCTGTTGTAGGATCTGTGAGTACCGGTACATATAAAAGCCCTGCCTTAGAATGACGCTTTGCTGCGGCTGAAGTCTTAGCCATCTGCATCAGCGAAATGATACCCTCCTGCATTCTGGCTCCACCTGAACAGCAGAATAATATAACCGGAAGTCTTTCCTCTGTGGCACGCTCAAATGCGCTTGTGATTTTCTCACCAACCACATGGCCCATGCTTCCCATCATAAATCTTGAATCAATTACACCAAGCACTGTCTCCTCACCGTAAATTTTTGTCTTACCAATGACAATACCCTCAGAAAGTCCTGTTTTCTCCTGAGTCTTTGCAATTTTCTCCTCGTATTCAGGGAAATTAAGAGGATTTCCCGTTGTAAGCTCTGTAAACCATGGCTCAAACGATTCCTTGTCAGAAACCATTCTGATTCTGTTTTTAGCGCGCACACGGAAGTAATAATTACACTCATAGCAGACGTATTTGTGCTGTTTTACAACTGATTTGAGCACAGTCTTGCCACACTTTGGACAAACAATTGTCTCAGGGACATCCTCTTTTGTTTCCTGTGCTGCACCGGCATTTTTGCCATCTGCGGCTGTTTTTGCGCTCTCAGCGTTCTTTGCTAAAATCTCTTCAGCCTCTATATTTTTATCTTTCTTCTTGAATAACTTCATCATGTCTCCTTATGCAATTAACCTATTGCAAATGTAAGCTCCGCCATACAGGCAACCTTGCCGTTTACCCTGGCAACAGCCTTGCCCACACCGATAGGACCCTTAACCTTTATAATCTCAGTGGTCAGCTCCAGCGTATCTCCCGGAACCACCTTCTGCTTGAACTTGGCATTATTGATGCCTGCAAAATATGCAGTCTTGCCTTTCCACTCATCCTGACAAAGAATGGCAACTGCACCGGTCTGCGCCAAAGCCTCAATAATAAGCACTCCCGGCATCACCGGATTTCCCGGAAAATGTCCCATAAAATGTGGCTCATTCATAGTCACATTCTTCTTGGCCACACACTTTACACCCGGCTGCAGCTCCTCAACCGTATCAATGAGAAGAAACGGACTGCGGTGCGGCAGAACATCCATGATCTGCTGCGTATTCATAATTGACATATTGCATATATCCTTTCTCAACTTATTGTAAACTATTTACATTCTTCGAGCTCCACAAAGTGGAGCAATGAAGCACAAAGTATTCCATAAACCTAAACTGCGCACATGCTTCGCGCTCAACAAAGTGGAGCCGGGAAGCGCACAGTGTGTTCTGAATGAAAAATATGAACTGTCACGGCGTTCCATCCGCTCCAATAGCATGAAGTGCTAACACCATATCACAGCCTGTCCTTGCAAAATGCCGTGACTGACTTCATATTTTTCACGAGGAATATACTGTGTGCTCCACCGGACCTCACAACCTGAATGCGCGAAGCCACTAAAAAAGCAGAAGCAATTTATTTATAAGCCTTGAGCAGAATACTTGCATTATGTCCACCAAATCCCAGTGAATTGCTAAGTGCATACTCAACAGGCTCCTCATAGCTGTCCTTGCAGTAATTAAGATCAATCTCCTCATCAGGAGTCTCATAGCCAACAGTCTTATGTATAAATCCATCCTGGATTTCCTTCACACATGTGATAAACTCAACAGCTCCTGCTGCTCCGAGCAGATGTCCTATCATAGACTTTGTTGAATTGATTTTAAGATTTGCCGCATCATCACCAAACGCAAGCTTGATTGCTCTTGTCTCAAAAAGGTCATTGTGATGTGTGCCTGTTCCGTGTGCATTGATGTATTTTACATCTGCCGGTGTGACACCTGCATCGCTCATGGCGTTGGTCATGGCTCTTGCTGCACCTGCTCCATCCTCCTGTGGAGATGTGATGTGATATGCATCCGATGAGCAGCCGTATCCGACTACCTCTGCATAAATTTTTGCGCCTCTTGCCTTTGCATGCTCAAGCTCTTCAAGGATAACTACTCCTGCGCCCTCACCCATTACAAAGCCGCTTCTGTTCTTGTCAAACGGAAGTGAGCACTTTGCCGGATCATCTACTGTAGAAAGCGCTGTAAGTGCTGTAAATCCTGCGATTCCGATAGGACATACACTGCCCTCTGTACCACCGGCTACCATCACGTCAGCCTCACCGTACTGGATGCTTCTGTATGCCTCACCGATTGTGTTTGTTCCTGTAGCGCAGGCTGTTACATCATTGATGCTCTTTCCCTTGAGGCCGAACTGGATAGAAACATTTCCTGCTGCCATATTACAGATCATAAGCGGAACAAGCAGAGGATTGACTCTGTTTGGTCCCTTTTCGTATAGCTTTTGTGTCTCGCGCTCCATAGCCTGAAGACTTCCGACACCTGAACCGATGGCGCATCCAACCATGTATGGATCTTCCTTTTCGATATCAAGTCCACTGTCATCAATTGCCTGCTTTGCTGCAGCTACTGCGTACTGTGAGAATGGCTCCATTCTCTTTGCAGCCTTTCTATCCATGAAATCCTGTGGATTAAAATCCTTAAGCTCTGCTGCAATGTGACATTTATAATCTGTTGTGTCAAATTTTGTGATGTGGTCAAATCCGATTTTTCCGGCCTTTACCGATGCCCAGAAATCGTCCACACTATTGCCGATTGGTGTTACTGCTCCAAGTCCTGTTACAACTACTCTTCTACTCATATTGCCATTCCTCCGTCAACAGACAGCACCTGGCCTGTGATGTAGCCTGCTGCATCTGATGCTAAAAATAATACTGCGTTTGCGATATCCTTTGTGTTTCCCGGTCTGCCAAGCGGAATCTGTGATAAAAGATTCTCCTTTGCCGCATCGGCAAGCACATCTGTCATCTCTGTCTCTACAAAGCCAGGTGCCACTGCATTTACTGTGATTTCTCTGCTGGCAAGCTCTCTGGCTACAGCCTTTGTGAGTCCTATGACTCCTGCCTTGCTGGCGCTGTAGTTGGCCTGTCCTGCATTTCCGAGTATGCCGGAAACTGATGAAATATTGATAATTCTTCCTGATTTCTGCTTCAGGAAATAGCGTGACATGTGACGGATTGTGTTGAACGCACCCTTAAGGTTTGTGTCAAGCACTGCGTCATAGTCTGCCTCGCTCATCTTCATGATGAGACCGTCTCTTGTGATTCCTGCGTTATTTACGAGGATATCTATGTGCTTGTACTCCTTGATGAGCGCTGTTATCATATTCTGGCACTCGTCAAAATCAGATACATTGCACTGATAAGAAACTGCATCACCGCCTGCTGCCTTTATCTCTGCAACAACGGCATCTGCCTTTTCCTTTGAACCATTATAATTTACTATTACAAAGGCGTGTGCTGCGGCAAGTGTAAGAGCTATCTGTCTTCCAATTCCGCGGCTTGCGCCTGTAACCAGGGCATTTTTACCTGTTAACATACTTTTCAAAATCCTCCAGTTTGTCTATGTTTACGACTTTTACGTCTCTATTTATCTTTCTCATAAATCCGCTGAGTGATCGTCCCGGTCCGATTTCCACGAACTCATCTGCACCGTCTGCGATAAGGCGCTCGATGGTCTGCTGCCAGCGCACTGACGATGAAACCTGCTGTGTCAGATAATCCTTGACGTCTGCCGGTGACTTCACATAGTCTGCTGTAACATTTGTGATATATGGCACCTTGATATCGTGGATTTCTACACTCTCAAGTGCCTCTGCGAGCTTCTCACCTGCACCCTTAAGCATTGCTGAGTGGAAAGGTCCGCTGACCTTGAGCGGTACGCATCTCTTGGCACCTGCCTCGCTGCATGCTGCTGCGGCGACATCTACTGCTGCCTTTTCTCCTGTGATAACAATCTGTCCCGGGCAGTTATAGTTGGCTACCGATACCACTGAATTTGTCTCAGCTGCTGTCTTTTTGCAGATATCCTCAATGACCTGCGGATCAAGTCCTAAAACCGCTGTCATGGCTCCACCTGTAGGAACTGCCTCCTGCATGTAGATTCCTCTTTTTCTGACAACTGCGAATGCATCTGCCATAGTCATGGCTCCTGATGCGATAAGAGCACCATATTCCCCAAGGCTTAAGCCGGCTGTCACATCCGGGGTTATTCCCTTGTCGATGATTGCCTGATATATAGCTGCCTCAACTGCAAGCATACATATCTGTGTGTACTCTGTGATGTTAAGTTTGTCGTTTTCTGTAAAACAAAGCTGTGGTATATCCAAACCTGTTTTCTCACTTGCAAGGTCGATTACTGCCTTTGCGTTTGGCATTGTATCGTAAAACTCCTTACCCATTCCTATATACTGTGAGCCCTGTCCGGGAAACATAAATACTCTCTTACCCATTTTCGGTTTCTCCTTATTTCTGGCAGGATACCGTAAGCCGCTCTTTGTAAGCTGCCCGGTATCCTTAAATTTGCATGTAAAAGTGAATACTGTCTATTTGTTCAGTCCCACTACATCCTCAATGATTTCTTTGCAGGTTTCCTCTTTTTTTACGAGGCCTGCGCTCTGACCTGCCATGACGCTGCCATATACGGTATCTCCGTCTACAACTGCTTTTCTAAGTGCGCCAAGTGTCATTTTTTCGAGCTCTTCAAATGGAGCTCCTTCCTTTTCCAGCTTGAGATATTGTCTGGTCATCTTGTTTCTGAGCACTCTGATCGGATGACCTGTGCTCATTCCTGTAACCTCAGAATCTATATCCTTGGCCTTTATGACCTTTTGCTTATAGTTTTCATGGACTATCGATTCTTTTGCTGTGACAAAGCGTGTGCCCATCTGTACTGCCTCTGCACCGAGTGCAAATGCCGCATTGAAGCCTCTGTTGTCTGCGATTCCGCCTGCTGCGATAACAGGGATGCTCACTGCATCAGCAACCTGTGGCACAAGTGTCATGGTAGTCTGCGCACCGATATGTCCGCCTGACTCCATTCCCTCTGCGATTACTGCTGAAGCACCACCTCTTTCCATGAGCTTTGCGAGTGCTACGCTTGCAACTACAGGGATTACGATGACGCCTGCTTCTTTCCACATATCCATGTACTTTGCAGGATTTCCCGCACCGGTGGTGACTACCTTTACCTTTTCCTCGGCGATGATTTTTGCTATCTCATCGGCCTCCGGATTCATAAGCATGAGGTTGACTCCGAACGGCTTATCTGTCTCCTTCTTTGCAGCGACTATCTGCTCCTTTACCCATGAAGCCGGGGCTCCGCCTGCTCCGATGATGCCAAGTCCGCCTGCATTGGACACAGCGCTGGCAAGCTCATGGGTTGCTACCCATGCCATGCCACCCTGAATGACCGGATATTTGATTCCAAGAAGCTTTGTTATTCTTGTTTCCATGTCTTTTAAGCCTCTACACCTTTGTTCTTAAGATACTCAATGATGTCGTTTACTGTTGCGATTTTCTCTAAATCCTCTGAAGGGATTTCTACTCCGTACTCCTCCTCGAGTGCCATTACAAGCTCGAAAAGATCTAATGAATCTGCCTCAAGATCCTCCTTGAAGTTTGACTCTAATTTGATATCATCCTCGTCGATTCCTAACTGATCTGCTACGATTTCCTTGATTTTCTCCAACATATTTCTGTTCTCCTTTTTCTGTGTTTATTTTCGGTTTTGTGTGCTGGTATATTTGCACTAGTTTGCATGTCAAATATTTTCATTATCAAATCATTTGACAGTGAAAGTATATCACATTTTAAATAGTTGTCAAGTCAAAGTATTTTTATTTTTCATTTTTTATATGGTACGGGACAATGATATACAATAAAAAACAGACTGTAATTTTGAGTGGTCAGCTCAATTTTACAGTCTGCTCTATATTAATCTCTCAAACACCCAACCGGCACAACCCGAACTCCTGACTCCGTGGTATATGCCATGGTTGCATTTGCGCAAATCACAATCAGTGCCGATGGTTCTTTATATACATCACGTGGATGTTTTTCTTTTTCCAATGCTTTCTCATTATATTTTAAGATAATATCCTTGAATCGCAGCAAGGATTTTTCCGCTTCCGGAATCTTGTTCACTCCGGTTTTTATTTCAATAAGCGCATAACGGCCGTCCTCCAACTGATAGACTGCATCTGCTTCTACGCCCATATCATCTGTATAATGCATCACTCTGGCATTGTGCTTTTCAGCAAATACAAGTAAATCTCTAAGCACCATATTTTCAAATACATGCCCAAATAGATCCAAATCGTTGATAAAATAGTCCGGATTAACACCAAGCGCAGCCAATCCTATAGAGGGATCAACAAATATATGCTTTTTGGCAGCTCTGATAGCTGTTTTCGAACGCAAATGCGGTGTCCAGGCATCTATATCCTTTACAACATATAATAGCTCCAGAGCATCTATATATGAAGAAAGCGTTACATCTGTAACATTCTGTGTGGCTTTTACATCTGAAAATATATTCTTGCGTTTTGCTGTAGTAGCCATATTTCTGGCATACGACCAAAGCAGTGTCCTTGCCCATTCCGGATTTCTGTTTACTCCATCAATCGCTGATATGTCCTTCTGATAAATCTGCCTATAATAATCCTTAGCTATTTCAAGCTTTGCACTGTCCTTTGAAAGTGCCATGCATCTCGGCCATCCACCTCTACAGACCGCAAAAAACAAATCCTCAAGCTTTATATCTGTGGTAAGTCCATCAATATCATATGCTTCATCTTCTAATAATTTAAACAACGATATGCTTCCGTTTGATTCTCCTGTCTCAAACAAAGTCATAGGGTACATCGTAACCTCTGTTATTCGTCCTGTACCTGTATGGGGTGTATTAATCTTCTTACTTGATGAGCCTGTCAGATAAAACTCTCCTACACTCTCCGGATTGTCATCGCACGCTTTTCTTATTGTTCCCCATATCTTTGGGGCATCCTGCCACTCGTCAAACAGTATTGGCTTAGGATTCTTTAAAAAGAGCTTAGGTGCAGTTTCTGCTACTGCAAGATACCCCTCTCTCTTGTCTTCATCCTGAAATTCAATAACAGTTTTACATCGTTCTCTTGCTGTTCTTGTCTTTCCACATCCTTTTGGTCCTGTGATGCTCACTGCATTAAATGCCTCTGTTTTTCTATCTATCACATCATCAACAATTCTGCTTATATATTCCATAAATATCTGCTCCCTTCATGGTTATTATACCATTTAATTCACAGATTATACAAGGTTATTTTATGTTTTTCGAGTGTTTTGTTTTGTATTTTTCTAATGTTTTATTTTATATTTTTCGAGTGTTTTATTTTACTTTTTTCGAATACTAAAAAGAGCAGGACAAGTATTTCTACCTATTCTGCTCATTTTTACATAATTTAATTGTTTAGATATAGATTATCTACCGGCTGTTCGCCATCTGTTTCACATAGTCGAGTGCCTTCTTAACCGATGGGATTGATATCACTATGATTGTGATAATTCCTTCTGCAGCAAGGTATGAACCATTGTAGGTCACTGAATATATGAGCGCATCTATCGTCTTGTTTCCTATCGTGACAGGTGCGTATGCTGCAAAAAACACAACTCCCGACAGCACTGCAAAGAAAAATCTACTGGGCTGCTCCGCCTCCGGTGGTACCACCGGTAGCTCCACCTGTGCTGTCCCCGGTGTTTCCACCTGTATTACCACCGGTGTTATCTCCTGTATTTCCACCTGTTGTACCGCCTGTGTTGCCACCGTTATTTTCTCCGGTATTTCCGCCTGTGTTGCCACCTGTCGTATCGCCGGTAGTACCACTCGTATTTCCGCCATTGCCGCCATTTGTTCCCTGACTGTTATTTTCACCCGGTGTAGTCGTGGTGGTTCCCTGAGTATTATTCGGGTTTGTTGTGGTCTGATCCGGTGTTGGAGTTCCCGCATCAGGTGTTGTCACAGTCTGATCTGTAGGATTTTCCTGCGTCTGATCGTCTGCAGGCGTATCCTGGCTGTCCTGATAATCACCCGATATTTGGGCATATGGCAGGAAATCTATTGGTGTAAGGTCAGCGTGTATCTGATCCATGTAGTTCTTCCATATTTCTGCCGGGTAAGAGCTTCCTGTCAGTTTTTTGACTGTCTCAGGCATATCGCAGCCTACCCATACACATGTGGTGTAGTATCTGGTAAAGCCACAGAACCAGCCATCCTTCTTATCGTTTGTGGTTCCGGTTTTGCCGGCGCAAGGCATACCATTGTCCAGATTAGCGCTACGTCCGGTTCCTGATTTCATAACATCTGTCATGACATCTGTCATCATACGTGATGCTGTCTCTGTATATATGACGGTATCCTTCTGCGATGATGTATATATGATATTGTTGTCAGAATCCACAATCGACTTAATACATGTCGGATTCCTGTACATTCCATCGTTCTCAAGTGTTGAATATGCAGATGCCATCTCCAGTGTGGATACACCTGTTGTAAAACCTCCAAGTGCTGTTGCTGTGACATAGTCATCCTTTACAATATTGGTAAAATTCATATCCTTGAGATACTGTAAGCCTACCTTTGGCGAGAGCTCATCATATAGCTGCCATGCTACAGTATTCAGTGACTTTTGAACGGCAAACCTGATGGTCACATCACCGTAATATGAATCACCCGAGTTAGACGGTCCTCCATCAAACTTGTGGTCATTTACGATGGTATCCGGTGTCTTACCACGCTCAAATGATGGTGTATACACAATGAGCGGCTTGATTGAGCTTCCCGGCTGGCGATGGCTTTGGAAAGCACGATTTAGCGTATGACTGACCGCATCCTGGCTTCGTCCACCAACTATTGCAACCACCTCGCCTGTGTCGTTGTCTATACAGGTTGCAGCACTCTGCAACTTAAATGTGCCATCATCGGTCGCGTCTGTAAAGTCCAAAAGCGTCAGGTCAATTGAATCCTGAAGCTGCTGCTGCATAGTCAGATCAATTGATGTATAAATCTTGTAACCGTCTGAGTAGAGCTTTTTCTGACAATATGAATACATCTCATCATATGAAGCATCATACTCCTTTTCTTCATCGTCTGAGTCAAAGTAATACTTGAACTTGAAGCCCTCATTCTCCATGAGCGCCCTCGTAGCGCAGTAATATGCATAGGTATCCACATAATTGTACTTGACCGTGTCATCCTTCTCAGGCATGTTGAGGGTTATCTCCTCGTTTATAGCGGCCTCATATTCCTGCTGTGTGATTTTGCCATCTTCCTTTAGATTTTTCAATATAAGATTGCGACGTGTCAATGTATGATCCTTGTTGTTTATCGGGTCATAGTATGTCGGGCTGTTCGGAATCGCACACAAAAAAGCAGTCTGCGACAAATCAAGATCCGAAAGCTCACAGTTAAAATAGCCATGGCACGCTGCCTGAATACCATAATATCCGTTCATGAAATAGACATTATTCAGGTAGAACTCCATAATATCGTTCTTGGAATATTTCTTTTCCAGCTCCATCGCTATGAACATTTCCTTGACTTTTCGCTGCCAGTTCTTGTTCGTATCCAGATAAATATTTCGGGCGAGCTGCATCGTGATGGTACTGCCACCCTGGGTAATTCTCTTGTTTTTTATAATTGACTTTGCGGCACGCACTATTGCCTTTAGGTCCACACCATTGTGCTTATAGAACTTCTTGTCCTCGATACTGACCATGCAGTTTACGAAGTTCTGCGGTATATCCTCATACTTCACATAGTCAGCCTTTTTGGTAGTGGCCGTCTCGGATATCTCATCACCGTTTGTATCGTAGAGCGTACTCGTGCGCGCCGGTAAAAATGTGTTTTTGTCAGATTTCTGCACGAGCTCTACCGCCTCTGAGTGAAGCTTCGCCACCTTGTCTGCATAGCCTCCAAAGTAATAAAAGCATAATCCACCGAGAATCAGTACCATCAGAAAAATCTGAAGCTTTATGAAAAACCAGAAAACGCGATGCTGCTTTTTCTTCTTTTTCTTTTTCTGTTTTGCCATTTCTAAACGTTACCTCCAAACTATCGGTATACCATTGTATATCGGCATACTTTATAGATAATTGACAACTATATCCAATATGTACTGTCTATTATACTACAATGCCTCTACATCAGATAATTAATAATTGCTTAATTTTCTATTATACCTTTATAGCACAAAAGGAAGCTATTTGCTCCCTTTATCACGCTATTTTACATCTTTATCACTGTTATAGTCAAGTAAATAGTTTTTCACTATGCTTTTTTCAATGCTTTTCGCTGTCTTTAGCCAAGCTGTTCAGCCAGAAATTCTGCTGCTGCACTCACCAGCTTTTCGGCAATCTCAAGCTTATCGCCTTTTTCATCGTAAACACAAAATATAACGGCTCCCGCACTATCACCATCATGCACTATTGCTGCAATTGCCTGCGCTTCACAGTCAGCTTTATCGTCCTTTACCACCGGTATCAGGTTATCGTCCTTTTTACTGTATAATGCACTTTTTCTCTTATCCATAATGTCTTCGAGCTCCTTGGACAAAGCCTTGCCTATATACTTTTTGTGGTTTTTCCCGGCTGCCGCTATTATCCCATCCCTGTCTGCCACACATATCGTGGCACCGGTTACCTTTGACAGGCTCTGTGCATATGCCTGTGATATATTCTTCAGGCTTCCAACCTGCGAATACTTCTTTAGCACTATCGTCTCGTCCGCATCCATATATATTTCCAGTGGGCTTCCCTCTTTTATATGCAGCATCCTGCGAAGCTCCTTTGGTATGACTATTCTGCCGAGGGAATCTACTCTTCTGGTCAATCCTGTGATTTTCACTTTATTGTCCTCCGGTTACTTTTTTGCATTTGCATTCATGCTTTGGAGGTAGTATATGGGAATTTGAATAAAATATACATTCGGTATGCACTGATACAGTGCTCTTTCATAATAGCTTTTATAATGTCACGGTATGTTTTGAATTTGATAAGGAATCTATATCCATCAGCTCACGCTCATCTGCAATATCCACATATACACAGTCATACTTCTTTGCCACACTTCTGCCACCCTTATCCCCCTCCAGTGATAAAAGCTGCGGGATAAGCGATGAATGAAATACACACGGATTACCTACGGCATCTCCACAGCGAAGCGAAAATACTAATCGCTTATTTCCTTTATTTTCAAGTACTTTGTCCATTAATTTAATCACGCTTTGACTTTTTAAATATGGCTGGTCAGCTACTGCAAACATGTAGTAGTCCTGCATACCGGTCTTTTTCTGCTCCTGCACCGCCATAATTCCTGCTTTTATGGTGTAGGATATGCCTTTTTTGCTGTCCGGACTCAAGACTGCATGGCAATCGTGGATAGATGAGCAGTAGTCCAGTATTTCCCGGTAACGCGTAACGACGGTTATATCTATGACCGGGTTATTCGATTCTGCATTTTTTAATTTATTATATCTATCTTTAATTTCTATCAAACGTTCAAGCAGATGCCTGTACATAGGTTTTCCATCCAGCTCATAAAACAGCTTGTTACTTCCAAAACGGCGGCTGTTTCCAGCCGCCATGTATATGATATGAATCATTTTACTCTAAGGTCCTTCTCTTGCCAGTCAGGGTCTGCCATTCCCATAAGTATTTTCTCAGGGGTAAACGGAACTGTCCTGTGCCATACGCCTGTTGCGCGATAAATGGCATGTGCCAGCGCAGGAGCCGGTGTATTGATAACTATCTCGCCGATTGACTTGACTCCAAATGGGCCTGAAGGCTCATAGCTTGTCTCAAATTCGACGTTGATATGTCCCACATCCTGTCGTGTCGGTATCTTGTACTGCATGAAATCATTTTCTGCGATTTTACCACCGGCATTGTAGGTGACATTCTCATAAAGTGCCATGCCGATTCCCTGACCTATGCCACCCTCTGTCTGCACTCGCGCGAGGTTCGGATTGACCGGGATTCCGCAGTCCACGACAGCCTGATAATCAAGTATTTTAACTGCTCCTGTCTCCTTATCAAGCTCTATCTCGACCATGCCTACCATGTATGGTGGCGGTGAGACAGGTGATGAATATGTGGCGGTGACATCTACAGGTATCGTGTTGTTGACCTGTGCTTTTGTTGCTATATCGGAAAGACTTACGGAAACTGCCCCATTGTCTGCACCGTCCGGATTTATGATATACACCTCTTTACCGTCGAAATCCACCTCTGATGCAGCACAGCCCAGCAGCTGTGCACCGATTTTCTTTATATTTTCACGAAGCTCAAGTGCTGCATTCTGTGTGGCCATTCCTGTGATGTAGGTGGTTGATGAGGCATATGAACCCGAGTC
>OGXR01001736.1_pt1 | contig 15337 bp, 10 predicted proteins | sample 1576331 | NCBI WGS metagenome assembly OGXR01 (sample SAMEA3541473, study PRJEB24748) | human gut metagenome | biome: human gut; feature: human-associated habitat; material: faeces | place: China | collected 2012 | reverse complement strand
CTGTATGGTCAGGGCGTCTTCTTTATCTCTTGTGATGCTTCCCCAGTCAAAATAGATTGTGCCGAATCCTTCCAATCCGCTTGCCAACTGGTTCCATCCATCAAGGGAAGTAAGTGAAACTATCTTCCAGTTGGTCCGGCTCATGATAATTTCCACACTGTTATTATTTCCTTCCATGATGACTTTCTTCATAGGAGAAAGGCGTTCATCTTCACCGTTATCACAAGCTGTCCCACATAAAAGAATGAAAGTGGAGAACAATAGCAGTTGGAATAAGTTTGTTCGTTTCATGTACCTTTAGTTCCGTTAGTTTAAATAGCTTTTGTTTATAGACGTATTTTATTGAGGAATACTGCAAGCAAAGGTATGTTTTTTTAGTAAGAAAAAGATAAGGGGCGGTGCTTTTTGTAGAATATTAGTTGTACCTTGTCCTAAGAACTACATTATTGAATTGAATGAAAGTGAGATACGATATTTGCGGTCGAAAATTTCGACCACAAATTTATCTTCCAAAGTACGTGCGGTCCCTAAAGCTTTCACCGAAAAAGGTCTTTACATGCTTGCTACCGTTTTGAAAAGTCCTCGTGCTACGGCTACAACTCTTGCTATTATAGAGTCTTTTGCCCATTTGAGAGAGCTCTCTCGTAATCTAAATATCTTGTCAACAGAAACAGATGAAGGCAAACAGAAAACATTAACCCAGCGCAGTAGCGAGTTACTTCACGAATTATTGTCTGTAGAAGAGATGGAAGATACAACAGAAACCGAATCTTCGATAGAACTGAATTTATATGCTTTAAAGATGAAGCGTACGGTGAAAAAGATAAAGAAAGGATAATTCTTTTGTGCAGATAAGAGAGGTTTTTATTAACTTGCAGGCAGTTTATAAATAACCCCTGTATACATGGAAAAAATATTCAAATCGAAAGGTATGACTACTACTGAAAAATGGGTAATAGTATTTGTTCTTACTTTTATGTGCGTTGCATACCTGTTGCTGAAAGAAGCGTCTGCCTTATGTGGATTCATTGTGGCTATTCTTTTCCTGATCAGTAATTACCAAAGGAAATATACCTATAAATAAATAGAAACTATGAAATACCAAGTTGCCATTATCGGTGGAGGTCCTGCGGGATATACTGCTGCCGAAGCTGCCGGAAAAGCAGGATTGAGTGTCGTACTATTTGAGAAGCAGAGTCTCGGTGGAGTGTGCCTGAATGAAGGGTGTATCCCTACCAAGACCTTGTTGTATTCGGCCAAGACCTATGACGGAGCCCGCCATGCTTCGAAGTATGCGGTCAGTGTGCCCGGAGTATCGTTTGATTTGCCCAAGATTATTGCCCGCAAGCAGAAGGTAGTGCGCAAGCTGGTATTGGGAGTCAAAGGAAAGCTGACTGCCCATGGTGTGACGATTGTCAGCGGAGAGGCCACAGTGACGGACAAGAATCATGTGGAGTGCGGCGGAGAAACCTACGAATGCGAGAACCTGCTGCTCTGCACCGGTTCCGAAACCTTTGTCCCTGCCATTCCCGGTATAGACAAGGTGCCTTACTGGACCCATCGTGACGCGCTGGACAACAAGGAACTGCCCGCTTCGCTTGCCATCATCGGCGGCGGTGTCATCGGTATGGAGTTCGCTTCTTTCTTCAACAGCCTGGGAGTGCAGGTAACCGTCGTCGAGATGCTGGACGAGATACTGGGAGGCGGTATGGACCGAGAGCTGGCGGGTATGCTCCGTGCAGAGTACGCCAAGCGGGGAATCAAGTTCATGCTGAGTGCAAAAGTAGTGTCTGTCATGCCGGATACTGCCGAAGCTTCTTCCCTTATCCAGGTGAATTATGAAACAGCCGATGGTCCCGGTTCCGTCGTTGCCGAACGGCTTCTGATGAGTGTCGGGCGCCGTCCGGTAATGAAAGGCTTCGGATTGGAGAATCTGGGCTTGGAAAGAACGGAGCGCGGAAATGTCTTTGTCAACGGACAGATGCAGACTTCAGTTCCCGGAGTATATGCTTGCGGCGACTTGACGGGATATTCCTTGCTGGCGCATACAGCCGTCCGCGAGGCGGAAGTAGCCATACATTCCATCATTGGCCGGAAGGACACTATGAGTTATCGTGCCATCCCCGGCGTGGTGTATACCAATCCCGAAATAGCCAGTGTGGGCGAGACAGAAGAATCCCTGCAGAAGAGAGGCATTGCCTATCGTGCCGTAAAGCTGCCGATGGCCTATAGTGGCCGTTTCGTCGCCGAGAACGAAGGTATGAACGGTGTCTGCAAGTTACTGTTGGGCAGTGACGATACCGTATTGGGAGCACATGTCTTGGGCAATCCCGCTTCGGAAATCATAACGTTGGCAGGCATGGCCATCGAGCTGAAACTTACTGCCGATGAATGGAAGAAGATTGTCTTTCCGCACCCCACGGTGGGAGAGATATTCAAGGAGGCATTGTAGACCCCATGACTATTGTTTCATATAAACATAAAAGATGAAAACCGTAAAGCTAATCACCTGTGACGATGCCTTCCAGGCACACGTCATTCAGGGTGCCTTGGAGAATGAGGGCATTGCGTCTGTTTTGCATAATGAAAACATGTCTTCCGTGATGCGCGGATATGTCCGTGATGTCACGGGAGTGGATATATTTGTCTATGAGGACGAATATGACAATGCCCTCCGTCTGCTTGAACGGAACCAGATGATTCCGGAACAGTTGAGGTACTGCCCCCATTGCGGTTCGGATGAGATTAAGTTTGTGCTGAAGAAGAGCCATCGGGTGCGTGCTGTGGTGGCTGCTGTTATTGCGGCATTGTCGGCCGCACCTCCGGGCACTGAGCATTGGGAGTATGTATGCAGGAAGTGCGGCACTCATTTTGAGAAGCCGGTGGCGAAAGGAACAGTTGAAGAATAATCAGGTGTTTATTCTTTTAACCGCTTTTCAATCCAGTCCCGGTTTTTACGTCCCAATCGGCTTTCCGCAAAATCCAGGAAAGCCGATGTGTCTGTTATATGGGCTTGGATGACACCTGCCAGAAAGTTGAAGAAAGGTTCTTCACCCACTCGGACAAGCAGGTCGGCGAGTAGTACTGACCCTTTCCTATAGAGGGCAAGATGCGCTTCGCGGTCGTTGCGGTCAATACCCCAGATAGGACGGATATGGCGTGTTTCCTTACGGTAGGCGTCGATGTAAGCGGCATAGGCTTTTTCGCCGCGGGCGTGGCGTATGTATTGCAAAGCACTGAATTCGGCAAAAGATTCGTTCAGCCAGTCGTGCCAAGATTCCACCGGAGCCTTGTTCCACCAGAAGTGGCCGATTTCGTGGGCGGTGTTCTTGAGTACATATTCATTGAATGTTCGGGAACTGAGCATAATGAAATTTTTACGGCTGTACCCTCCTGAGGTGCCGGAAGCTGAAAGCAGGAATTTCATGTAAATATCCTCATCTCCCGCAATTTTATAAAGGCGTCGGAAGAATTTCAAGGCATTGTGGCAACATTGAAGTGCCGAGTCTGCACCGGCATCCGGGAAGTCTGTATAGATAAGTTCAATGGTAGTTCCGTTATCATTGATGCGGCGGCTTTTCAGCATGGGTGAAGCCAGGATAACATTGTCGAAATTCTCCCAAGGTTGCTCCATTTCCCATATCCCTTCTTCTGTATGGGAAATAATACCTGAGCCGCTCACCGTATAACCGTCAGTGATGCCGATTCGTAAGTGCGAATAATCTGCCCGGTTACCGTTGCAGACAGGATACCATCCCGTATAGTAACCAAGTTCAATCCAATGGTCATTGAATGATTTTGCAGGGCCCTGCACTTCCTGCATGTAGAGTGTGTAACGGGTATTTATGCGGCAGCGGTCATCGGCTCCTGCCGGCCGGTAGAGGGTCAAGGTCCGTCCGTCGGGAATGAATTGGGCAGGTGCTGGGGCAAGCGTATCGAAACGGTAGGTTATCTCCCGGCTGCTGTGGCGTAGTGTGTCGATACGGGCATGGCGCCATAGTACCAACGAGATTGAGTCACTGTCATGGAAATCGACTTCAAACGAACCGCCAACTTCGACTTGTCGGTTCGGTACATCAATCTGTACGGTTAAGTCATAACTGACAATGCACGGAGATTCTTGTGCCCGAAGCATGGGGGAGAAAAGGAGGCATATTGTAAAGCTGGCAATTGTAAGTTGTAGTTTCATGGTACATCAATTTTAGAGTGATAGTAACTGGGAGATTTTGCCTATGCAATCTATGCAAAAGTAGTATTTTTAAAGGAATATTAAGATGGATGGCTGGATATAATTTATGAAAAGACTACCTCGTTGTTGTTCATTTGTAAGATTGTCGTACTTTTGCCTTTAAAGATAAATATATTTATGAAAAGGATATTGTTGCTGTTAATTTTATCCGTCTGCCTGCTCCCATTATGGCCCCAAGAGACGGTAACTCCGGTGAAGCCGCTCTCTGCGCGGATTGATGCGTTGATAGAACACAAACTTCCCGCAGGCTCTAATGTGGCCATTTCGGTCTATGACCTGACTGCCGGAAAGCCCTTGTACGGCTATCAGGCGGACAAGCTTTCCCGTCCCGCTTCCACCATGAAGCTGCTGACCACCATTACCGCCCTTTCCCGTCCCGAAGCCGACGAGCCGTTCCGTACGGAAGTGTGGTATCAGGGAACCATTGAGCGCGATACCTTGCAGGGGGATATGTATGTGATAGGCGGTTACGACCCGGAGTTTGATGAAGAGGCATTGGATTCCCTGGTGGCTACCGTGGCCCGTTTCCCCTTCTCTGTCATCAAAGGCAAGGTGTATGGAGATGTCTCCATGAAAGACTCCTTGTACTGGGGCAGCGGCTGGTTGTGGGATGATACTCCCTATTCCTTCCAGCCCTACCTCTCACCGCTGATGCTGAATAAAGGAGTGGTGAAGGTTACCGCCACACCCGGCGAACGGGGCGACAGCGCACGCCTTGAATGCACTCCCGCCTCTTCCTATTATACACTGACGAACAAGACCCAAAGCCGTACCCCTTCTGCCGGACGTTTCCGTGTGTCGCGCGACTGGCTGGTGAACGGGAACAACATCACCGTGACGGGCAACGTCGATGCCCGCCGTGCAGGTACGGTCAATATATTTTCTTCGCAGGACTTCTTCATGCATACCTTTATGGAACGGTTGCAGGCACGAGGCATCCGGTGCATTCCGGCGGCAGAAGCGGAAGTCTCTTACCTCTTCGGTGAGTTCCGGCAAGACAGCCTCTCCGTACGGATGGCTTCCTACGAAACTTCCGTGCAGGATGTGGTGAAACAGATAATGAAGGAGAGCGATAATCTCAATGCCGAAGCCATGCTCTGCCGGTTGGGTGTGCAGAGCAGCGGAAAGAAGCGTGTCTCTGCCGAGGACGGGCTTTCCGCCATCCGCATGCTGATAAAAGAGATGGGATATAACCCCGATAGGTATAATCTGGCAGATGGTTGCGGCCTTTCCAATTACAACTACATTTCACCGGAACTCTTGGTTTCTTTCCTGCGATATGCCTACTCGCGTACGGATGTTTTCCAGAAACTTTATAAGGCTTTGCCCATTGGCGGCGTGGACGGTACACTGGAGTTCCGCATGAAGAAAGGCACCCTTTCCCACAGAAATGTACATGCCAAGACGGGTTCCTTTACCGCCATCAACTGCCTGGCCGGCTACCTTAAAGCCCGCAACGGACACGAGATAGCCTTTGCCATCATGAACCAGAATGCACTGTCGGGCAGGGAAGCACGCGCTTTCCAGGATGCGGTGTGTGATGAAGTGATACGTTGAGGTTTAGCCATCGTAAAGTTGACCTTTAGCGTCGTAAAGTTAAGGTTTAGCTTCCTAATGCAGACCTTTACGGAGTGAGCCCCAAGAGTAGGGGAAATCATTCCTCTTTCGTATTGCGGTAGCGTGCCGGAGACATACCCAGATAAGACTTCACATACTTCCCGAAGAAAGACTGGTTGGGGAAATTAAATTCTTCTGCAATCTCCTTGATGGACTTGTCCGAATGCTTCAGCCGGTACTTGATGTGCTCGATGGCACTTTCGTTAATCAAGTCAAGCGGTGTACGTCCGCATGCCTGCTTGATGACCTTCGAAAAGTGTTTGGGACTATAGCAGAGTGCATCGGCATAATATCCTACAGAACGGTGTATGCCGTTGTCTTTGGACAACATCTCTATAAACTTACGCAGGATATAGTCGGACTGTTTGATGCTTTCTTTTGTATCGACTGTCATTTCTGAAGGGTTCACTTCTTTGTTGAGGTGTCCCAACATCTCACAGAAAATGGCAGAAAACAAGTATTGCATCACTTCCCTGTGATAGTGATGAGGCTCGTCGTTTATCTTTGCCATAAGCAGTTCTCGGTAGAATTTGAAGATTTCCTTGTCCCCTTCCTCCCCGACAGACTTTATGGGATTGTTGTGGATATGCATAACGGTATTCCATGTATCCTTCTCCATCTTGACCACGCGTTGTAGGAACTGTGTGGAGAATGCGGCAAGCCTTATCTTGTGCTTCGGGCTTACCATCGCGTGGCTGATAATGGTATTGGGAAGGCCGAGCAGTAAGTCGCCTGCTTCCAGTTGGTAGGTTTTGTAGTTGACGTCCAACTGGATGCAGCCTTCTAGACAGATAGCGATAAGGAAGCATCCCAATCTTATTGTATCTTCATTGTAGGGGCTTCCCTCCAGACTGTTGATTATGACAAAGTCATTGTCTACATAGTCAAGGACATGTTCGCTGTTTTTAAAGTCCGCGATTTCTACGATTTTTATGTTCCCTTTCTCCATATTCTTCCTTTTTCGTTTTGCAAAGTTGGTGAATAATGGGAAATATGGGATGTTCCATTATGCGGCTTTCTTGTTCTATATGTCATTTATAGACAATTCATTAGCCTTAAAAAAGATGAATGTCGAAAAAGGAACATCTTTGGAGTGTAATTGGTCATTATGGCGTTGTTCCTTTCTCCTACTTTTGCCACCAGTTTTAACAAAAAGACAATGAGAAAAAGTATGATTACATTGAACAGGAAATGGATACGGCTGATAGGGATTGTCGGTTGTACAATGTGTTTGGCATCTTGCAAGCAGGCATCGGATGCTTCCGGAATGAAACCTTCTTATGCTACCATGAAAGTGGAGGCGACGGACAAAGAGCTTTCCACTTCGTACTCAGCAACGATACGCGGACGGCAGGACATAGATATTTATCCGCAAGTGTCGGGCACCATCGAGAAGCTTTGTGTGACCGAGGGGCAGAAGGTGCGCCGGGGACAACTGCTTTTCATCATCGACCAGGTTCCCTACAAGGCTGCACTCAAAACGGCCGTTGCCAATGTGGAAGCGGCACGTGCCGCACTGGCTACTGCCGAACTGACTTATAACAGCAACAAGGAATTGTATGCGCAGAAAGTGGTTTCGGAATTCAGCCTGAAGACTGCCGAAAACAGCTACCTTACCGCCAAGGCGCAACTCTCGCAGGCCGAGGCCCAGGAGATAAGCGCACGCAACAACCTCTCTTATACGGAAGTGAAGAGTCCCAGCGACGGGGTGGTGGGGGCATTGCCCTACCGTGCAGGGGCATTGGTCAGCCCCAGCTTGCCGCAACCGCTGACAACGGTCAGTGACAACAGCGACATGTACGTTTACTTTTCCATGACCGAGAACCAGTTGCTCGCCCTGACACGCCAGTACGGCAGCATGGACGAGGCGCTGAAGAACATGCCGGCGGCAGAGCTGCGTCTGAACGACAATTCCGTCTACGACAAGAAAGGTACCATCGAGTCCATCAGTGGTGTCATCGACCGCCAGACGGGTACGGTAGTGGCACGCGTGGTCTTCCCCAACGAATCGCGCCTGCTCCATAGCGGGGCATCGGGCACGGTGGTGGTGCCTGCCACGTATAAGAACTGCATTGTGATTCCGCAAGAAGCCACCGTACAGTTGCAGGACAAGACATTGGTATACAAGGTAGTGGATGGCAAGGCCGTCTCTACCCTGATTACCGTGGCAGGAATAAATGACGGACGCGAATACGTGGTGCTGGACGGACTGAAAGTGGGTGACGAGATTGTTTCCACAGGTGCCGGACTGCTGCGCGAAGGAACGCAAGTGAAATGATGATTGCTATTTTATCAACTATCAATGACCCATTAAGATGAAAGGAAATATATTTATAAAACGGCCGGTGATGGCTATCTCCATCTCCGTACTGATTCTGGTGATAGGGCTCATTTCGCTCTTTACGCTGCCGGTGGAACAATATCCTGACATTGCGCCTCCTACGGTATATGTCAGTGCCAACTACACCGGCGCCGATGCCGAAGCCGTGCTGAACAGTGTCATCATGCCGTTGGAGGAGAGCATCAACGGTGTGGAGAACATGATGTACATCAGTTCTACCGCCACCAATGCCGGTTCTGCCACCATACAAGTCTATTTCAAGCAGGGCACGGACCCCGACATGGCTGCGGTGAACGTACAGAACCGCGTATCCAAGGCGCAGGGACTGCTGCCCGCCGAAGTGACGAAAATTGGTGTGACTACCCAGAAGCGGCAGACCAGCTTCCTGCAAATCGGCGCTTTGGTGAGCACCGACGGGCGCTACGACCAGACGTTCCTTGCCAATTACCTCGACATCAACGTGATTCCGCAAATCAAACGTATCGAAGGTGTGGGTGACGTAATGGAGCTGGGTGATACCTACAGTATGCGCATCTGGCTGAAACCGGAACGGATGGCGCAGTATGGACTGGTCCCTTCGGATGTGACCGCCGTATTGGGCGAGCAGAACATCGAAGCGCCTACCGGTTCGCTGGGCGAGAATTCAAAGAACGTGTTCCAGTTTACGATGAAGTATCGCGGACGCCTGAAGAGTGTGGAGGAATTCCAGAACACGGTGGTACGCTCGCAGAGTGACGGTTCCGTGCTCCGTCTGAAGGACGTGGCGGATGTGGAGCTGGGTACGCTGACCTATAGTTTCCGCAGTGAGATGGACAGCAAGCCGGCGGTACTTTTCATGATGTTCCAGACGGCAGGCTCCAACGCAACCGCCGTCAACAAGCAGATTACCGCACAGATAGACGAGATGAGGAAGAGCCTGCCCGAAGGGACGGAATTTGTGACGATGATGAGTTCCAACGACTTCCTCTTCGCTTCCATACACAATGTGGTGGAGACACTGGTCATTGCCATTATACTGGTAATTCTGGTGGTGTATTTCTTCCTGCAGGACTTCAAGAGTACGCTTATACCCTCCATTTCCATTATCGTGTCGCTGGTCGGCACGTTTGCCTGCCTGGTGGCTGCGGGGTTCAGTCTCAATATCCTGACGCTGTTTGCGTTGGTGCTTGCCATCGGTACGGTGGTGGACGATGCCATCGTGGTGGTGGAGGCGGTGCAGTCCAAGTTCGATGCCGGATACAAGTCCCCTTACCTTGCCACGAAGGATGCGATGGGCGATGTGACGATGGCCATCATCTCTTGTACCTGCGTGTTCATGGCGGTATTTATCCCCGTGACGTTTATGGGCGGTACTTCGGGCGTGTTCTATACGCAGTTCGGTGTCACGATGGCAACGGCGGTGGGCATCTCCATGATTTCGGCATTGACGCTTTGTCCCGCCTTGTGTGCCATCATGATGCGTCCGTCGGACGGTACGAAGAGTGCGAAGAGCATCAACGGACGGGTGCGTGCGGCATACAATGCCTCGTTCAACGCCGTGCTGGGCAAATATAAGAAAGGTGTGATGTTCTTCATCCACCACCGCTGGATGGTGTGGACTTCATTGGCGGCTACTGTCGTATTGCTGGTTTACCTGATGAGTACCACCAAGACGGGGCTTGTGCCGCAGGAGGACCAGGGTGTCATCATGGTGAACGTCAGCACGTCTCCGGGAAGCACGCTGGAAGAAACCACGAAGGTGATGAACAAGCTGGAGGACATCCTGAAAAACACTCCCGAGATAGAACACTATTCCAAGGTGGCAGGATACGGACTGATGTCCGGTCAGGGCACTTCCTACGGTACCATCATCATCCGTCTGAAGGACTGGGGCGAGCGGAAGGGGAGCGAACACACGTCCGACGCTGTGGTGGCCCGCCTCAATGCACAGTTCTACGGTGTGAAGGAGGCACAGATATTCAGCTTCCAGCCGGGTATGATTCCGGGCTATGGTATGGGTAACTCCCTGGAGCTGAACCTGCAGGACAGAACGGGTGGTGACATGGCTACGTTCTACGAGGCAGTGATACAGTTTCTGGGTGCGTTGAACCAGCGTCCCGAAGTGGCTATGGCGTATACCTCTTATGCCATGAATTTCCCGCAGGTATCGGTAGATGTGGATGCTGCCAAGTGCAAGCGTGCGGGTATCTCGCCGGGTGCGGTGCTCGACGCATTGGGCAGCTATTGCGGCGGTGCCTATATTTCCAACTACAATCAGTTTGGCAAGGTGTACCGCGTCATGATGCAGGCATCGCCCGAATATCGTCTGGACGAACAGGCACTGGGTAATATGTTTGTGCGCAACGGTACGGAGATGGCTCCGGTCAGCCAGTTCGTGACGTTGAACAAGGTGCTCGGTCCGGAGACGGCAAACCGTTTCAATCTGTACAGCGCTATCGCCGCTAATGTGAATCCGGCGGAAGGATATTCGTCCGGTGAAGTGCAGAAAGTGATTGCGGAAGTGGCAGAACAGACATTGCCGCTGGGCTACGGTTACGAGTACGGAGGTATGGCACGTGAGGAAGCCAATACTGGTGGTGCGCAGACTGTCTTTATTTATGCCATTTGTATCTTCCTTATCTATCTCATCCTGGCATGTCTTTATGAGAGTTTCCTGATACCGTTTGCGGTCATCTTCTCCGTACCGTTCGGGCTGATGGGTTCATTCCTCTTTGCCAAGGTTCTGGGATTGGAGAACAACATCTATTTGCAGACGGGTGTGATTATGCTGATTGGCTTGCTCGCCAAGACGGCCATCCTGATTACGGAGTATGCCATCGAGCGGCGCCGCAAGGGAATGGGCATTGTGGAATCAGCTTATTCGGCCGCCCAGGTCCGTTTGCGTCCTATCCTGATGACGGTGCTGACGATGATATTCGGTATGCTTCCGCTGATGTTCTCGAGTGGTGCGGGCGCCAACGGTAACTCTTCGCTGGGTACGGGCGTAGTAGGCGGCATGCTCATCGGAACGCTAGCGCTGCTTTTCGTCGTTCCGGTGTTCTACATCATCTTCGAGTACTTACAGGAGAAGGTTCGTCCGCCAATGGAGGAAGAAGCCGATATGCAGGTATTGCTTGAAAAGCAGAAGAGTGAGGCAGAACGGGCGAAAGATTGAGGAAAATAAAATAAAAACAGATTGGAACAATGAAGAAACATATCATCCTATTGTCCGCCGCCGGTTTGCTGTTCAGCAGTTGCGGCGTGTACACCAAATACAAACCTGCTACCGAGGTCCCCGACGGCCTCTACGGGGAAGAAATAGCCACTTTTACGGAGAGTACCGACGGTTCTCCGGTGGCTCCCGAAGACAGCCTGGACCTTGGCCTGGGCGGCATGGACTGGCACGAGCTTTTCACCGACCCACATCTGCAGGCACTCATCGAACAAGGGTTGCAGAACAATACCGACTACCAGTCGGCACAGCTTCGCGTGGAAGAGGCCGAAGCCACCCTGCTGTCCGCAAAGCTTGCCTTCCTGCCCTCCTTTGCCCTTGCGCCGCAGGGCACGGTGAGCAGCTTTGACAGCCACAAGGCCACACAGACCTATTCGCTGCCCGTTACTGCCAGTTGGGAGCTGGATGTTTTCGGCCGCATGCGCAATGCCAAGAAACAGTCGAAGGCGCTCTATGCGCAGAGTCAGGACTATCGCCAGGCCGTGCGTACCCAGCTCATTGCCGGGATAGCCAATACTTACTATACCCTGCTGATGCTGGACCAGCAGCTTGCCATCTCCAGGCAGACCGAAGAGACGTGGCGGGAAACCGTTGCTTCCACCCGTGCCCTGATGAATGCGGGCATGGCGAACGAATCCGCCGTGTCGCAGATGGAGGCCACGTACTATCAGGTGCAGACTTCCGTGCTTGATTTGGAAGAACAGATAAACCAGGTGGAGAACAGCCTTGCGCTGTTGCTGGCAGAGACGCCCCGTCATTACGAGCGCGGTGTGCTGGCAGAGCAGCAGTTCCCCGTGGGCTTTTCTATAGGGATTCCTGTTCAGATGCTTTCCTGCCGTCCTGATGTCCGCTCGGCTGAGCGGACACTGGAAGCGGCGTTCTACGGCACCAATGCGGCGCGCTCTGCCTTCTATCCCTCCATCACGCTGGGCGGGAGTGCGGGCTGGACCAATTCTGCCGGTTCAATGATTGTGAATCCCGGCAAGTTCCTGGCTTCGGCAGTGGGTTCGCTGACGCAGCCGCTCTTTGCCCGCGGGCAGGTCATTGCACAGTACCGCATAGCCCGTGCCCAGCAGGAGGAGGCTTCCCTTGCCTTCCAGCAGACATTGCTGAATGCAGGCAGCGAGGTGAACGATGCCTTGACTGCCTGGCAGACAAGCCTATCCAAAAGCGAACTGCTGGACAAGCAGGTAGCTTCCTTGCAGACAGCTGCCCGCAGCACTTCCCTGCTGATGGAGCATGGCAACACCACCTATCTGGAGGTGCTTACCGCCCGGCAGACATTGCTCAACGCACAACTGGCACAGACGGCAAACCGATTTTCTGAAATACAAAGCCTGATTAACCTCTACAAGGCGTTAGGAGGAGGTCAGGAATAGAGTGTCATCATACTACTCTCTCTGCATCTTCATTTTAAATGTGAAGGAAGGGCTGTCCGGGAAGTGATTCCAGGACAGCCCGTTTTCAATGAATAGGAGGGATTAAATGGAGGCAAGTATTTCTCTGGACAAATTATTGCAGTTTTTCACTCAATGCGAACGATAAGCGTTGGCTCGGTGAGAGATCGATTGAAGAAACTGAAAAGGAAACTGAAGCAAGAGATAGTGAGTTTACCGGTAAGAAGGAGGTTTTGCCAGGAATTGATGCAGGGATGTAGTAGGTACTGAAATAGCTTGTTGTTGGATCTATAGATGCAGCGTGTTCCATCTATATATGCAACGCGTTGCATATATAGATCCAGCAAACCGGAAATATACATGCAACGCGGCATATCTTTCGGGCGGTTTCTCTCCGCCTTTTTAGGGAGCAGTTTATTTATACTGTGCCCAGTCTACATTCTTCATGTCTCCACTTTGGGCCAGCTCAGCGTGCATAGCCAGTGCGGCGCGCAGGGCATGGGGAGTCTGTGACTTGCCGTCGGTCAGTTTCAGGTAATCCCACAGAATGTTCTTGTAGTCCGGATGAACACAGTTTTCGATGATGGCTTGTGCACGTTCTTTCGGACTCTTGCCGCGGAGGTCGGCCACACCTTGTTCGGTGATGATGATGTTGACGTCATGCTCCGTGTGGTCCATGTGCGAAACCATCGGCACGATAGCCGAGATTTTACCTTCCTTGGCAACGGACGGACAGGTGAAGATGGAGATATAGGCATTGCGGGTGAAGTCACCGCTTCCACCGATACCGTTCATCATCTTCGTACCGCCGATGTGCGTGGAGTTCACGTTGCCGTAGATGTCGGCTTCGATGGCGGTATTGATGGAGATGATACCGAGCCGGCGCACCACTTCCGGGCTGTTGGAGATTTCCGACGGACGGAGCACCAGTTTGTCGCGGAAGAAGTCCATATCCTGGTAGATACCTTCCAGACAGTCGTTCGTTACGGTCAGTGAGCAGGCGCTGCCGAATTTCACGCGGCCTTCGCGGATAAGTCCGATAACGGAGTTCTGGATGACTTCTGTGTACATTTCAAAAGCGGGGATGGTCTTGTCACGTCCCAAAGCACCCAATACGGCATTGGCAATGTTGCCCACACCGGATTGCAGCGGCAGGAAGGTAGGCGGAATGATTCCGCGTTTCATGTCGGCGGCAAGGAAGTCGGCCACGTTCTGCCCGATTTTGTCGGTCAGCGGGTCGGCGGCGGCAAACGAACGTGCCTCGTCCGGCCAGTTGGTCTCCACTACGCCGACAATCTTTTTCGGGTCTACCTGGATGTAGGGCAGGCCGATACGGTCGCTCGGCTTGTAAATGGGGATTTCGCGGCGGTAAGGAGGGTCTAGGGGTTCGTAGACGTCGTGCAGACCCATGGCACTCTTGCTGTGGGCGGCATTCAGTTCCACGATAATCTGGTCGGCCAGGCGGCAGACAGTCGGAGCGATACCGCCGGCTGCCGTCAGGTAGATTTTACCGTCGGGAGTAACCTCGCATGCCTCGATGATGGCAACGTTTACTTTTCCCATGAAACCATAGCGTACTTCCTGCGCCATCTGTGAGAGATGGATGTCGTTGTAGGCTATTTCGCCATTGTTCACGGCTTTGCGGAAGTCGGAGTTGGTGGTATAGGGTGCGCGGTAGCGGATGGCCTTGACGCGCGAGAGCACACCGTCGCAAGAGTCTCCGGTAGAAGCACCGGTGAAGATACCTATCTGGAACGGGGTTCCTTTTGCATGTTCTGCTTCCGCGATTTTTGCTAATTCAGCCGTAACGGCTTTGGCTGTTCCTGCGGGAGTAAATCCGCTCAAGCCGATGTTGTAGCCATGTTTAATCAGGCTCGCAGCTTCTGCTGCCGAAATGTAATTGAGTGCCATAATATAAATAGTTATTTTTTCGTGTAAAGATTCTGAAGGGGCTCGTAATTGGTTCTGCAATTATCGACTGTCTTTAATATTTCCGTTGAAGTATTTCTGACCAGATGATGGCTTTCCTCGCTTCTTCTGCCGAGTGGATGCCGTATTCGGACGTTACTTCATCGGATTCCTGCGGACGGGATGCCGGGGAGGGAGGGGAAGCCTTTATGGAAGTGTGCTTGGATTTGGCAGACGGTTTGGATACCGGCTTGGGCTTTTCTGCCGGCTTGGGGCCTTCGGGAATAAAGCCTCCGTAAGTATCTCCGCCCCAGTATTCGGGCAGTGGGTTGTCAACGTCGGGCATAGGTATGTCGGGACTCTTGTCAGCATTTTTATTTGCTTCTTTCTTAAACTGCTTGACGAGTCCGATTACTATGACAGCCGCAACTAACAGAAACTTGAAGACATCTTCCATATTCTTTTTGATTTTCCACCCAAAGATAGTGCAATTATCTCTTATCTTTGCTTTTGGGCAAAGTTAATTATTTAATCTGATTACAGCCAAGGAATTGGTAATAAAAAAGGGCAGCTTCACAGCTCCCCTTAATTTTTTTAACCTAAACCTTAACTAT
>OGXR01001733.1_pt1 | contig 15366 bp, 15 predicted proteins | sample 1576331 | NCBI WGS metagenome assembly OGXR01 (sample SAMEA3541473, study PRJEB24748) | human gut metagenome | biome: human gut; feature: human-associated habitat; material: faeces | place: China | collected 2012 | reverse complement strand
GCGAGATCACGACGGCAACGCAGACCGTTGACGTTCCGGACAGCAACCCGGACGATGATGTGGACGACAGTCACACAGGAATTGCGCTGACAATCACGATCACGGCCAAAACCGCCGAGCAAATGCGCCTGATCTATGCTTTTACGAAATATCAAAACGACGCGCTGGATATTCTGCTTGAAAACCTCGGCAGCCTGAATATTCCGATGGGTTCGCTGACCATTTCACAGGAGGATGCAATCGAACTGCTTGAAAATCTCCCGGATGATCTTGACCCGGCACGAAAGGCCGTCGTGGAAACGGCAGTGCAGCTCGTCGGGCGCGTGTCGTACTTCTGGGGCGGAAAATCTTTGACGCTCGGCTGGGATGACCGCTGGGGCGTTCCAACGGAGGTCACAGCGGCGGGCAGCGGCTCCACCGGCACGGTGCGCCCGTTCGGACTGGATTGCAGCGGTTTCGTCGATTGGACATTCTACAACGCCACCAACGGCAGCTACTATCCGGGGCGCGGCGGCGGAGCTGCCACACAGCACAGCTATTGCACGAACATTTCATGGAGCGACGCGCAGCCGGGCGATCTTGTATTCTATCCAGACGATTCCCACGTCGGCATTGTCGGCGGCAAGGACGCGGACGGCAACCTGTTAATCGTTCATTGCAGCGGCGGCGCAAACGGCGTTGTTATCACAGGCTCGGCAGGATTTACGGTTGTGGCCAGACCAGATTGCTTTACAAACTGAAATGCGTCTCACGGTGAGACGCATTTCAATAATATGTATAGTCTAAATTTCATCAGCATTTGAAGCGGAATTCATTGGGCGTAACGCCTTCATGTTGCTTGAACCGGCGGATAAAGCTGGAATCGTTATAATATCCAACGCTCATGCTGATCTCCTTGACTGTCATATCCGTGGAGTGGAGTAATTCCTTTGCGCGTTTCATCCTCAGAGAAATCAGATACTCCAAAAGTCCGCTGCCGGTTTGCTCCTTAAAATAGTTTCCGATATTGGTTGGCAGCATTTCAAAGTGTTCTGCAATCTCCTGAATAGAGAAGTCACCACGGCAGTAGTTTGCCTGAATATAGGCAATAATCTCGTCGACAACGGCATTCTGCACAGGCGGAGAAGGAATCCGTTCGGAAGATGCAATGTGCATGCATACCTCCTCTACCGCTGCAACCACGTTCTTTTTCGTTTTTTCCTGACTTACCTGCATCAAATATTCCGGAAGGCTGTAGGCCGCGTCCTGCTTCAAATCCGGATTGGACATCAAAATCTTAATGAGATCAAAGGCAATGCAGCGCGCATTGATCAGACTAGTGGACGGATCTTTGATTTTGGCAATCAGCTCAGCAAGAATCTTATCTCGTGAGACTGTGTTTTGAGCGGTCAACGTGTTAGCAAGACGACGGAGTTCATGGCTCGGATACCACGGCGAGTCCGCGTCATGCGCAAGGACTTCATCATAAGTGATCACGGTGCCGATGCCTTTTACGGCTCGGAAGTCCAGCGCGTTCGTGGCCTGCATATAGGATTTGCTGATGATTGCTGCACCGGGGTGTAGACGACCGATACCGATCGTTGCCTGACAACTGAGCTGGTCGTGCAGGAGGCCGAGAATGCTGTAGAACGGCTCTGTTTCAATGAAATTTGCGCGGGGACAGTGAATGAATACCAGTTTGTTCTGGTTGGGCATTGCCAGGCACTTCGTTTCCAGTTCCGGTGAAAATTCCTGCAGCAGCTGCTCTTCCAGCAGAGCCTCCTGCTCCGGCATAGATGGAAACAGTATAATGCTGACGTAGAAATTGTCGCCGTGAAAGCTCAAGCCGATCTGCTCACAGTCAATGTTGAATTCTTCGATATTCTCGTAGTAATTATTCAGCAGTCGCTGCAGCCGTGCGGACTGAATTTCATGGATGCTGCGGCTGAGCGTATCATTCAGGGACAGATTTCGATTCTGCAAAAGGGTCAGCGCATTGGAGATTGTGCCAAGATCGTCGGCCGCTTCATGCTCGGCCTTCTCTGTGTTGACCATATGCTTGGCCTTTTCGCGCAGTGCAAAAATCGGCTTATAGTTCATCCAAAGGAAACCTGCAATGACAAGAATCCCTATACCAATGGTGAGCAGCAGATATAACCGGAAAAACCGGTTGATCTCGAACATGTTGCGGTAGAGGGCGTTGTTGTTCGGAAGCAGGGTCATGTACTGCCAGCCGTTGAATTCTGAAGTTCGCCGAATCGTAACATATTCGATACCAGTCTCATCAGACTTATATAATCTTCCGCTGATCGAGCCATTTTGATAATCCGTCTGGACTTCGGTTGTAAGTGTGTCCGCGCCACAGTCAGAAAACAGGTATTGCCCATTCGCGTCAAAGACAAAGGTCTTCGTCTGAAAGTCTTCGGATCTCGGCTGGAAATAGGCGTTAAATTTCTGCGTCTGGACACAGAAGACGGCGGTTCCGCCGATGCCGTCTGCGTTTTTGGGAAGCGGGTAAATGAACGAAAGCGTTTCCGCCGTCCCGCGATGCGTTGTGATGTTCTCATCGCAGCGCACAGTATTTTCCGTACAATTCAGTTCCTGTAAAACGTCTTCTGCGTTCTGCGTGGGAAGTGCATAGTATTTGCTGAAATAGGATGTGCTGCGGTGCATACCGGAAGCGGAGAATACCGTGTCCGCATCAGGCAGCAGCACAAACAAATCATCGGCCGTTCCATTGAGCAGATAAATGTAGGAAATATCGCTTTCCAGCTGCATATTTGCAGCCACGCCGCTCATGTTATAGGAAAACCCGCGTGTCAGATACGATTGATAGCCATTGCCGCGCTCAAACATTTTGATTGTATCATTTAATGTTTGAATGTTAGAGTCAATGAGGCGGACAGCGGCAGTTAGATCGTTGGAGATCATGTCTTCAACTTCCGTTCCGATTGCAGTGACGATGTTTCCGGTATATAGGAAGTAAAGCGTTACGACCGGCAGCAAAAAAACTGCGCAGAACGAAAGCGCCATGCGTATGATCGTTTTATTTTGCAGTTTCTTTCGCATTGATTGTGGCCTCGTCTCTTTCATAAACTCCGATAGAATTATACATATTTTCCGAAACGCGCGCAAGCAGACACCGTCATTCTGTGCAAAAAACGAAAAAGTGCATATGCGGAAAAAATGTCGATGCCGGAAATCCGTCAAAATATACAATTCAGGAAATCCTATGTTGCATAATTTGACCAAATGCACATGCGATGCTGCATATCAGAGAAAAAGTGCAGATTGCGAAAAAACTGTTTTTTATGCAGAATAAAAATGCTCCCGGCGGGGGCAAAGCAAAAAGGAGGCTGTTACAGAAAGCATATGAAAAAGAAAAAGAGAACACTCAAAAAAGCAGTTGATCCGATTTCGTTGTCGATCACGCTGCTGATCATCGCCTCGCTGGTACTGTTTAATGTACTGCCTCTTGTAAAGGTGCTGATTCAAAGCTTTACGGACGCTGAAGGGACTTACTCGTTTGGCGGCTACATTCGCGCATTCCAATTTAAGCAGAACCGGGATGCAATGGTACATACGCTTGTATCAAGCGTCAGTGCTGCGGCAATCGCAACCGTGATCGGCTTTATTTTTGCATACTGCGCCTGCTATATTAAAATGCGCGCAAAGAAGTTCTTTAATGTGATTGCCATTCTGCCGATCATTTCGCCGCCCTTCTCCGTCTCACTGTCTATTATCCTGCTGTTTGGCAACAAGGGCCTCATTACGCACACACTGCTCGGTATGGCAAGCAATAACATCTACGGCTTCGGGGGCCTCCTGTTTGCACAGGTCTTTTCCTTCTTCCCGATGGCCTACCTGCTGCTCAACGGCGTACTGAGTACGATCGACCCGTCCATTGAAGAAGCAGCGCGGGACATGGGCGCGTCCAGACTGAAGACCTTCTGCAAGGTAACGATCCCGCTGTCCCTGCCTGGTATCATCAATGCATTCCTGCTGGTGTTTATTAAATGTGTTGCTGACTTCGGCAATCCGATCACGATCGCCGGTGGGTATAACACGCTTGCAACGCAGGTCTATTATCAGGCCGTCGGCGGATATGAGCTGCAGCGATGCACCGCTCTGGCAATGCTGCTGCTGGTCATGACAATGGTGATTTATCTGCTGTCCCAGCTCGTCTTGGAAAAGCGTACTTTTGTTACGATCACCGGCAAGGCGACGCGTGAGCGGACAATGATTGAAGAAAAGCACATTACGGTCCCCCTGACTGTGATCTGCTGCGTTTTTGCGGTCATCGTAGGCATCATCTATATCATGATTCCTGTTGTTTCGTTTATTAAGCTCTGGGGCGTCAATTACAGCCTTACGTTCGACAATTATATTCAGGCATGGAAGATTGCGAAGCAGGCGCTGGTCGATACGCTGAAGCTGGCCGTGATCACTACACCGGTCACAGGTGTGATTGCAATGCTGATGGCTTTTTTGATCGTTCGAAAGAAAAATCCGCTGAGTAAATTCATGGAGGCTTCCGGCATGGTTGGAATGATCATTCCGGGAACGATTCTTGGTTACGCCTACGTTCTGCTGTTCAATCAGAAGCCGCTGTATCTGACAGGTACATTCCTGATCCTGATTGCATCCTGCTGTTCGCGGTATCTGCCGGTTGGCCTGCAGTCCGGTATTACATCGCTGCGGCAGATCGATCCGAGCATCGAAGAATCTGCATCCGACCTCGGCGCAAACAGTCTTCAGGTATTTACAAAGGTAACTCTGCCGCTGATCAAATCGTCCTTCTTTGGCGGTCTTGTATATACGTTCGTCCGTACCATGACTTCTATGAGTGCGCTGATCTTCCTGATCTCCGCTCGCCACAAGCTCCTGACGATTTCCATTCTGGATCAGGTCGACAGAGGCAAATACGGCCCGGCATCTGCAATGTCCACGATGCTGATTCTGGTCGTATATGCTGCGATCCTGATTTTGTATCAGCTGCTTGGGCTGATCGGCGTAAACAAGAAAGATATTAAACTGATGTAATATGCGGAGGAAACCATGAAAAAGCAAACAAAAGAAGTCACATTAAAGCAGATTACGCGAGAATATATCTCGCCGAGTAAAGAAACGTTCCGTGCAGTCAACCAGATCTCTCTGGAAATTCACGCCGGTGAATTTGTCACGCTGCTCGGTCCCTCCGGCTGCGGCAAAACGACAACACTGCGTATGATCGCTGGTTTTGAGACACCGACAGAGGGTGAGATCTACATCGGCGGTGAGTGCGTCAACGCACTAACGCCGGACAAGCGCGATACTGCGATGGTTTTCCAGAGCTACGCACTGTTCCCGCACTATAATGTCTATAACAACATTTCCTTCGGTCTTCGGCTAAAAAAACTGCCAGAAAAAGAGATATCCGAGCGTGTGCATAAAATTATGGAGCTTGTCGGCCTGACCGGGATGGAAGAACGCTTCCCCAATCAGCTCTCCGGTGGTCAGCAGCAGCGCGTCGCGTTGGCCCGCGCGCTGGTCTCCGAGCCGGGCGTCATGCTCTTTGATGAGCCGCTGTCCAACCTCGACGCAAAGCTCCGCACCAGCATGCGCAATGAGATCAAAAAGATTCAGCGGCGTCTGGGTCTGACCAGCATCTATGTGACGCATGACCAGACAGAGGCCATGGCGCTTTCTGATCGGATCATTGTCATGAATCAGGGCATTATCGAGCAGATCGGAACGCCGGACGAGATTTATTTCCGTCCCGCATCCAAATTTGTCGCCGACTTTATCGGCCGCTCGAACTTTGCTGACGGTGTACTGCTGTCCGCCGCTGATGGTGTTGCTGAGGTAGAGCTTTTGGGGAACAGGCTGCGCGTAAAAACTGACGGTGCGCTGCACACTGCTGTCGGCTCAAAAATCTGTTGCATGACACGCCCGGAATCCATGCTGATCGGCAAAGAGGGCCCGTTCTGCGGCACGGTGCAGACGTCGACGTTCATGGGCGCCATGCAGGAGTATTTTGTGGACGTGCAGGGGACGGTCTTTATCATTGAAGACTACAATTTCCGGCAGCACGGCGTATTTGCCGAGGGCGATACGGTGCATCTGGACTATAAGCCTGATTCTCTGCACCTGATTGAAAAGTAAGTATGCGGGCGACCGCAGAAATAAAAATGAAAAAGAAAGGAAACACACAAATGAAAAAGACACTTGCACTGCTTCTGGCAGTCCTGATGGTCGTCAGCCTGTTTGCAGGCTGCGCAGCCAAGCAGGAACCCGCGCAAACCGAAGAACCCGCCGCTGATACCCAGCAGACCGGAGAACCCGCTGCTGCCGAAGAACCGGCTGCAGAAGAGGTCACAGAAGAACCGGTTGAAGAGCCGAAGGAGCTTTCCGGCGAAGTGAACGTCTACATTGCATCCTCGGAGGATTTTGCGCTTGCATGCAAAGAGAGCTTTGAAGCGGATTATCCCGGCGTGACGCTCAACTACGTCCTGCTTGGCGGCGGCGAAATCCTGACCCGTCTGCGCGCAGAAAAAGAGAATCCGCAGGCTGACGCTCTGATGGGCGGCTCCGTCGATCTCTATATGAATGCCAGCAAGGACGGCCTTCTGATGCCGTATGTCCCCGATTTTGTCAGAGAAACGTTTGACCCTGCCTGCATCCCTGCGGATGAGAGCTATGTCATCGGCCTGAAGAGCATCCTCGGCATCTGCTATGACAAGGACTGGTATGATGCAAACGGCGTCGCATACCCCGAGACCTGGGACGATCTGCTGATCCCGGAGCTGGAAGGCAACGTCATTATCACCAACCCCGGCACCTCTACCACCGGCTACATGATGATGTCCTCCCTGATCGCGCTGCGCGGCGAAGAAGCTGGTATGCAGTACATGGTCGACCTGAACAAGAACATCAAGTCCTATGCCAAGGGCGGCTCCGGCCCCGTCAACTCTGTCTCGCTTGGCGAGTGCGCTGCGGGTATGTGCTATCTGCACTTCGGTATCCAGCTGCAGGAACAGGGCTACACCAACATTGGTCTGTGTGTTCCTACGGAAGGCACCGGCGTGGAAGAGTGCTGCTCCGCTGTGATCAATAACTGCAAGAACCCTGAAAACGGCAAGGCATTCCAGGATTGGTATCTCTCCAAGGGTCTGGCCCTGTATGAGCAGTTCGGTTACTACAACTATCCCTGCAACCCGGAGGTTCATGTGAATGAAACTGCTGAACAGTATCTGCCGCTTCTGAAGGATGCTGGCATCGACTATCAGTGGGCTGCTGACAACTACGACCGTCTCGTCGAAGAGTGGGACGCGAAGATCTCGAATAACTAATTCTTAAAAGAAGCGGGGGCGTTTCCCGTCCCCGCTTTCTTTTTTTGCGCCTTTTTCAGAAAAACCGCTTTGGAGGCAGAAAATGAAGCGAATTTTATGCTATGGAGACTCGAATACATGGGGAAATATCCCGGCAGACGGCCGGCGCTACCCGGCGGATGTCCGCTGGACAGGCGTTGCAGCCAAGCTGCTCGGCGACGGCTATTCCATCATCGAGGAAGGCTTGAATGGCAGAACAACCAGCTTTGACGATTACTACGTTGACTGCAGAAATGGCCGGAAAGGGCTTGGGTATGCACTCTGTGCCCATGCGCCGATCGACCTGATTGTCGTAAGTCTCGGAACCAATGATCTCAAATACACAGGAGCAGTCGGCTCCTATAAAGGACTGGACGAGCTGCTGCGCCTGATCGAGCACGCAGACGGCTGCTATCCGGCGGCAGGCTGCAGCATTTTTCCAAACGGCGTCAAAATCCTTGTCATCTCCCCCATCCATCTCTATCCGGATATTGCTGTCCTGCGTCCGGAATCGAGCATTTACAACAAGTACGAAGAATCTTTGAAATTTGCAGAATATTTTGCGCGAATTGCCGCAGCACACGGCGCGGAGTTTCTGGACGCGGCTGCGTATGCAGAGCCGTCTGTGAAGGACTGCGTCCATATGGAACCGGCATCGCATCTGGCACTCGGAACGGCAATAGCGAAGAAGATCCGGACAATCTTTGAAGGAGAAACGTTATGAGCCGTACAGTTGTCTGCTATGGCGATTCAAATACATGGGGCTATACGCCGGGCAGTGGTGTACGCTTTGATGAGAAAACGCGCTGGACAGGGCGTTTGCAAACGCTGCTCGGCAAGGAATACCGCGTCGCAGAGTGCGGCATGAATGCCCGGACGACCTCGTTCGACGATCCGTTCCGGGACTATCTGAATGGGCGGCACGGCCTTGTGCATTGCATGGTTGCGGCAAAGCCGGTCGATCTGCTGATCATCAGTCTTGGGACAAATGACCTGAAGTACGGAACAGTGTATCGCTCTGCAAAAGGGTTGGATGCACTGTTGGACGTTGCCGTCCATGCGAATACCTATATGCCGGGCAGCTCGCCGGTCTATCGGGATGAACCAAGAATTCTGGTTATTTCCCCAATTGCATTACATGAAGAACTTGACCGCAAGTTTCCCGGACATGAGATGAATGGGAAACTGGATGATTCACGGAAGTTTGCGGCAGTATATCGGGAAGTCTGCCAAAAATGGCAGGTCTATTTTCTTGACGCCGCGCAAACAGCCAGCGCCTCAGAAATAGATTGCGTACACATGGACGCTGTATCCCATGCAGCGCTCACAGAGGAAGTTTATCATGCGGTTCAGAAAATAATGAGGTGATACATATGAAACAAGCGATTATGGTCGGTGCAGGCAATATTGGACGTGGTTTTATCGGCGCAATTCTGGCAAATGGCAGTTATCATGTGACCTTTGCCGATGTCAATATGGAGTTGATCGGTGCGCTCAATGAAGAAAAGCAATATTGTGTTCACGTACAGGACAAAAACCCGCGAACCTTCTGTGTGACAGACGTTGACGGCGTCAGCTCTGCTGGCGACGCTCTCGTTGAACCGATCTGCACTGCGCAGCTGATCACAACGGCTGTTGGGCTTCGAATCCTGCCAATCGTGGCAAAGCCGATTGCTGCCGGAATCCATGCTCGGATGAGCGCAAAGCAGACAGAGCCGCTGAATATCGTTGCGTGTGAAAATGCTATCCGGGCTTCCAGCCAGCTGAAGACTGCGGTTTACGCGCTTCTAGATGAAGAAACACGGACGTTCGCAGATGCCTGTGTCGGATTTGCCGATTGTGCCGTTGACCGCATTGTGCCGAAGGCGTCTTTTGAAGCGCCATTGGATGTGGCTGTAGAAGAATTTTCCGAGTGGGACGTTGAAAAATCTGGCTGGAAGGGCGAATTGCCGCAGATTGACGGTATGGCGCTCGTCGATAATCTGGATGCATATATTGAACGCAAACTCTTTACACTGAACAGCGGTCACGCCATCTGTGCCTATCTTGGCTGCCTTCGCGGGCATCGGACAATCCTTGAGAGTATTCAAGACCCGGCAATCAGCACCATTGTATATAAGGCCATGCAGCAAAGCGGCGCGGGACTTGTCAGGAAATTCTCCATGGATGCGGTAGCGCATCAGGCCTATATCGACCGTATCTTTGCGCGTTTCCACAATCCGTATTTGCAGGACGAGGTAACGCGCGTAGGACGTGAACCCATTCGGAAACTGGCCGCAACAGACCGGCTGATCAGCCCTCTGCTCACGGCGTATGGATACAGCTTGCCGGTAGATGAGCTGCTGTTCGGCGCAGCGGCTGCATTGCGCTATGAAAATGACGAAGATCCGCAAAGTGTAGAGCTGCAGAAAGCAATTCAGACAGCTGGGGCAGATGCAGCGCTGGCTCGGTATTCTGGCCTGACAGCGGAGCATCCGCTCAGTGCGCGAATTCTGGATATTTATCGCGCACTCGGTATCTGATTTCCCCAGAAAGGGGCTCCCGCCCTCCGCCGGAGCCTCTTTCGTCGTTTTCACGTTACGCCTGTGGTTGGATTTTATAGAATTCGTTCGGACGCATAAGGAGATAGATATGAAAAATGCAGTAATTTTCGATCTGGATGGAACACTGTGGGATGCAACGGAGAAAGCCACAGAGGTTTGAAATCGCGTACTTTTGAAGCACAGTGAATCAGACTTACATGTAGATCAGAAAACGATATCGGAATTGATGGGAAAACAGCTGACAGACATTGTACGGATCTTGTTTCCCGCACTGCAGGAAGAAAAGCGGCAGCAAATTCTGAAAGATTTTGAGAGAACAGAGGTTCAGTATTTGTATGAATATGGAGCCACACTGTATGCAGGCGTAAAAGAAACAGTCATTTTTTATATCAAAAATACAATTTATTCATTGTAAGCAATTGTCAGGACGGTTATGTTTCTGCCTTTTTGCACGCCCACAACTTAACTCCATATTTTAAGGATACTGTAATGTCGGGACAAACCGGCTTGGAGAAAGGCAGCAATATAAAAAGCCTGATGAAAAAACATGGGATTAGGAAGGCTGTATATGTTGGGGATACAGCAGGCGATGAAAATGCATCAAAAGAAGCCGGAATTCCATTCATATGGGCCAGATATGGATTTGGAACAGCGACAAACCCAGACGGGATCATCAGTACGATATCGGAGCTGAAAACGTGTGTCGAGCGCTATATCTAATGACAAAATGCAGTGTTTTCACAACAGTCAGAGATCGTGCGAACTCTCCACGCATGATCAACATCCTGTCAGGGGACTGACCCTGCCGGAGCATCTATTAGTGCGCGAATTCTGGATATTTACCATACGCTTGTCATCAAATTCCCACAGAAAGAGCTTCCGGCTTATGCTGGAAGCTTTTCTGTCGTTTTCAACGTTATCAAAGAATATAAACGGCACGATTTATAAGTAAACATCTTTCATGTAACTAAGCTGACACATAGTTTTAAGAACAGAGTCATTTGGTTTTTTGATTATAACAAGTAGACGCAACATGTTTGTTTGAACTGGTCTTAGCGAAATCCGCGCTCTTATTTTGAGAGAGGGTTTCGCTTTCCCTTTTCATATTTGCAGCAGCCGTTATCGTAGACCATAAGGAGGCAAAAAGCGGCCGATTTCCTATCACAGTTTTATTTATGTTCCATAAGGTCAAAGTTTGTCTAAGTGGGTCAAAGAATGGCAGAAAACCTGCAAATTGTTCAAAAATGTTGTAATCTAATATCAGCTCGAACGGGAAAGGATTGTATAACATGAAGGATGTTCAGAACGCTATATACTCCATCGTCGAGACGCGCGGGAAAGAATGTTACTGCATTTTGTGTCATGCGATTGACATTGCGGTTGAACACCAGCCGAATATGCCGCAAATGCAGTTTATCTGCAATGAGGTCTGCAAACGTACCCAAAAAACGGACAGCTGCTGCTGTTTCCAAAGCGCTGAACCGTGCGACAAAGGATATTTGGCAAAACGGAAAACGAGATATGCTGCGCCACTACTGGATTGATGAAGCACCAACCGCGAAAGAACTGATCTGTTTGATTTCGGCAAAGCTTTGGGCTGACCAACAAAGCGAAGCATAACCCTCCTATCTGCAACTGTGTGTTTTGATATCTTATGTTTTCCCCCCCCCCGCATGTAACGTGCAGCAAATCTTTTCATCTCAGGTGTCCTGTCCAGTCTACGAGACAGGCATCTGTAACAATCTCAGTTTGTCCCGATTGGGGACAGATTCCTGATTGCCATTCTGGAAAAGCGCATTACAGATCAATACGCTTTTGCGGGCTGACAATCCCGTTTAACAACTGAACAGGGTCAAACAGATACGTTTTTGTATGCGTGAGCCAGCAATAGGCGCGCGGGGATGTTTCGGAATCAGGAGGCAAACACCGGTTCCGGAACGGAGCGGCAACCGCCAGTATTGCAGACGGGCCATGGCAGACCTGCGGGCGACGACCGCATACAAAGGATCATGATACTTGCGTTAGCCATACGTCACAGAATGGAACGCCCCGCCATCAGCATGGAGGGAGGCACAGCGCCTATGGAGCAGTTTGCCGCTGCCATCTGCTTGATCTATGAGAAAAGCAAAGTACGCAGCATAGATTTTTAAGACTTTATCGTATGAATCCGTGCGCGATTTCATAGATTGCAGCAAGGAGGCGACGCGAGTGGAACCTACCGATCACGATGTCCGCGAAATCAAACGTGAGGATGGGGTCACGATCCGTCTGCACTTTTCGTCGGGCGGAGCCACCTTGCAGGAATGTATGGTGCGTATTTTGGAAAAACATATCGAAAAATCAACGAAAAGTTGAGAAATTGGACAGTATTTGCTTTTATATTATTGCAAATACTGTTTCTTATTTGTTCGGCAGAAAGGAGAAACCATGACCTTTGTGCAAAACAAAAAGAAAGAGAAACCGACTCATCTTACAACGAAATGGAGCGTGGGAGAATACAACCGGCTCAGCAAGGAAGACGGAGACAAGCCGGAGAGCGACAGCATCCAGAACCAGCACAGCATCAACCAGAAGCACCTGGAGTATCTGCGGGAGCAGGGCGAACAGATCGAGTCTGTCACCGTCTATTCTGACGATGGGTATGCAGGCGGCAATTTCAAACGTCCGCGTTATCAGGCGCTGATCCGTGACATTGAAAGCGGAAAAATCAACTGCATCATCTTTAAGGATAACTCCCGCCTGGGGCGCAATTATCCGGAGCTGGGGCGGCTGATGGAGGACTACTTTCCGCAAAAGGGCGTCCGCGTGATCTCTGTCCTGAACAACCTTGACAGTGTCAAAGACCCTCGCGGGTATTGCAGTGCGATCGTGTCCTTTTCCAATATCGTCAACGACGATTACATCCGTCAGCTTTCCATCAAGATCAAGTGTACGCTGACCATGAAGCGGGAACGCGGGGAATTCATCGGCAACTATGCGCCGTTCGGCTATCAGAAGGACCCTGCCGATCGGCACAGGCTCGTCGTGGACGAGGAACAGGCGGAGATCGTGCGGAAGATATTTGACTGGTACGAGGATGGAATGTCCGCCAGCTCGATTGCAAAACGCCTGAACGCGATGCAGATCATGACGCCGGGCGATTTTAAGATCCGCGACGGCTGCAAGAGCTTTATCACGCACGACCGGAACAGCAGCAAACTTCATGCCTGGACAACGACGACCATTGCGACGATCCTGAAAAATGAAGTGTACATTGGAAACATGGTGCAGGGAAAGCACAAGAGCGTGTCCTACCGCAGCAAGAAAATGATGCTGACCGATGAAAGCGAATGGACCGTCGTGGAGGGTACGCACGCGCCAATCATCTCAGACGAACAATTTGCGATCATACACGAACGGTTTGCCCGCCGGACCCGAATCTCGCCGGGAAAAACGCATGTGTATCCGCTTTCCGGGCTTGTATCGTGCGGCGCGTGCGGGCATCGCATGAACCGCGTTGTGTCGCAGGGCTACGCCCGGTATCGCTGCATAACGCGAACCTATGCGCCTGACAAATGCCAGTGTCCGTCTATAAAGGAAGAATATCTGGAGGAGCTGATCTTACAGACACTTCAATCGCTGATTGCCCGGCTCGTCGACGTGAAAGCTGTGATCGACGCGGCCCGGCAATTCAAAACGATAAACGGTGCAAAGAATGAGTATATGCTGGCGCTCAATAAAGCCAAGCGGGAGCAGGAGCGGCTGCAGGATGCGCAGTTTCATCTCTATGCCGATCTGCAAAGCGGACTGATCCCCCAGACGCAATATCTTCAATTCCAAAAGCGGTACGAAGCCGAAATTGCCGCGCAGGAAGCGAAAATCGAGCACCTGAACCAAGGTCTGCTTCAGCTAAAAGAAGCCAGACAGCAGGATGATGAATTTGTAGCCTTCTTTCAGAAGTACGGCAACATTCAGAAGCTGGATTGGGACACGGTGAATCAGCTCATCCAGAAGGTCGTCTTTCACGACAAACAGCACGTTGATATTTATTTCCGCTTTGCGGATGAATATGAAAAGCTGTGCGGTATTGCAAACGTGATTCGCGAGCAGGAAACTGTGTTGTGCTCATGACTACGAGTGACATAATAAGCACCTATTTGGCGCAAATTGCTTAAAAATTAGCAAAAAAACAAGTATTTGTGTGCAAACATCAGCCATTCATATGAATGGGGCTACACCTATGGGCCGCCGATGGCGGTGGCGCCGGTGGGGGCGGTGCGGCGGGTGGTGGAGTTTGCGCTGACGCAGATGGACGCCGCCAAGATCCTGCTGGGCTTTCCGAACTACGCCTATGACTGGACGCTGCCGTTCACCGCGGGCGCGACGCGGGCGCAGTCGATCGGCAATGAGGCTGCGCCGCTGCTCGCCGCGCAGTACGGCGCCGAGATCCAGTTCGACACGCAGTCGCAGACGCCGTATTTCACGTACCTGGACGAAGCCGGGCAGCCGCACGAGGTCTGGTTCGAGGACGTGCGCAGCGCGCAGGCGAAGTTCGCCCTTCTGCCGGAATACGGACTTCTGGGCCTCGGCTACTGGAATTTCATGCGGCCGTTTACGGCCGGATTCAGCCTGCAGAACTACCTGTTTACAGCCTCCGGGCTGGGTTGACAAATTCCGGGCGGTGCAATATCATAGAAAACATCGAAAGAAAATCATCCAAAAGGGGAGAATCTTCCATGTCTGCATCCAAGGTCTTTTTTACTGATTTCCGCTGCCACCCGGGCGTCAGCCAGCTCGACAAGCTCCGGAAGCTGCTGGAAAAATCGGAGTTCTCAAAGATCGATTTTGACGGCAAATTCGTCGCCATCAAGCTGCATTTCGGCGAGCTCGGCAATCTGTCGTTCCTGCGCGCCAACTATGCCAAGGTCGTCGCCGATTTCGTCAAGGAGCGCGGCGGCAAGCCCTTCCTCACCGACTGCAACACGCTCTACGTCGGCAGCCGCAAAAACGCGCTGGAGCACATGGATACCGCGTATCTCAACGGCTATTCCCCGTTCTCCACTGGCTGTCACGTCATCATCGCCGACGGGCTCAAGGGCTCGGACGATATCGAGGTCCCGGTCGTGGGCGGCGAATACTGCAAGACCGCACGCATCGGCCGCGCCGTGATGGACGCGGACATTGTGATATCGCTGACGCACTTTAAGGCGCACGATGGCACGGGCTTTGGCGGTGCGCTGAAGAACCTGGGCATGGGCTGCGGCAGCCGCCTGGGCAAGAAGGATATGCACGCCTCCGAAAAGCCCGCGGTGGATCAGTCCCGCTGCGTGGGTTGCGGCGTATGCGCCAAGAACTGCGCGCACGGGGCCATCACGGTGACGGAGCACGCGCACATTGATGCAACCAAGTGCGCCGGCTGCGGCCGATGCATTGAAAAGTGCCCGCAGAAGTGCGTGCACCCCATGGATGACCGCGCCCACGAGATCCTGTCCCGCAAGGTGGCGGAATACACGGCC
>OGXR01001727.1_pt1 | contig 15441 bp, 13 predicted proteins | sample 1576331 | NCBI WGS metagenome assembly OGXR01 (sample SAMEA3541473, study PRJEB24748) | human gut metagenome | biome: human gut; feature: human-associated habitat; material: faeces | place: China | collected 2012 | reverse complement strand
GGTCCTCTGTTTCATCCTCTTCCGAAACGGTGGAAGCGCCCGGTGGAGGAGAAGAAGGATATGATGCCTCCGAGGCGGTAACGGTGGAATCGGTGGACGGTGGAATAAAAGTGACTTTTGAACAGATGCCGCAGACGGCCCGGGACTTACAGGCGCTGCTGGAGGCCTATCCCCAGACCGATGCCCGCAACGCAGGCGCTTTCTTCATCGCTTCCCTGGTGCGCTATCTGGATTCCACCGATGACGGCCATGAGATGATCGATCTGCTGCGGGGCCCGCGTCCGATGAACGATATGGACAAGGATTTTTTGAAAGACCGACTGCGGGAGAAATCCTATCTTCCCGGCGCTTATTTTGAGGGGGCAACCCCGGAAAACGACTATACGCCCGATACCCCCTGGACCTTGCTGGTTTATGACGACCCGATGAATGCAGAAGAGGGCTATCTCTACATTCAGGTGGAGACCACCGGTGCGGACAGCAGGCGGCGTATCACCCTGCGGGAGAAGGACGGCCGGTATTATCTCTGGGAGTATTCCAATGTGCTCACCGGTATCCGGCTGCCTGCATCCCAGGACCCGTGGCTCTGAGGAGGAATGACCATGAAGAAAAGATGGACGAGCGGGCTGCTCTCGCTGTTGCTGGTTCTGTTGTTATTTTCCGGCTGCAGCGCCCTGGAAGCTTTGGAACAGCTGAAGGATCGGGATGGACCTGAAAGCTCCGACAGCAGCGTGAGCGAACCTTCTTCGGTGTCCTCTTCCGGAGGCGAGACATCTTCTACCCTGGAGCCGGCGCCCTCTTCCGGCGGTGAAGAGATTTCTACCCCGGAGCCGGCGCCGCCTTCCGGCAGCGAAAGGCCAACCTTTCCGGAGGACGAATGGGAACCGGAGCCCGAAGATGCCGCTCTGGAGATGCTGCAGGAAGAGATCAGTCGAAATGGAGGTGTGGTCGGAGTTGCCTTTATCGGCTATATGAGCAACGAGAGCAGTGAAATGGATCTGCGCGCCGGTATTGCGCAGAGCGAAATCGGGAAGCGGTATCCGTTCCTTAACTACGCAATGCTTTTGATGAGCGAGGGGGATGAGGTATATGCTGTCGTACCATGCTGCGAACAGGGGTCGATTCGGGTGTACCCCTCTATGATGAGCGAACAGGGCGAGTATGTGGATGACAAAAACACGCCGCTTTTTGAGGGGCTGCCCGGTGAACCGCTGCTCTTGCAGTGCAATCTCAGCGAGCACTACTCCAATGTGCTGATTACAGCTGACGACGGCTTTGGGGCCGTCGATTACCGTCCGGGGATCTCCATGAAAGATGGCCGTTTGGCGAAAGAGGCCGGGGTGTACGACTTTTCGATCTACGAGGCCGCGCTGGAAGAGGACACGGTTCAGTCCGCCATGGATCTGCTGATGCAGACCGAGGAAATCCAGATGGCGATGCAGCAGGGGATGAGCCTGATGTATACCGGCGATACGGAACTGATCGGCGGCCGGCCCTGCCTGCTCTTCACCATTGGCACCGGCCCGGAGAACCACTTTGTCCGGCAGGGCTATTACGCCGTGGACGGCAATATGCTCTATGCCTTTGACAACATCTATGGCGTCTGGACGGCGCTCGGGGTCGGGTGAGACAAAGGGGGAGGCAGCGGAACAGAAACCCTGCTCTGCCGGCGCACTCTGGAAGACAGACGGCCCCATAATGTTTCAGTATGTTGATTGGAGGTGTTGATATGAGCGACTATTGGGAACAGCGGAAACGAAAGGAACGCAGGGAAGATTGGTTCATCACCATCCTCGGACTGGTGGTGGGTATCGGTCTGGTTGTGGCTGGAATCATCGGGATTGTGACCGGCCTGATTGCCGCCGACGATTATGAGAACAGGACGGATACCCTGACAGTTGATGCTGTGATTGAGAAGCTGTCGATCAGCGATGAAAAACACGATGCCGAGGGTATCTATGAATTTAAAAACGAGAGCGAGCGTCTGTTCAAAAGAAGCTATCGGATGAAGGTTTCATTTGTGGTTGACGGAAACAGTTACAAGGGCAAATATGAGCTGGTTGCATATGCAGATAATCCTGAAAGAAAACAGGCTTACGATCAGCTGGAAGTGGGCGACACCATTCAGGTTAAGGTTTACAGGAGCAGGGATGGGGATTACAAGATAGAGTCGGATCTCAATCCCGTTAACTTCCTCCTTTACTGTGTAGCGATCCCTGTGGGACTCGTTGTCACCGCAGCTATGGTTTTCGATATATACAGCAAGAGACCGGGCGCGCCGCAAAAAGAACCGGATAAAAAGGAAAAACAACAAAAACAAAAGCAACAACAAAAACGGCAAGGGCCTTGAACGGTCGGATGGGAAGGTGCTCTATGAATCTGTTCGAAGCATTCCTGATGGCGGCGGCGGTTGCTATCGCCTACCTTTTTTCCATTGGGGAGAAGGTCATCCATGTCGACCTTTCCGGCCTGCTGCCGAAGAACTCCAAAAGTGCAAAGCGCAGGCGGCTGCTGGTGAAATGTGATACACCCCTGCAGGGGGAAAAGCTGCACAGCGAGATCCGGAAGGTGTTTGAGAAGGTGATGATCCCGCTGTGGAAGTCGGATAAGCAGTTGCTGCCCGCCAGAATGGACCGGAATTTCCGCAGGAAGATCGAGCGGCAGATTGACAGCCTCAGCAGGCGGAAGCTTTACCGGGAGATCCGGGTGGCTGATGTTGTGCCGCTGCCCCAAAATGGCTTCAAACGGTTGAGCGATGACGGCAGGGAGTGGCGGGAGTCTGTCTTACAGTGCAGTGCGCTGGAACGCTTTGTCTCAACGGTAAACGGCAGGCCGATCCAGGAGATCTATCGCAAAAACGCCTTTCTCCGGATCCTTCAGTCCCGGCATGTCCGCAATTCCGACCGCACCCAGAAAAAGGAAAATTACTACGCGGACAGTGTAACCATCAACTGCCCCTCCTGCGGTGCGCAGGTGACGCTTGACAGCCAGCAGACGGTTTGCCCGTACTGCGGCGGCATGCTACAAAGCGACTTCTATGATTGGCAGACCGAAGCCTTTGAGATCTACGAGCAGATGGGGACCAATCTGCGCAATGCGCTGCTGCTGTTGGCGTCGGCGGGGATCCTGTTTGTCTGTGTGTTCTTTTGCCTCTGGCTCATCAGGAATACCATGGTCTCCCTGGCGGCGGGTGTGGGCGTTGCCGTCCTGGTGACGGTGGCGATCCTGGCGATTGCCGTTTACCGGACCATGCGGCAGGAAAAAATGGTGGGACAAATTGTCCGCTATTCTGAGAACTATCTGCGTTCCTGTATCATTGAGGTACTGGATCGGAAGGCATACAGCAGCGACCTGATGGATTACAGTGTCGGTACGATTCTTTTGAAGAAGGTGGTCAATACGGAAGAAACCACCACAATAACGGTCAAAGTATACATCAGCGAAACCTATCTTCCCGAAAGGAAAAGACCATATACCAGGAAATACAAAAGGACGCTTACCCTGCAAAGGGCGCGGTATCCGAAACGAAGAAAAGGGGACGGCAAATTTTTCGTCGAAAAGGAGTGCCCCTCCTGTGGCGCCAACTTTATACCGGACGCAAACCACTGCTGTTCCTTCTGCGGTTACGGTTTGCAGGTCGTGAATTCTAAATGGATCGTGCAGGCGGTCGACAAGTAATGGGAAACCCCGGTATGGAACGATTGGGAAAAAACTATGGACGCGGAAGCAGACGGTCGCTCTCTCTGGATGGCCGCCGCAGCTTCGAGAAGGGAGTTATCGATGAAAAAAAGATGGATAAGCGGATGGCTCACGATATTACTGGCCCTTTGCCTGCTTCCAGGCTGCAGCGCCCTGGAAGCTTTGGAACAGATCAAGGATCGGGATGGGGCTGAAAGCTCCGACAGCAGCGTGAGCGAACCTTCTTCGGTGTCCTCTTCCGGAGGCGAGACATCTTCTACCCTGGAGCCGGCGCCCTCTTCCGGCGGTGAAGAGATTTCTACCCCGGAGCCGGCACCTTCTTCCGGCAGCGAAAGGCCAACCTTTCCGGAGGATGAATGGGAACCGGAGCCCGATCCCCTGGACTTTGAAGATGAAAACGCCCTGCGCGCGGCATTGGAGGGCGAGTGGGCCTACTGTCCGCCGGCTTCGGACGACCCGGCAGCATGGATCACACTTTCCGGGGAGGGCGGGTACTGCCTGCGGGTCAGGAACCCGGAGAACGATGCCATATTGGAATATAGGGGCTTCTGTCAGCTGGAACGCTGGGAAGCCGGGGAAGGGGAAGCTCCCGATATGATGATCCTCACGCTTTCTGAAACGACCGATGAGCAGGTCGACAGCCAGATGAATTCTATTGGGGATTATCGGATTGAACAGAAAACCCTCTGTGATGGGGAGGTTGTACTTGGATTATTGCAGCTCAATAACGGAGAGAGCCTGTTTTCCCTGTACTTTAACGAGATGTACCCGATCTGGAAACGATATACCGGCTGGCAGCCCCAGGGGGAGACAAGAAAAGCGGAAACCTTCTGTGCGGCCGCCTGGAAAGTCGACTATGGGACACAGACCGTCTGGCTGGACGACGCAATGGCGGATGGCAGCAATATCGGCCGGTATGAGGCATTGCCCTATCAGGCGGCCGGGCAGCTGGATTTATCAGACCTGCCCGATTGGCTGTTGTCGGACGGAGCCCTCTGGACAGTGCAGACCGATGATTGGGGCCGGGTGGTAAAAATGCAGCCCTGCATCTATGGACCCGATGAGCAGCTGACCGAAGAAGAGGCGGCGACCCTCCTCTTTGAGTTCGGCGAGGTACAGGGCTATCTGGAACAGGGGATGACCATGCTCTTTGAAGGAGGGACGGAGGTCATCGGGGAGGAACCCTGTGTTGTCATCGCTCTGGGGACTGATCATGGGGAGGCCTTTGTCCGCGAACGGTTCTATGCCGTTTCCCCAAGCGGCAGGATATATGTCTACGATCCGTTTACAGATGCCTGGAATGCAGCAAAGATGGATTAGAAAGGGAGGGGAAAAGCAGAACATATGTCATCGCAAATATGGCCCATTCGTTGTGCGGCAACGGAACGGCGGCTCAAACGAGTACGGCCGGAAGTAGGTTTTCCGGATACAGAATAGGCTGCAGAAAGATCATTGTGGATCACGGGGAGAAGATGTTGGTACAAGTCCAATGCCAGATTCTCAAGTCAAAATAGTTCCAATAGTTTCTGTGCATTCTGCTTTTTGTGGGAGCATTTGCTTATGTGAAAATATGTACTGAGTTGCCGAAATGGGCGTAAAGAGCTTATGGAAACAGCTTGAAGCTACACATAATTAAAAAATCTGAATAATGACGAGATGAGAAAAAGACCGCCTTGCTTTTTGACACCACATTCCTATTGAATCATACAAAAAACTCTGATATAATAAACGATAAGGAACATTTGTTCTTTTCACGGTGTGCTTTTGTATATGCAGATGCATTGAAAGGAGGGCGCTTCATGAGAAATTTCCTTTCCAGAAAGGAAGCAGATGAATTAGGGGATGCATTGGTTCGCGAATATACGGGGAATAATGCGGAATCCGCTTTGTTTGTGGATGTCGATGGACTCGTAACAGAGTTTCTGCGATGCAAAGTCTTGTATGAGGCTTTTGCGGAAGACGATATGGACAAGATTGGTTTTTCCAGCGATGGGATTACTCCGCTGTCTGTTTGCCGAGAAGGAAAAACAGTGCAGGCCGTGTTCCCCCGCAACACAATTGTTTTGGAAAAAAGCCTGCTTGAGCCAAGTGAGCAATTTCGCAGGAGATTTACATTGGCTCATGAGGCAGGCCATATGATTGCAGCAAAGCTCAATCCGGAACAGGAGGCAGGATTCCAGCGGGTTTATGATGGGGAAAGGCTTTATACCGCTGAGGAACTGAGAACTCGATTTTCGATTGGGGAATGGCAGGCCAACACGATAGCGGCTGCCCTTCTGATGCCAACATTCCTGATAAAGTCTCTGCTTCAAAAATACAATAACGGGCAGAACATCCTGGTGTATGGAAACAGCGTGTTCGCACCAAGGGAAAAATCCATTTTGCAGAAAATGTCTGATACACTGGGCGTTTCTTATACTGCCCTGGTAATCCGCCTGCGGGATTTGAGCGCCCTTGACTTTCACCCCATCGAGGAATATGTGGTGAAAGAATTCCGGTTGGGAAGTGAAATCCAATGAGGTTTTTTAATTCCCGCGAACCCACAGGGAAGGAGGCATTGGCCCTTCTTTCTGCGCGGGAAGCGGACAACTTGGCAGAGCGCGTGCTGCGATGTCCGGTTTGCGGATATAAAATTGGAGTGGCCTATTCTGATTCCGCAGGACACATCCGAATCAAATGCCAAAAGTGTAAACATGTCTGGGTGCTGAATATGGCGTATTTCCGTCGGCAGAGGCGGAGATACCAGAAAGACAATTATAAAAATTAATATTTACCGACTCAAATCGAGCAAGCGGAGACGGTCCATGCGACTGTAGACTACCAAGCGCCGTGTGAGGTCAGATGTCAGAATTATTTTCTGGCGTCTGATTTCTGCGGCGCTTTTTTGCTGCCCGATTTTGCCTTGCACGGTGATTAGAGTCCTTTTCCGTCTTGTTCGGGAAAGGGCTTTTTCATGTATCTGCGAGGCTGGCAAGCCGCTGTTGCGGCTTATCCCTGACCCCCGGCTCAGATCGACCATCCATCATCTGAACCAGGAGGAAAGGGCTATGGAAGAAAGAAAATACTATATCCGAGTTTCCGGGAACCTTGTGGAAGTATCCAAGGAAGTCTATCTTGTCTACTACCGTATGAGAAGACGGGAGCGTTTTCTCCAGGAAAAAGAAAGAAAAGGAAATACATTTCACTTCAGCGCACTGGATACGGAGGACAGATTGGGCGAGGAGACGATTCCCGATTTGCTTTCTCCAAGTGTGGAATCGAATGTTGAGGAACGAATGACAAATGAGAAGCTCAATGAGGGTATCAATAATCTTCCTCCGGATGAAGCTGATCTGATCCATTCTATTTATTTTGAAAAGATGAGTGAACGTGCATACGCGCAAAAAGTGGGTAAAGCACCCATGACAATTCACAATCGAAAGGTCAGAATCTTGTCTAAATTGCTGAAAATGATCAAAGAGTAAAAAAAGTTTGGTGCAAACGCCCTCTGAAACTGGATAAGTGGTGAAGGGTTTTTTCAGAAGCCCTGGCTGAACTTTGAAAATTGAATACCCAGCAGACTGAATCACATCAGCGGACCGGCCCCGAGAGGGGACAAGCGATGCGGAGGATGCGCCAAGACCCGCCTGTGCAGGTACCCTGCATCAAAGACGGCCAAAGAAGGCGGCGAGCGGTTCCCATCTATCCCAAAGCAGCACTGGCAAGCTGTTTCGCCATGACCCGATCCGCCTACAATGGTCCCCCTGCCCAGCCACAGACACAACCAATGGGGGCAGCCCGGAGAGATCCTCGGGGGGGTGAGATTCCCGGAGTGTGCCGCCAGGCACAGTTCAGTCACTGCCCACCGCTTGGGGGACGGGTAATAATACCAGGTGTTTGAATAGATCATAAAACCGGGCCGGTTCATTTTTTTCAGAATGAAAACACGACAACGATGGCCGGCCCGGATACATACCCAAAGGGAGGAGGAAACCGCCCTATGAATAGACCGCAGAGGATTATCCATCGCGGAGAACTCTATTACGCAGATCTGAATCCGGTGGTTGGCTCAGAACAGGGCGGTATCCGTCCGGTTCTGATTCTGCAGAACGAGGTGGGAAACTGGTTCAGCCCCACCGTAATTGTCGCCGCGGTCACTGCCAAAAGCAGTAAACCCTGTTTGCCGACCCATGTACTGGTGGGAACGGACAGCGGCCTGCGGCAGCCCTCTGTTATTCTTACGGAGCAGATAAGAACGATAGACAAGTCCCGGCTGTTGGACCGGATAGGGGTGCTTTCTCCAGAGAAGCAGGAACAAGTGGACCGGGCGCTGCTTGTGAGCTTCGCCCTTTCACAAAAGTTAGAGGAGGATCAGGAATGGACGCAAGAGGAATCATCAATTACTATGGGATGCTTCGGCTTTTGAAAGCACTGGAAGGTCACGGCTTTACTCAGAAGGAACTGAAAAGGATCGCTGCCCATCTGGAACTGGAAGTGGAGAGAGGGTTATTCCTTTCCCAGCCGAAACAAGCAGCATAAAGTGTCTTATCTTCGCAGAATTTAAAGCGGAATCTTTGTAAGTTTTTTTACCCGATTTGACATAGCTATATGAGAAAGAGTGTGGTATGTTGTATTGCTGACAGGAGGTGAGAATCATGGGGAAAGGGCCGGTGACAGAGGACAGTTTAGCCAGAAAACAAGTCATCGTCATCGAGGCGGATAAGACACCCCGCTCTCAAAAACTGCGAGTGGCTGCCTACGCCCGGGTGAGTTCCGACTCCGACGACCAGCTGAACTCTTTCCTGGCCCAGACAAGATATTACACCACCTATATCACCTCCCATGAAGAATGGACCTTTGTGGATCTCTATGCCGACGAGGGGATCACCGGAACTTCGGTGGCTAAGCGGGATGACTTCCAGCGGATGATGGCCGACTGCCATCGGGGCTTGATTGACCAGATCCTTGTCAAGTCCATCTCCCGCTTTGCCCGCAACACGGTGGACTGCCTTCAAAATATCCGTGAACTGAAAGAGTTGGGTGTCAACATCCGATTCGAGCGTGAAGATATCGATACCATCAATGTGAGCAGTGAGCTCATCACCGCCATCTACGCCGCCTTCGCCCAAAAAGAGAGCGAATCCATTTCTGGTAATATGCGATGGAGCTATCAGTGCAGAATGGAGAGCGGCGAATTCAATACCTGTAAAGCTCCATGGGGATTTCGGCTTGACGGTAGAAATCTCAAAATATGTGAACCGGAAGCAGCCATTGTCCGAAGAATTTTCCACGAGTATTTATCCGGCAAAAATCCTCAAGAAATTGCAGACAGCCTAAATGCCAGCTGTCTGACTGAGCGAGTATGGAATTATAAAGCTGTAGATTACATTCTGCAAAACGAGCGCTACGCTGGGAATGCACTTCTGCAAAAGAGGTATACGCCGGATATGCTCTCGAGGCAACAGAAAACCAATCATGGTGAGCGTGAAATGTATTTTGTGCCAGGGAGCAACGATGCGATCATCTCTCCAGAGATATTTAAACGAGCTCAAGGCCTACGGCAAAAACGCAGTTTAGGAAAAGCACCCGTACACAGCGAGATCATCTCACAAATCCGGTGTATCTGTGGCGCACGGATGCGGTTTAAAAATGTTAACAGCAAATGGTATCTATGCTGCACAAGTCATGACACAAAGGGGGATTGCTTGATCACGCCGATCCGTGAGACTCAGATCCATGCATCCTTCTGCCGTCTGTACTACAAGCTGAAACATCAGAGCATCCCTATTCTGGAACAGATGCTTACAAGTCTCCAGCTGATTCGCAATCGCAGGATGCTCTGGAGTCCTGACATCGTCGCCCTGAATAAAAGAATATCAGATATATCCAGTCAGAATCAGACATTGGCCTTTCTCAAACAGCAGGGCCTTGTTGATCCTGACATTTTTATAGCCAAAACCAATGAGCTGACCAAGCAGCTCCAGCAGGCCAAGCTGGAAAAAGAAAAGCTGATGGATGCCGAGAGCGACATGACCGCCCTGCAAACACGAGACTTGATAGACATCCTGGAAGATGGGCCGGAATTCCTCGACAGCTTTGACGCGGAACTGTTTGCTGAACTCGTTGAGAAAATTATCATAGAGAGCAACGACTCCGTCCGCTTCTGCCTGAAAAATGGGCTGGAGCTGCGGGAGTCCATAGAGAGGACGGTGCGGTGATGGGAAACCGGAAGCAGCCCTTCGGTTACAAGATGGCTCTGGGTGAGATCGTCATACAGGAATCAGAGGCGAAACTTGTGCAGGAGATCTTCCTCCGATATATTGCAGGAGAATCCCTGAATGAGTTGACGGAGTCGCTTCGCCAGCAGGATATACCATACGACGAGGGACGGCTCTGGAACAAAAATATGGTCGCCCGTATTCTGGCGGACGCACGCTACACCGGAGAAAAAGAATATCCCAAGCTCATAGATAAGGAACAGCTCATTGCAACAAATGAAAAGCGCTCAAACAAGCCCCAACTTCCGAAAAAGACAGAAGCCCAAAAGGTACTGCGCAGGCTCTGTGGCACACCGCCATCTGAACAGGTGGAGCAAAGTGTCACCGACCTGCTCAACGGCCTTGCAAATTGCCCAGACCGCATACAGCATCAGCGCAGTCCTACGCCAGCCACACATTCCAAAACGCAGGAGGCGCTGGATAATGCTCTGGAGCAGCAGCCAATCGACGAGGATAACGCCAAAGCGCTGATCCTCCGGCTTGCGGCAGAGCAATATGCTACTCTGGGGAATGAAGAATATGAAACAAATCGTCTCCGGCATCTCTTCTCCGCATTCGAATGTGTGGCGGAACTGAACGCAGATCTTCTGAAAAGCACCGTATCCGAGGTGCTGGTGACCCGCCAAAATGTCAAACTGCGATTAAAAAATGGGCAAATCATAGAAAGGAGTGACCTGCAATGAAAGAGGATGCCCCAAGAGTAATTAAGATCCCTGCCAAGCCGGAAGCCACCCGTCAGGCAGAAGCCCGCAGACAGCTCCGGGTGGCAGCTTACTGCCGAGTTTCCACCAAAGAGGAGGACCAGGCAAACAGCTATGGGGTGCAGAAAGAGTACTATACCGATAAGATCATGTCCAACACCGCCTGGACGATGGCCGGCATCTTTGCGGACAAGGGCATCACTGGAACCTCGGCCAAGAAGCGCGAGGACTTCATGCGGATGATCCGGCACTGCCGCCAGAAGAAAATCGATGTCATCCTGACCAAGTCGGTTTCCCGCTTCTCCCGCAACACGGTGGACTGCCTCTACTATATCCGGGCGCTCAAGCAGCTCGGCATCGCAGTCATCTTCGAGAAGGAAAACATCAATTCTCTGGAGGAGGACAGTGAGCTGCGAATCACCCTCTCCGGTGCCTTCGCCCAATCTGAAAGTGAATCTATCTCCGCGAATGTCACATGGGGTAAGCGCCGCGCCATGGAAGCCGGAAAGGTCAGCATCCAATATAAAAAGCTGTACGGCTACCGCAAAGGTGAGGATGGTCAGCCGGAGATCATTCCGGAACAGGCGGAGATCGTCCGATGGCTCTATGAGCGCTATCTCACCGGAGCCAGCCTGCGGATGATCAAAGAGGAACTGGAACAGCAAGGCGTCAAGTGCTTCGAGGATTCCCCGGAGTGGACCATTTCCCGCATCCGTAGCATCCTGCAGAATGAAAAATACTGCGGTGATGTGCTGATGCAGAAGACCTTCCGGCAGGACTTTATCAACCGCAAGGCTATCAAGAATACAGGCCAACTTCCCATGTACTTCATTGAAAATCACCATGAGGGCATTGTCAGCCGTGAAAAGTATGATGCCGTACAGGCAGAGATGGCACGGCGGAATGCAGCAAAGAGTCCTTCTAAAAACGCAGTCACAGGGATGGCCTCCTACGCCAGCAAGTATGCGCTCTCGGAGCGGTTGGTCTGCGGTGAGTGCGGGACCCTGTATCGCCGCTGCACATGGACACGAAACGGTGAAAAACGAGTCGTGTGGCGCTGTGTGAGCCGATTGGACTACGGTAAGAAATACTGCCACAATTCGCCCACACTGGATGAAGCACCACTCCAGCAAGCGATCCTCGCAGTCCTGAATACAGCCATGGCTGACAAGAATAGCTTGATTCGGCAGATCACAGCTGCAATGGAAACGGAGATCATCCCATTCCCCGGCGGCACGATGAGCCTCGGAGACATTGAACGCAGGCTGAGAGAACTGGAGCAGCAGTTCCAAACACTGTTGGAAAAGGCTACGGATGATCCCGCCGCCTATGGCGGCCAGTTCAAGGAAATCCTGGATGAGCAGACTTTCCTGAAGGAAAAACGTGCTGGGATCCTCGCAGATAACAGCGAACAGGCAAAAGCCAATCAGCGTATCCTGGACGCCGCACAGACTTTGGAAAACGCATCACTCCACATTACGGAGTGGGACGAGAGCGCCGTTCGCCAACTGGTGGAGACAGTAAAAATTCTCTCCAAGGATGAGGTCGCAGTCACCCTGAAGGGTGGCATTGAGATTTGCCAGAAAATTATGTACTGAAAGAAGGTGAAAAGATGATTTTTGTAACCGGTGATTGCCACGGAAACTTTGAACGCTTCAAGCCGAAATATTTCCCGGAGCAGGTACAAATGACAAAGCGGGACATCGTGATTTGTGCCGGAGACTTTGGTGGTGTGTGGTTTGGAGACGGCCGTGACGAGGCTGCATTGGACTGGCTGGAAAGTCTTCCGTTCACGCTGGCCTTCGTCTGCGGGAATCATGAGAACTACGACGCACTGGAACGATATCCGGTGAAAGACTGGCACGGCGGCAAGGTACACCGCATTCGCTCTCATGTCCTGCACCTGATGCGTGGACAGGTCTTCGAGCTGGAAGGCTATCACTTCTTCACCATGGGCGGAGCAAAAAGCCATGATACGGAGGACGGCATTCTGGAACCGGGTGCTCCGGATTTTGAGCGAAAGCTCCTGATGCTGCAGAGAAAGCCCCGAGCGAGGTATCGCATCAATCACATTTCGTGGTGGGCGCAGGAGATGCCTTCTGAGGAGGAGTACGCTGAAGCACGGAAAAATCTGGCCAAGGTCGATTGGGCGGTGGACTATGTTATCACGCACTGCGCTCCCACCAGCATTGCTCTCATGGAAAACCGCCACAATGAGGCAGACCCGCTCACAGATTTCCTGCAGGAGGTCAAGGAGAGAGCACATTATCACTACTGGCTGTTCGGCCATTACCACGACAACCGGGCCATTGATGAAAAGCACATACTGCTCTGGGATCAGATCATACAAGTTATCTGAAACAGGTCAAGGCAGAGAAAAACACGGCGATGTTACCGTGCTTTTCTCTGCTTTGAGCGTTGAATCAGGCGCTGTGCGCCGGAAAGGAGAAACTATGAATATCCGAAAGGCTGTGGACTACAGCACAATGTTTGCCACACTGGAATCTGTCATGAAAGCAGATCTGCCGCAGATGGAGCTGTACTGCGAAATCGGCAAGGCCGTCTGTGCCCACTCGGAAAAGGGTGCAGCGGTAGCTGCTGCGGAGTTCATAAAAGAACAATACCCGGATATGACCGGCTTCTCTCCGCGCAATGTGCGCCGGATGCGGGATTTCTGGCAGTTGTACAGCGGCACGCCGGAACTGCTTGGCGAAGCGCTTCACTTGAATTGGACACAGAACGTTGTGATCATGGAGGCAGAGCTGCCCGCAGAGGAGCGCCGCTGGTACATCCGGCAGGCTACAGCACGGAATCTATCCAAGGCGGAGCTTCTGCGAATGATCGAGGATTCTGCGTATCTGGAAAGTGTTCTCGACGAAAAGGTCGATGTGTGGTATAATGAGGGCAACGATGAGATTTCGGAGAGAACGCAGTATGAAGAAGATCCTGTTTATCTGCCACGGCAATATTTGCCGCAGCCCGATGGCCGAGTTTGTGATGAAGGACTTGGTGCGCAAAGCGGGCCTGGACCATTCGTTCGCAATTTCCTCAGCCGCCACCAGCGCCGAAGAGACCGGCCGCCCCGTCTATCCCCCCGCCCGCCGCATGCTCCTCTCCCATGGGCTCGATCCCTCCGGCAAGCGTGCAGTCCAGCTCCAGCCGGGGGATTACGTCCGCTGGGACCGGTTCATCGGCATGGATGAGGCCAACCGCCGCAGCATGACGCGGCTTTTCGGAGGCGACCCGGAGCACAAGGTACATCTGCTGCTGGATTACGCTCCCCGGCCCGGGTCGGTAGCCGATCCCTGGTATACCGGCGACTTTGAAACGGCCTGGCGGGATATATCCGCAGGGTGTGCCGGACTCTTTACGGCCCTGACCGGCCTTTGACGTACAATTTCTGGCTGGCTCTGGACAATCGCTCAACAATCTGGTAAGATGCAAGATATAAAATCTTTATCATAAGGAGCGTATCCAGCATGAAACAAGCAAGCACCTCCATCCGCTGGCTCTATCTTGTGGTGGGCGTCATCGCCCTGCTGTTCGCCGGTATTCTCTACGCCTGGTCCATCCTGAAAGCCCCCCTGGCCGCCGAATTCGGCTGGTCGGCGGCCGATCTGGCCCTGAATTTCACCTTAACCATGTGCTTTTTCTGTCTGGGCGGCATGGCAGGCGGACTGCTGGCCAAGCGGCTGGGTACCCGGCTCACCCTGATCCTGGCGGCCCTGCTCGCCTGCGCGGGCTTTCTGCTCACCGCCCGGCTCTCCGGGCAGAGCGTCGCCATGCTCTACGTGAGCTACGGCATCCTCAGCGGCGCGGGCATCGGCATCGCTTATAACGTCATCATCTCCACCACCAGCGCGTGGTTTCCCGACAAGAAAGGCACCTGCTCCGGCGCGCTGATGATGGGCTTCGGCGCTTCCGCCTTGGTGCTGGGCAATCTTGCGGGCGCGCTCATCGATCACCCGTCTGTGGGCTGGCGTGCCGCGTTCTCCTTCCTGGGCGGCGCTTTGGGCCTGGTGCTGCTGATCGCCGCTTTTCTCCTCCGCCTTCCCGCTCCGGATACTGCGCTGCCTCAGCCCCAGGTCAAAGCCGCCCGAAAGGACGAGGCGTTCGAGGCCCACGATTATACGCCCGGTGAGATGATCCGCCGCTTTCCCTTTTGGCGTGCGTTCCTCTGCATCGTCTTCCTGGCTGCGGTCGGCAACACCGTCATCTCGTTTGCCAAGGACCTCTCCCTCTCCGTCGGGGCCAACGCCGCCCTGGCCACCACTCTGGTCGGCGTGCTTTCGGTGTGCAATGGCCTGGGGCGCATCCTCACCGGCGCGCTCTTCGACCTGCTGGGCCGCCGCAGAACCATGCTGCTGGCCAATGTGACCGCCATCCTGGCCGCCGCGGTCACGCTGCTCTCGGTGCTCGCCGCTTCGGTGCCTCTGTGCGTCATCGGCCTGTGCGTCACCGGTCTGTCCTACGGCGCCTGTCCCACCATCTCCTCCGCGTTCACGTCCGCCTTTTATGGTACGAAGCATTTTCCCGTCAATTTTTCGATTATGAACTTCAATCTGATGGGCGCTTCCTTTATGGCCACCGCCGCCAGCGTCCTGCTGGGCAGCACCGGCGGCTATGTGGCCCCCTTCCTCCTGCTTCTGGTGCTGGCCCTGGCGGCGCTGTTGCTGAACCTGAGCGTCCGCCGTCCCTGATGCAAATCAAAACGTGCCCGGCTCTCCTTTTTACCCGCAGAACAGCGCCCTCCGGCCTTGAGCCGGAGGGCGCTGTCGCGTCTT
>OGXR01001721.1_pt1 | contig 15471 bp, 13 predicted proteins | sample 1576331 | NCBI WGS metagenome assembly OGXR01 (sample SAMEA3541473, study PRJEB24748) | human gut metagenome | biome: human gut; feature: human-associated habitat; material: faeces | place: China | collected 2012 | reverse complement strand
CCTGTACCTGACGCAACAGGAGGAATACGGCCGCCGACTGCACGCCGACGAACGCCGTCTCGCCTACGTGGCGTTGACGCGCGCCCGCTACGAGGCGCTGCTCGTATACAGCGGATGCAACGAGACGAGCCGCGACTCCCGCCTGGCGGAGGGAAAGAAAAGCGCCGCGCCGTCGAATTTCTGGCTGGAGACGCGCGATTCGATGAACGGAATCGTCACCGCGGTACGCGAACCGGACAGCCTGTCCGACGATGTGGACGGCTCCCCGAACACGCTGGGACTTGACCTGCCCGACGGCTATTTCGTAGGCGAACACGCCCGCGATTTCGAGAATGCCGTGGTGGGCGATGCGTGGAACACGCCGCTCGAACCGGTCTCGGACGACCATACTTTGCCTTGGCCGTGCGATCTGAGCGCCGATGTCGCCGACAGGCTGCGTGCCGCGGCCGAACAGGTACGTGCCGTCGAATCCGACGAACCGAATATCGCTGAATCCACGGGAACGCAGGGCGACGTTGCCGATGAATCCGCCACGCCATCGCCGGAAACCGGAAACTCACTGCTGCGTCTCGCCAAACTGCTCGTCGCCGACGAACATCTCATGCCGGAACCGGACGCGGCTGACGCAGGCGAATCGCAGGACGCCTTCGACGAGGCCGTGCGTGCCAAAGGCGAACGTATCCTTGCTGCCGGCCGCCAAAACGTCACCTCGCTGCAAGCGCGCGCCGGCTCCATGGGCGAGCGTGACTCCCGCGCCTACTGGCGTGGTCTGGTCCGTCCGATTCCGCACGTCGCCTCGCCGGCGGCACAGCTCGGCACGCGGTTCCACGCATGGGCTGAGCGTTTCATCATGGCGGATGCGGACGTCGACGGCATCGGCGGTACGGAAGGTGCTGCCGGTATGGCCGCGCAGTCGCGTGCGGAACTGATCGCATTGATAGGTGATACGCAAGTCGACGCGGACAACGGCGGCGTGCAATCGCAGGACGCACCATCGCAGGACGCCCGATTGCGAGACGAACGGAAACTGGCCGCTTGGCAGCGTCGTCTCGTCGCTTCGCCGTGGGCAAAACGACGTCCAGCATGGGCGGAACGCCAGCTCGTCGTCGACATGTCCCAGCTCGGCACCATCGTCAACGGCAAACTCGACGCGGTGTTCTTCGGCGGTCTCGACGAAACGGACGAGACGAAACGCTACACCGTGGTCGATTGGAAAACCGGCGTAAAACCACGCAAACCGGACGAAATCAAGGAGAAGCTCGCACAGCTCGACCTGTACCGCCTGCTGCTCGCGGCGATGGAAGGGGTGCCGTTGGATGCAATCGACGCCTGTCTCTACTATGTGAGTGAGCCTCGCGAGGCCGATCGGGAGCTTGACGCCCTCGACAAAACAGAAGAAGAGATCCTTGCCGAGTTGAGCTACGGAATTCCGCAGCAATCCGACAACGATTAGTGCCGGTGCGCAATGGCTCCTTGACCGAAGAAAGCGGGGGAGCGGCGCTTTCCGGCCTGCCTGCGGGAGAAACCGCTATGCAGGCAGCGTTGTGGAGGAACGCCGCTACCCTCGTGCAGCATGTGTGGGCGGGCGCACATGCCGGACGCAACGACAGTTAAGGAGTGTTTGATATGGCTGCGAACAGCGCAACCGCAATCCCGAACGCCGGCATGGGTGCCGGAACAAACAACGCATCGGCAATCGTCTTCCGTCCCATCGTCTGGGGCGATCTGGACGCGGTGGTCGACCTGTTCGACCGTACCTGGCCGCAGGATGTGGACAAGGTCGGCGCGGACATGTCGCGGCTGATCTCCCGATATTTCGTGCTGCACTACCTGCTGCCGACCACGTTCGCCAACGGCGCGTTCGCTGCCGACGGCACACTCGCGGGCGTCACGTTCATCCGCGTCGCCGGCGAGGCGCCGCAGCTCGACGAAATCGAAGTCGGCGAGGAAATGAAGGCCTTGGAACGCCGCATCGACGCCGATCCGGAGGCCGCCAAGCATATGGCGGCGCTGAAATCCGGCTTCTCGGTGGAACTCGATCTGGAACGCGAAGGGCGCGCCAACGAAACCACCATGGGCGAGCTGGAACTGTTCATCGTCAATCCCGACGTGCGCGGCCACGGTGTGGGCGGGCAGCTTTGGAGACGCATGCAGGAGCATTTCGCCGCATGGGACGTGCCCGCGTTCTACCTGCACACCGATTCCGACTGCGACGTGAGCTTCTACGACCACAAGGGGTTGGACTGCATCGCGCACCGCACGGCAAGCGAGACGGTCGCCCGGCTCGGCGGCAGCGCCGACGGCGAAGTGCCGCCACTGTTCGACGACATGTTCATCTACCGGGGAAAGGTGACGGCGTGACGGGCGCGAAACCGCAATCGCAATCGCACGAACCGCACGAATCGCAGAAAACGCAATCGCCATACGCGCAGCTTTTCCGCATTCCCGGCACGAAGGCGTTCTGCGTGTCCGGAGCCATCGCGCGACTGCCGATGTCCATGATGGGCCTCGGTATCGTGCTCGCGCTCAACCACATGTACGACAATTGGACGATCGCCGGCGTGATGAGCGCCGCGTACGTGCTCGCCACCGCCGCGGTCACGCCGCTGTACGCGCGCCTGTTCGACCGGTTCGGCCAGCGCAAGGTCGGTCCGGTGATCCTGACGGTGCAGATCATCGTCATGCTGGGCTTCGCGTTCGCCGCGCTGATGCGCGTGCCGATTCCGCTGCTGTTCGTGCTTGCCGTGGTCATGGGCATGACGCAGTTCTCGTTCGGCGCGCTTGTGCGCACCCGTTGGGCGTACGTGCTCGACCGCGCCGACAAGGAGGACCTGCTCAACACCGCGTATGCGCTCGAATCCGCCATCGACGAGATCGTGTTCATCTTCGGGCCGATTCTGGCGGCTTTCCTGGCCGCGTCCGTGCATCCCGTATCACAGCTGTTCGTGCCGACCCTCGCCTGCGCGTTCGGCGGTGCCGTGTTCTTCGCATTGCGTGACACTCAACCGCCGGTATTGCGCGAAATCACGGTCGTCGCGGCTGATGCCGACGATGCGGATGTGCGATTGGCGGCCGCTGGTGCCGCTGCGAACGGTACTGCTGGTACCGCTGCTTCCGCGAATCGTTTCGACCTCGACCGGCTCAAGACGGACGGCCGCGACCGCAACAAGCGCAATGTGCTCACCTATGCGGGCGTGCTGCCGCTCCTCGCCGTGTTCATCGTGTTCAACATGGCGTTCACCGCGTTCGACACATCCATGACCGCCGTCATGAAATCGCTGCACCTCGACTCCGTGCTGGGCGTGCAGCTGGCCATGCTGGCCGTCGGCTCCTGCATGGGCGCGCTGGTCTTCGGCTCGCGCGAGCTCAAAGGCTCCCGCTGGCGTCACATGATCATGTTCCTCGCGTTGATGACCGTCGGCTTCGTGGTGATCCACCTGTGCCAGGGCAACCTGATCGTGATGGGACTGGTGGAGATCCTCACCGGCCTGACCATTTCGCCGGTGTTCGCCTCCGGCAACCTCGTCGTCAAGGAGACCGTGCCCGAGGAATCGCTCACCGAAGGCCTGTCCTGGGTGAGCACCGCCGGCACGATGGGCGCGTCGTTCGGCTCCATGATCACCGGCATCGTGCTCGACCATTTCAATCCAAGCGCGGGATTGAGCCTGCCCGCCGTGTTCGTGGGCTGTTCGATTCCGTTCGCGCTGATCGGCTGGCTGCTGGTGCGCCGCCGCGGCTGACCGACGTTCGATCGTCAAGCGTCATAGCCGCCTGCCTCCGCGTCGAAGCGTCTCTTTAGATTCATAAGTGGAACACGTTATGGACGCGGACACGCGATTTCGAACACATGCGCACGGCAAACGTACGACATGCGCAACATGCGCGTCCGCGAAAGCATCAAGGAGCTGCAATGATCAAGGTTTCCGTAGTCGGTGCCAAAGGCCGCATGGGTTCGCACGTGGTCGACGCCGTCAATGCCGCCGCCGACGCCGAACTCGCGCTCGCGCTCGACGCAGGCGACGACCTGGCCGCCATCACCCCCGAAAACACCGACGTCGTGGTGGAGTTCACCGTGCCGAGCGTGTCGCTGGGCAATGTGCTCGCGCTCGTCAAGCAGGGCGTCGACGTGGTGGTGGGCACCACCGGCTGGACCGAAGAGAAGCTCGACCAGGTGCGTGCCGCGCTCGCAGCAGCTCCGCGTGAGGGCCAGAGCGTGTTCATCGCGCCGAACTTCGCCATTTCCGCGGTGCTCGCCGACCATTTCGCAAAGGTCGCGGCGCCGTATTTCGAATCCGCGGAAGTCATCGAACTGCACCACCCGACCAAGGTGGACGCTCCGTCCGGCACCGCTTTCCATACCGCGCAGGGCATCGCCGAAGCGCGCAAGGCGGCCGGCTTGGGTCCGGTTCCGGACGCCACCGAAACCGATGGCGGTTCCCGCGGCCAGGTGGTGGACGGCATCCACGTTCACGCCGTGCGTCTGCGTGGCCTCAACGCCCATGAGGAGGTGCTGTTTGGCAACTCCGGCGAACAGCTGACCATCCGCGCCGACAGCTTCGACCGCATCTCCTTCATGCCGGGCGTGCTGCTGGCCGTGCGCAAGGTCTCCACCGGAACCTACCCGGGTCTGACCGTCGGCCTCGACCACTTCCTCGACCTGTAATCGTATTTTTTCAAACTGCCGACGGGTGCATGTGTCTCCCGTCGGCAGTTTTTTTATGGCGGATCTGTTCCGATTATTTGGCAAGGCGTGCGATGGCGGCGCTGACTTCCGCCAGCTTTTCGTCGGCGACGGTACCGCCCTCCGCCGCGGCTTTGGCGACGCAATGGTGCAGATGGTCGTCAAGTAACAGTAGCGCCACCGACTTCAGCGCGCTGTCCGCTGCGGAAATCTGTGTCAGAATGTCGATGCAGTATTCGCCGTTTTCCGTCATCTGCCGAATGCCGCGCACCTGCCCTTCGATGCGATTCAATCGTGCGATGATCCTCTTCTGGTCGCTTGCGTACCCATGTTGTGTGGCGTTCATATCGTCCTCCTCGCTGCGCTGAAAATTTTATCTACGGCTGAAGTTTGCTCGTCCCTCTTGCCAATATACCCTATAGGGGTATATTGTGATGGTGTTTGCCGAAATCGAAAGCCAATTACGGACGGAAGGCGGCTGGAATATGCACATCGCAATCGCGCTTATTATGGCGCTGCTCGTCACGGCGGGCGTGCTGTGGTTCTTCTTCGCACCGCGCAAAGCATATCGTGCGCCGTTGCGCGACGGCGTGCAGGAAGCGGTCGTCGAAGTCAAAGGCGGGTATAACCCAGCCGTCATCGAAGCCGAAGCGGGCATGCCGTTGCGGCTGATCTTCGATCGCAAGGAAGACGGCGAATGCTCGTCGCATGTCGTGTTCTCCGATTTCGGGGTCGATCTTGCGTTGCCCGCCTTCCGCACGACCACGCTGACGCTTCATCCCGACCAGCCGGGCGAGTATCCCTTCGCATGCGGTATGAACATGCTGCACGGCACGTTGCGCATACTGCCGGGAAAGCATGCAAGTGTCGGTGCCGCCGCCGGTTCCGAGGTTGGTTCCGTCGGCGCCAGTATGTCCGATTCCGGCGATTCGGACATTCGCGCGACTGCTGACGGTGCCCACGCATCCGGTTCCGCGGAAACAGGCGTGCAATGCGCGCAAAAAGGCGCCGTCCAAACGTCCGGTTCGGGTGATTCGGGCAAATCGCGCGGATCGGAATCGGGAATTCGCGCCCTCATCACCCGTCTTATCGTGGCGGCCGTCTGCACGATTCCGGTATTCGGCTCCACCATGCTCATGCTGTATCCGATGCCGAACTGGCTGCAGTTCCTGCTGATGCTGCCAATCGTCGGCTATGCGGCATTGCCGATTTTCCGCAGCGGTTTCGCCGCGATCGCCCACCGCTCGCCGGAGATGAACGCGCTCGTCAGCCTCGGCGCGCTGGCCGCATTCGCCTACTCCTGCGTGGTCACCTTCGCGCCGGGCATCCTGCCCGAGAACGCGCGCGAACCGTATTTCGAAGCGGTCGGTGTGGTCGTCACGCTTATGCTTGTCGGCCAGCTGCTCGAAGCGCGCGCCCGCAAAGGCACCGGTGAAGCCATGCGCGCATTGGCGGGTCTGCAACCGAAAACCGCCCGCGTGGTGCGAGACGGCAAGGAAACCAGCATCGCCATCGATGACGTGCGCGTCGGCGACATCATCGCCATCCGCCCCGGCGAGCAGCTGCCGGTCGACGGCATCGTCATATCCGGCAGCTCCACCGTGGACGAATCGATGATCACCGGCGAAGCCATGCCGGTCGCCAAAACCGAGGGCAGCGAAGTGACGGGCGTCACCATCAACGGTGGTGGCTCGCTGCGGTACCGCGCCACGAAAGTCGGCAAGGACACCGTGCTCGCGCAGATCATCGGCATGGTGGCCGCCGCACAAAGCTCGAAAGCCCCCGTGCAACGATTGGCGGACCGTATCTCCGGCGTTTTCGTGCCGGCCGTGGTACTCACCGCCGTATGGTCGTGCGCGCTGTGGTTCGCGTTCGGCCCCGAACCGCGTGTCACGCACGCGCTGGTCGCCGCGGTATCGGTGCTGCTGATCGCCTGCCCGTGCGCGCTCGGACTAGCGACTCCGTTGTCGGTGACGGTCTCGACTGGCCGCGCGGCTCGCATGGGGGTGCTGGTCCGTTCCGCCGAAGCGTTGGAAACATGCGGCAAAGTCAATGCCGTCGTATTGGATAAGACCGGCACGATCACCGCCGGCAAACCCACCCTTACCGATGTGCTGCCGTTGGGCGTGTGGCATCGGCGTCCCGATGATTTGCTGACGATTGTCGCCGCCGCCGAACGTGATTCCGAGCATCCGCTCGCTGCTGCGATCGTTGCCGCAGCTGCGGAAAAAGCCGACGTCGCGGACGTTGCGGAACTCGCGCAAACCACCGATTTTCAGGCGATTGCCGGCCGTGGCGTCACCGCGCGCGTCACCTTCCGCGGTCTGCCGCACACCGTCGCCGTCGGCAACACCGACCTGATCGACGACCTTGACGTCGACATGCCCGACATTACGTCCGATACCTCCGAAATTGCCTCCGAGACCATCCACGATACGAACCTCGACGCCATCATCGCCGACATGGAACTCCTGTCGCAGCAAGGCAAAACGCCGATCCTAGCGGCCATCGACGGCCATCTCGCCGGCATCGTCGCCGTCGCCGACGTGCCGAAAGCCGACTCGCGCCAAGCCATCGAACTGCTCCGCAAACGTGGCGTCGAAGCCGTCATGCTCACGGGAGACAATCCGACCACCGCACGCGCCATCGCAAGCCAGGTCGGTATCGACGAACGTCATGTGATCGCCGGCGTGCGGCCGGAACGCAAGGCCGACGAAATCGCAAAACTCCAATCGCAAGGCTATACGGTGGCGATGGTCGGCGACGGCATCAACGACGCGCCCGCCCTCGCCCGAGCCGACGTCGGTTTCGCCATCGGCACCGGCACCGACGTGGCCATCCAATCCGCCGACGTGACACTGATGGGCGGATCGCTGATGGGGCTCGTGCACGCGCTCGACCTGACGCATGCCGCCATGCGCAACATCGCGCAGAACCTCGGATTCGCGCTCGGATACAACAGCATCGGCATCGCGATCGCGGCCGGCGTGCTGTATCCGTTCACCGGAATGCTGCTGAATCCGATGATCGCCGGCGCCGCGATGGCGTTCTCATCGTTGTGCGTGGTGACGAACGCAAGCCGGCTGCGCCTGTTCGATCCGGACGCGGAGGCGGCGAAAAACAAGACGTATCGGGTACGCAAGCCCGATCCGAGCAAAAATAATGGCAACCAGCACAGTCGGAAAGGAACGATCATGGGACTGTTCAGCGATCACAAGGCCAAGAAGGAAGCCGAGAACATGGGCGCGATGGGCGCCGGACACTGCTGCGGCGGTCATGACGGCCACGGCATGGCTTCGAATATGGGCGATTCCGCGGCGAACGTTGCGAAGGATCCGGTTTGCGGCATGAGCGTCGATCCGGCCACTGCGGCCGCGACCCGCGAATACGGCGGCGTCACCTACTACTTCTGCAACCCCGGTTGCGCCGACAAGTTCGCCCAGAACCCGGCCGCCTACCTGGGCTGAGACCTGATTCTCGTCCGTCCCCAATCTGCCGACATCGAATGACATCCGGCCGTCGGCGGGTTGGGGATTTTTGTTGAATGGTTGATTTACGGATTCCGATTCACGGACGAACGATAAGATTCCCCTCCCGCACTCCGGAGAGCGCGTCCCGCCCCGCTACAAACGTGCGCGTGACGACGCCGTTAAGCGTCATGCCATCGCAGGCGCAGATCGGATTGCGGCTTTCCAAAGCGGTAGCATCCACAACAAACCGTTCGTACGGGCGAATAATCGCCAAATCGGCCCGCAATACCGGCGTTATATCGCCACGATCGTCAAGTCCCACAAGCCGTGCGGTGTTGCACGACATCCACCGCACGACGTCGGCCAAACTCAAGCCGCGCCGCATCGCACCCGTCAACACCGCGCGGAATCCGACCTGCAGACTGGAAACGCCACCCCACGCGGTGGCGAGCGTGCCGGCTTTCATATCCGCGCTGGCCGGGGAATGATCGGTGACGACACCATCCAACGTGCCGTCGGCAAGCCCCGCCCATAGCGCGTCCTGCTCATGCAGATCACGAATCGGCGGACAGCATTTGACCGCGGTGGCGTTGTCGGGAATATGGTCGCAATCCAACGTGAGGTAATGCGGACAGGTCTCCGCGCTGACCGGCAGTCCTTCGGCCTTCGCCCGCCGCAGCACGTCCACGCTCAGACCGCTGGACACGTGCAGAATATGCGTGCGGCAGCCGGTGCGTGCCACCAGCCGTACGATCTTGCGCACCGCGTTCGCCTCGCATTCGGCCGGGCGCGATGCCGGTTCAACAGTGTTCGCAACAGTCGGGGATTTTGTTGCCGCGTTAGTCGCCCATTTCGCTGGTTTGGCACCGTTTCTTCTATGCCGAATCCGCCCGATATGCGATGTTGATTGTGTGGGGTAAGCTGTTTTTGCCATGGTCGGTCATCTCCTGATGGTGGGTCGCGTTGCCAAGAGGCGCCGCCACTGCCTGTGATGGATGCATTTCAGTGCTTACGGCATCTGAAATTCTTCATTCGTCGTGACGGTTGTCGGCGGCCAAACCTGGTGAAACCCGGAAAGCAAGGGGTAGCATCGTCAGGAGAGCGGATGCGCCGCGTGAGAATGTACTGCAGGGAAGGGCGATGAGCGTGACTTCTGGAATTATGCTTATCAGACAATATGGGGGCTTCGAAGGACGCCATGGACGAGGAAGGCAATGCTGCCGCGGACCTCGGCTTGGTGGCGCGCATCCGGGAATCCTTCGATTCGCTGACTGCGACGGAACGTGAGGCTGCGCAGTTCATTCTGGGTCATCTGACCGACGTGCTGGTCTGCAATTCCGTGGAATTGTCGCAGTTGAGCGGCATCTCGCAGCCGACGCTCAGCCGCCTGTACCGCAAGCTCGGCTATGCGAACGCGGGCGAATTCAGACGTGACGTGCGTCGCGTCCATCGTCCTGGCTCTCCGGAGCTTTCACGGCACACCCAGTGCGACGATTTGGTCGCCGACCATCTGCGCCGTGACGAGGAAAGCCTGAAACGCACGTTTGAAGGCATCGACCGCGCGCAACTGTCATCCGCATGCCAAGCCATGGCCACGGCCCCGCATGTGGCGGTGGTCGGGTACCGCAGCAGCTATCCCGTGGCGCTGCACATGCGCGAACAGCTGATGCGGCTACGCGGAAACGTTGATATTCTGCCGAATCCAGGCCAGTCCATAGGCAAGATCTGGTTGATTATGCGGCAGGCGACGTAATCGTCATCATCGGCGTGGGCCGGCGTCTTCCCTTCTTCTCGCGGCTCATCGACGTGATGCTTGAGCGCGGCCTGACCGTGGTGGTGATTGGCGACATTTCGGCGCGCAACGCCGTCATCGGCCGTAACGTCGCCTTCTTCAAAGTGGTGCTGAACTCCCACGTGCTGACGAGCTTCACCGCGGCGTTCGCCCTGATGGTGGACGAAGTCGGAAAATGCCTCGTCGATACCGAAGACGAGGTGCACGCGCGTATTGAAGGCATCAACGATTGCTTCGATGCGCTCGATGAGCTTGAAGATTGATAGGGAAAATCTAGGCGCGGCACGTCCCGTTGGAACGGCGGTAAACGGAAGTGGAAGCGGGAATGGGAACGGAATAAATTCAAAACGAAACATGCTGGCGTACGACCGGTCCTCCACCGGATTGTGGGTGGCTTTGATCTTCCTCGTATCGCTGAATCTGCGGCCCGCCATCGCCGCCGTCGGGCCGGTCCTCGCCCAAATGGGAACCGACCTTGCGTGGGGCGAGGGCGTGCAGGGCGTATTGACGGCGATTCCGCTGATCGCCTTCGCCGCGGTCAGCCCGCTGGTCACGTTCCTTGCACGCCGCATCGGCATCGACATGTCGATTCTGCTGGCCCTGCTGTGCATCGCGGCGGGCGACGCCATCCGCTCGTTCGGCGGCGGCGTTGGCATCTGGCTGGGCACGGTGGTGTTCGCCTCCGCCATCGCCGTCGGCAACGTTCTTGTGCCGGTGATCGCGAAACGTGACTATGCCGGCCATGTCGCGATGGCGACCGGCGTCTATTCCGGTTGCATCACCGCCGGCAGCGCCACCGCAGGTTTGCTGTCCGCGCCGCTTGCGCAGATGTGGGGCGGTTGGCGCGCGTCACTCGCCTTCTGGAGTGTGCCGCCGCTGGTCGTCGCCGTGCTGTGGGCGTTGCGTATCCTGCACAATCGCAAAGTCGTTATCGCTTCCGCCGGCGGCACCATCGAAACCAGCGATACTGGCGATATCGATGATATTGGCGATCGCAGCACGACGGCCAACGCACAAAACCCGCATTCCGCACAGCGACCGGCATGTTCCACGCAATCGTCACATGGCGTGTTCACCCGCGTGCTGCGCCGTCCGATGACGTGGTACGTGACGGCCTTCATGGGGCTGCAATCGTCCGCCTTCTACACCATGTCCAACTGGATGCCGTCCATCTCGGCGTCCATCGGCTACGACGCCTCCACCGCCGGCGTGCATCTGTTCATCTTCCAAGGCATCGGCATTTTCTCCGGCCTGCTCATTCCGAAACTCATGAACGTGCGCGGCAACCAGGTCTGCGCGGCGCTTACCGCCAGCGCCCCCATGCTGATCGCCGGCCTTGGCGTGCTGCTGTTGCTTCACCTCATGCCGGTATGGGCGTTCGTCGGCGGCTGCGCGCAAGGCGCGTCCCTGGTGGTGGCGCTCGCACTGATCGCGCTGCGCGGGCATGACAGCGCCGAAACCGTGGTGCTGTCGGGCGTCGCGCAGTCGTTCGGCTATCTGATCGCGTCGCTCGGCCCGCTTATGTTCGGCGTGCTGGTCCAGGCCACCGGCGGCCATCATGTGCCGCTGATGGTGTTCACGTTCGTCGCTTTCCTGCAGTGCGTCGTCGCGGTCGTCGTCGGCAGGCCTTCCAAAATGTGACTTTTCGCGTCTCATGAAATCGCAAGCGTCCGCAGAGGGAAGTACCGTTAGCCGTATGACAAGCCCTAAGACTGACGGTACTATGCATCTGCTCGATCCTGCTCCATTCGGACGTATCCTTCCGGCCATGGTCACCCCCATGAAGGCTGACGGAGCCGTTGATTTCGAGGCCGCGCAGCGTCTGGCCAAGCAGCTCGTGGCGGATGGTGCCGACGGTCTTGTGGTCAACGGCACCACCGGCGAATCTCCGACCACCCACATGGAGGAGAAGGTCGAGCTGGTTCAGGCCGTCAAGGAAGTCGTGGACGTGCCGGTCATTTCCGGCGCCGGTTCCAACGACACCGCGCACACCGTGCGCATGGTGGAGCAGACCCAGGAGGCGGGCGCCGACGCGGTGCTCGTGGTCGCCCCGTATTACTCCCGTCCGTCGCAGGAAGGCGTGTTCCGCCACTACAAGGCGGTCAACGATTCCGCGGACAAGCCGATCATCGTCTACGATGTGCCGGGCCGTACCGGACTGCACATCCAGCTGGAAACCTACCGCCGTCTGGCCGAACTCGACCACGTCAAGGCCGTCAAGGACGCCACCGGCGACATCGCAGGCGCGGTGCGCAAGCGCATGGAGACCGGCCTGACCTGGTATTCGGGCGATGACGGCCTGTTCCTGCCGTTCCTGTCCGTCGGCGCCGTCGGCATCATCTCCGTGATCGCGCACGCGGCCGCCGGTCCGATGCGTGACCTCGCCAACGCGTTCGATCGTGGCGATATCCACGAAGCGCAGCGCATCTCCGTGCAGCTGGCGCCGCTCGTCGAAGCGATGAACGGCAATGGCTTCCAGGCCGTGATGGCCAAGGCCTCGCTGAAGGTGCGTGGAATCCTCGACTCCACCGAAATGCGCCTGCCGAACGTCGGTCCGGGCGAAGCGGAACTCGTGCGCGCGGAAAAGGGCATGCGCGCCGCGGGACTGCTGTGAACCGAATCGCATGATGCGACTGGCCTGTCGCGCATGAACGCCGGCAGGCACCCAAATTCCTCGTTTCCGCATAGGCGGAGACAATTAGTAATAGAAATCCAACTAGGAAATGGCTACAGAAGAAACCACAAAGACAACAACACACAAGCGCGGCAGCAAGGCTGCCAAGCGCACTGAAACCGCAGTCAAGGCATCCAAGACCACCAAGGCCGCGAAGTCCGAGAAGACCGCCATCAAGAAGGCCAAGTCCTCCACCCGCAGCCGTGGCAACGGTGGCTCGCGCAACGGAGGCTCCCGTGGATCCCGTGGCGGCAACGGTTCGAACCGTCGCCCGTCGCATTCCGCGCCGCAATCCACCGCGCCGCAGCAGGACGAAGTGCTGATCGCCCCGCCGAAGTACCGCAAGGGCTCCATGCGCATCGTGCCGCTCGGCGGTCTGGGCGAGATCGGCCGCAACATGAACGTGGTCGAATACAACGGGCATATCCTGCTCATCGACTGCGGCGTGCTCTTCCCGGAAGAGGAGCAGCCGGGCGTGGACCTCATCCTGCCTGACTTCCACTACATCAAGGACCGTCTCGACAAGGTCGAGGCGCTCGTGCTCACCCACGGCCACGAAGACCACATCGGTGGCGTGCCGTACCTGCTCAAGCTCCGCCCGGACATTCCGCTGATCGGCTCCAAGCTCACCGGCGCCATCATTATGGATTACGCCATGAAGAATGTGAAGTACAACCTCCCCCTCATCATCGCCGGCGTGGTGTTCTTCCTCCTCTTCAAGGCGTTGGGTCTCTCCAGCGTGTGGATCACCCTCTTCGTGGTCATCACCGGCATGTTCGTCTCCCGCATTATGTTCACCTATTGGAAAAAGAAGGACTCCGCCAAGGCCTCCTGACCCCGGAGCCGCCCGCGAAGTGCTTCAGCCACAGCAGCGGGCAGTGATGACGGCAGCGCGGCCCCCATCACTGCCCGCCTGTTTTGCACGCATATCATCAAAAAAGGAGAATTTTACCTATGCAGGTCCTGGAAGGCATCAAGGTCGTCGATCTGAGCACCGCCTACTCCGCCCCCATCGCCACCATGCAGTTGGCAGACTTCGGCGCGGAGGTCATCAAAATCGAAAATACGGCCGGGGGCGACGGCTCCCGGAGCTGGAACCCCTCCGTCAACGGACAGGGTATCCATTTCCTGTACATGAACCGGAACAAAAAGAGCGTGGCCCTCAACCTGAAGAGCCCGGAGGGCAAGCGGATCCTCTTCGAGCTGGTCAAGGACGCCGACATCGTGGTGGAAAATTTCCGCCCCGGCGTGACCCGGAGGCTGGGCATCGACTACGAGGCCATGCGCGCCGTCAAGCCCGACATCATCATGGCCTCCCTCTCCGGCTACGGGCAGACCGGCCCCTACGCCACCCGCGGCGCTTATTCCAACCTGGCCGAGGCCCTCAGCGGCCTCATGTACGTCACCGGCTGGCCCGCGCCGGAGGGCAAACCCACCGCCTCCGGCGTGGCCTTCGGCGACAGTGTGGCCGGCATGTTCCTCACCCAGGGCATCCTGTACGCCCTCTACCACCGGGAGCGCACCGGCCAGGGCCAGTACATCGACGTATCCATGGTGGACTCCCTGGTGGCCCTGCTCCAGCACTGCTTCGTCCAGTGCTCCCTGATGGGCCAGGAGCCGGAGCGGATCGGCAACCGGGACCTGTCCGACTACCCCTACGATCTCTTCGAGGCCAAGGACGGCTACTGCCAGTTGGGCAACTCCACCCCCCGGGACTGGAGCCGCTTTGCTCAGGCCATCGGCCGCCCCGACCTGGGCGAGGACCCGGCGTACAAGACCTCCGCCCAGCGCTGGGCGCACATCGGAGAGCTCCACGACATCATTCAGGACTGGGCCTCCCAGCGCACCCGGAAGGAGATCGAGGCGATCTTTACCGAATACGGCCAGCTCTACGCCCCTGTTCTGAAGATCAGCGAGGTCATGCAGGACGAGCAGATCCTATTCCGGGAGATGGTGGTGGATATGGAGTACGAGGGCATGGGCAAGTACAAGGACAAGGGCATCCCCGTGAAGATGAGCCGGACCCCCGGCCGGATCCGTTCCATGCCCCCCCACCTGGGCGAGCACACCGACGCCATTCTCTCCGGCCTGGGCTATACCGCCGCCGAGCGGGAGCGGCTCAGAAGCGAGGGCGTGATCCGCTGACCCCTTCTCCCCCTCCCGGGGGAAACATGGATGATTGGAGTGAACCAAGACTATGGGCGTTCTTCATTACGATTTCAAGGGCATGCTCTATGACGAATGGGAGCTCGACCGGGTGTACACCACCGGCGCACGCACCATCTGCGAGGCCGACGTGGCCCGCTACTGCTCCCTCTCCGGGGACTACAGCCCCCTCTACACCAACGCACTCTACGCGGAAAACACCGTGTACGGCCGCCCCATCGCACCGGGCGGACTCACGTTCATCATCGCAAACGGCCTGGACTGCCAGACTCTGTGGGTGGATGGGAGCTATATCGGCCTTCTGGACCAGCAGATGCGCTTCCTCCGGCCCGTCTATGTGGGCGACACCATCTGCCTCACCATGACCCCCACCGCCAAGCGGCTGTCCAAAAAGCCGGGCCGCGGCATCATCACCTACCGCATCTGCGTGTTCAATCAGCGGGACGAGATGGTCATGGACGGGACCTGGGTCATCCTGATGGCCACGGACCGGGACCACATGGAATAAGCGCCTGTCTTTACAGGCTTTAAGGAGGAGCAAGCCCTATGGGAATCAGAGATTACGAGTTCCGCGGCAGGACTTACGACCAGTGGGAGCTGGGCGAGGAATTCATCACCGGCGCGCGCACCATCACGGAGGCCGACATCGTAAATTTCGCCGGTCTCTCCGGCGACTGGAGCGCCACCC
>OGXR01001718.1_pt1 | contig 15482 bp, 13 predicted proteins | sample 1576331 | NCBI WGS metagenome assembly OGXR01 (sample SAMEA3541473, study PRJEB24748) | human gut metagenome | biome: human gut; feature: human-associated habitat; material: faeces | place: China | collected 2012 | reverse complement strand
TCAAGGTTTTTTCTGAGCAGCCTTCAATGCGTTTTGCGTTGATGAAACAGGCAACCGTATCGACCTTTGCGCTTTCTACCATGCCCGCGCTGTGACTTAGCTCTACACCACTCAGTACCCCCTCAAGGACGCCTTGAAGCTGTTTTAACTGTGCGTTGTTCAGATACGGAAGCATCTGACGCTGCACTTCTTGAATCAGTTGTTCTTTCATTGTCGTATCTCCTTTGATTATTCTCAGAGAACGACAATCAGTGGCAGTTCCTTGTGGTAAAAACTCTCGCCACTGGTGAGAGAGTTATTTTTCAAGAGCAGGAGCTGGTATTCTCGGCTTCTTCGATGAATTTATTTGCCTCGCTTCGCCGTAAATCCCAATGCTTTTGTAGTAATGCGACAATCTGATCTCTTGGGACACTGGCTTCGAGCAAAGCCAGTGTCGCTTTTTCGATAGAACAGATTCGTTCGCTGAGAACTGCTTCCTCTATTACTTCCTGCTGCTCTGCTTGAATACGGTCTCGTATTTCAGCAGGAAAATCCTTGAACTGCATTTTAACTTGATTCCATAAATCGCTCACAGCAATTCCTCCTGTAAATGATAATTTAGCGGCTTAGGGACAGTTGAATATATTCGCGGGCATCGTTGAGTTTACGGATTTCCTCAAGATTGGTTGCAATAATCTCAATCAAGCCATCCGCCATTTTGCAGAATTGCGTCACAATGTCCTTCTGCGGGAAAACAATCCTAATACTATTTAGAATGCTTGTGTTTATTGATGGCATGGTTGCACCTACTGCGGAAGCAGTGACAAGCTGACGGATTACAGGTTGGTTGAACCACCACAAAAAGTAACTGCCGGTATTAGGATCGTATGGTCTAACACGAAGACACCGCCCTGAAAATAACCAACCATCTTCGTGTTGTGAAACCATAACTGCTCGATCCACGGAACCAACGCGACTAAAAACAATATCTCCGGTGTGAAGATCATATTTCCGTAGACGATCAACATCATTTTGCGAGACAAGCGGAAGGTTCCTGTGGGCGATGTATTTCCCATCCATGTGTTCGACCGTAATAATTGGTGTACCTGATTCTACATAGTCTTCGTTGTGAAGCTGGCTACCAAATGGTCCCGTTTGAACAGATGCAAAGTCACCAACCGTCGCGTCTGTCCAACCTTGAGGGACTTTGTTTTGCTTAATAATTGTCTCCGGGAGACTAACTCCGGCATCATGAAATGCCTTATCAAAAGCCGCTTGGATAGTCGCTTCTAAATTATCATTTTCCGCTCTCTTCAAAGCAATGCGATTGGTACAGTTTCGATTGGCGAGTTTGTTCATAAAAGCAAGCAAAACCCCAATGCTCAATACCCAGTTTTCAATGGTGGTATATCCAATACAGGCTTTTATAATGATTTCAACAGAACAGCAAATAAGGTTATTATTAGTGCAAGAGGAGCAAATGCTGGTTTCGTAAACAGAGTCTTCACAAATTTCTGGTCGGGAAACAGTTGCTATACCATTGATATTCCAAATGGGAAAGTAGATTGGAACTATGCTTATTTTTGGATGAAAAGCAATGAAACCAAATTGCTTGGAGACCAACAAAAAGGTGGCATCCCTGCAATTTCTAAAAAACAGGTTGAGGAATTTCAAATACCTGTTCCTCCTATTGAAGAGCAACGCCGCATTGTTTCCATTCTCGACAAGTTCGATATGCTGGCAACCTCCATTAGTGAAGGATTGCCAAAGGAAATAGAACTGCGTAGAAAACAGTATGAATATTACCGTAACCAATTATTATCATTTCCCGATAATAAAGCAACGGCCTGAATATGGGAGAAACATTGACAGAAATAGCTCAGGAGCTAAAAAACAGTCCAAAGAAGGTCCAGCTTATCTATGCCTTTAACGGTGTGGGAAAGACGCGGCTGTCTCGCGCATTCAAAGAGTTGGTGTCGCCCAAGCATGAGGAAGAAGAAGCGCAAGACGGGGATACTGGCGTAAAAGTATTGTATTATAATGCTTTTACTGAAGATTTGTTCTATTGGGATAATGATTTGGAAAAAGATACAGACAGGAAGCTGGTGATACGTCCTAATGCCTTTACCGACTGGGTGCTTGAAGATGAAGGACAAGACAGAAATATTATAACTAATTTCCAGCATTATACTAATGATAAACTGACTCCATGTTTCAATGAAGGTTATAATGAGGTTTCCTTTTCTATAGAAGGTGGCAACGAAGAGCGAATTGATAATATCAAGATATCGAGAGGCGAAGAAAGTTGTTTTATTTGGTGCGTGTTTTACAGTCTGCTGAAAGAGGTAGTCGAAGTACTGAATGTTTCAGAGCCGGAAAACCGCTCGACAAATAAGTTTGATGATTTGGAATATATATTCATTGATGATCCAGTAAGTTCGCTGGATGAAAATCATTTAATAGAATTGGCTGTAAATATAGCAGAAGTTATAAAAAGTAGTGATTATAATTTAAATAAATTAAAATTTATCATTACGACGCACAATCCTTTGTTCTATAATGTAATTTATAATGAATTAAAGGCTGAGGCAGGCTCTATACTAATTAAATATGAAGATGGGACTTTTAAACGTGAAGAAAAGAAAGGAGATTCAAACAAAAGTTTTTCCTATCATCTTTTCCTAAAGCAGACTATCGAAGAGGCGCTTGACTCAGGCACTGTTCAGAAATACCATTTCACGCTACTGCGCAACCTTTACGAAAAAACGGCAAACTTCTTAGGGTATCCTCAATGGTCTGATTTGTTGCCTAATGACAGGCGAACCTACTATAACAGGATTATTCAGTTTACAAGTCACTCTACATTATCCAATGAAGCTGTGGCGGAACCGACAGAAGCAGAAAAGCAAACTGTGGGACTTTTATTAAAGCATTTAATTGATATCAAGTACTGGAAAGAGGATCTGCAATGACACAATACAGCACCATAGCAGAATTACAGAACTTTATCGTTCTCGACAACTACACCAAGAGTTCAATAGTAAGCGAGCCGCCCGCAGGTTATCAGACAGAGGCGGCTTTGGAACGCGAATTTATAGAAGACTTGATATCACAAGGTTACGAATATGTTCCCAGCCTTGTTACGCCTGACGCCCTGCTCTGCAATGCGAGAAACCAGTTGCAGGCACTCAATAATATCGTTTTCACCGATTCTGAATGGGGACGCTTCCTGGAGGAATATTTAGACAAGAAGAGTGACAGTCTTGCTGAAAAAACAAAAAAAATACATGATAATTACATCTATGACTTTGTGTTTGACGATGGGCATATCCAAAATATCTATTTGGTAGATAAAACAAATATTGCCCGCAACAAAGTGCAGGTAATTAATCAGTTCGGGGCACAGAAAAACCGTTACGATGTCACGATACTGGTAAATGGGTTGCCTATGGTACAGATAGAGCTGAAAAAGCGGGGTGTGGCTATCCGCGAGGCTTTTAATCAGGTGCATCGCTATAGCAAAGAGAGCTTCAACAGCGAAAGTTCACTTTATAAATACTTACAGGTTTTCGTCATCTCCAACGGTACGGACACCCGTTATTTTGCCAATACCGTAAAGCGTGATAAAAACAGTTTTGACTTTACGATGAACTGGGCGAAGTCGGATAATACGCTGATTAAAGACTTAAAGGATTTTACGGCGACATTTTTCCAGAAAGATACGCTGCTGCAGGTTCTTTTCACATATTCGGTGTTTGATGCCAGTAACACGCTGCTCATTATGCGACCCTACCAGATTGCGGCAACGGAACGCATCTTGTGGAAGATAAAGAGCTCTTACCAGGCTAAGAAATGGAGCAATCCGGAGGGAGGCGGATACATCTGGCACACCACGGGGTCTGGCAAAACTCTGACGAGTTTTAAGGCCGCGCAGCTTGCCACCCAACTTGATTTTATCGACAAGGTGTTCTTTGTTGTTGACCGCAAGGATTTGGATTATCAGACGATGAAAGAGTACCAACGTTTTTCGCCTGATAGCGTCAATGGATCAGAAAGCACGGCAGGACTGAAGCGGAACACAGAGAAAAATAACGACAAAATCATTGTCACGACCATTCAAAAGCTGAACAACCTCATGAAGAGCGAAAGCGACTTGCCCGTTTATCAAAAACAGGTTGTATTTATCTTCGATGAGTGCCACCGTTCCCAATTCGGAGAAGCGCAGAAGAATCTGAAAAAGAGGTTCAAGAGATATTACCAATTTGGCTTTACGGGTACCCCTATCTTTCCTGAGAATGCTTTGGGGGCGGAGACTACGGCCAGTGTGTTCGGCCGTGAGCTGCATTCGTATGTCATCACAGACGCCATACGTGATGAAAAGGTTTTGAAGTTCAAAGTGGACTACAACGATGTTCGTCCACGGTTCAAGAATTTGGAAACTGAAAAAGATGAAATCAAGTTAAATGCGGCAGAAAATCAAAAGCTTTTGCTTCATCCAGACCGGATCAAAGGGATTTCTCAATACATCCTGCAGAATTTCAGGATAAAAACCCATAGAACGCAAGGGAATGACAAGGGCTTTAATGCCATGTTCGCAGTAAACAGCGTTGAGGCTGCCAAACTGTATTATCAGGAATTGAACAATCTGCAGAAAGAAAGTGACAGGCCCCTGAAAATTGCCACCATATTTTCTTTCGCCCCAAATGAAGAACAAAGCGCTAAGGGCGATATCAAAGATGAAAATTTTGACCCTTCGGCAATGGACAGCAGCGCCAAAGAGTTTTTGGCAAAAGCGATTGGCGATTACAACGTGATGTTTAAAACGAACTTCGGAGTGGATAGTAAAGAGTTCCAAAACTATTATCGCGATTTGGCCAAAAGAGTAAAAAACCAGGAGGTTGACTTGCTCATTGTGGTCGGTATGTTCCTTACCGGTTTTGATGCTCCTGCTTTGAACACGCTGTTTGTAGACAAGAATCTGCGTTATCACGGTCTGATGCAGGCGTTTTCACGTACCAATCGCATCTATGACGCAACCAAGACTTTCGGCAATATCGTCACATTCAGGGATTTGGAACAATCTACAATAGATGCGATCACTTTGTTCGGAGATAAGAACACAAGGAACGTAGTACTTGAAAAGAGCTACAAGGAATACCTTGAAGGATTTAAGGATATTGCCACCGGCGAGGCGAGAAAAGGGTATGTGGAAGTTGTCAGGGAACTGAAAGAAAAATTCCCTGCCCCCGATGGGATAGTGACGGAAGCAGATAAAAAATCCTTTGTTAAGCTGTTCGGAGAATATTTGCGGATAGAAAATATTTTACAAAACTACGATGAGTTTACGCAGCTCAAAGCCCTGCAAAAAATAGACAAAGCGGATAGTGCGGCTCTTGAAGCGTTTAAGAATGCCAACTTCTTGACTGATGAAGATATTGCAGCCATGCAGGGCATTGATGTACTGAAAGAGCGAACCGTACAGGATTATCGTTCGGCGTACAATGATATTCGGGACTGGTTCAGACGTGAGAGGAACGGTAAAGCTCCGGAAGATTCAAAAATAGACTGGGATGATGTGGTCTTTGAAATTGATCTGCTTAAATCTCAGGAAATAGATCTCGACTATATCCTCGAACTGATTTTCGAACACAACAGGAAAACGAAGGACAAGCCTGCATTGGTAGATGAGGTGCGCCGTGTTATCAGAGCGAGCATCGGGAACAGGGCAAAAGAGAGTCTCATTGTTGATTTTATCAATGAAACAGATTTGGAATCGATGCGAGATAAGACTGATATTATTGCCGCTTTCTTTACTTATGCCCAGGAGAAACAGAAAAAGGAAGCTGATGCTCTGATTACGGAAGAGAAACTGAACGAGGAAGCCGCAAAGCGATATATTCAAACATCTTTGAAACGGAAGTACGCCAGCGAGAACGGCGCTGACCTCAATGCTATTCTGCCGAAGATGAGTCCGTTAAACCCTCAATATCTAATGAAGAAACAGAGCGTCTTTCAAAAAATCGTCGCTTTCATTGAAAAGTTTAGGGACATCGGAGGTCAAATTTAATACCTGCACACGGGCAAGCTGCCCGATTTTGCCGCCCTCATCCGGCATCATGAGGTATTACTCTTCTAAAAACGGTAAATGAAGCGCAGCCATGGGCGCGGCGTGCCGGAATAGTAGGGATACCACCGGTGTCCGGGGTGGTGCATAGTGCGGCCCCATTCATCCTGACGGCGCGCCTGGGGCGCATAGAAAAGCTGTTTCCACTCCCGGCTGGCGAAGGAAGAAGGCTCTGTTTCCGAAGCCGGAGGCGCCAGAAACGCCTGGAGGGCGCTGGAAGAACAGCAATAATAGGGAATGTTGAACCGGGGCGCCAGTCCGAACGCCAGCAAAAGCCATATCCAGACGCGGAGACCGGGATGCCGCGTCCAGGAGGAAGCCAGAAAGGCAAGCAGGCAGGCCATGACCGGAACGCTTCCTTTGCAAAGCAGGTCATTGACGTCTCCGTTCACGTAAAAGAAAGGCAGAATCAGGCCGGTTGCCAGCGTACAGATGAAGAGGGGATTCTTGCGGAAATCCCGCCAGCAGAACAGAGCATACAGCAGGAATGAGGTCGCCATAAGCAGGAAATCCCCCCGATGCGTATAGAAAGACCGCATGCCCATGTGGGAGGATGGCGCGTTTACCGCCCCATAATAAAGAAGAAAACACGCTCCCAGCAGAACGGCGGCTGAAAAGGAGGGGTGGAGCAGGACATCCCGGAGAGGGAGGACGCCTTTCCATTGGCGGTGCCACTGGCAGGCCGCCAGGGGCAGCCCTCCAAGGGCTGCGAGGGGGGAATAAAAGGCCGTGGCTGCGAACAGAATAGGCATCCAGTATAGGGGCATGCGTCCTGAAGCCAGGAAGATGAAAAAGAGCAGAACAGGAATGGATGCGTTTGCGCTGCACATGATTTGTTCCGCTGTACCAAAATAATGCAGGCGGAACAGATCCAGCCCCAGCCAGCACTGGAGATTCAGCAGAGAGCCGAATGCCGCCATCAGCAGGGCGAGCAGTAGGGAGCGGCGTCCGGAGAAAACGCAGAGCCACAGCCAGGAAAGGAACAGGCCCCAGGTCCCCCACAGAACGACAAGCACGCGCGCGGCGTCCAGCCCCGCCAGTTTCCCAGCCAGAGCTGGGACCAGCCAAAACCCCGTGTTGTAAATCAGCACGTTCCCGTCCGGAAAGATGACGGGCCACGGGCTGGCGACCAATTCACGCAGACAGGCATTTCTGACGATATGGTCAGGGTGTTGGTTGACCCACTCCCCCCAGCCGGAAAGCGCCGTCAGGGCGGCAAACGCCGCCAGGGCGAGAAATGAAGAGCGGGTGAACAGGGGGAAGGCGGGAAGAGAATCCCTTGTTGGCGGTTCCTTGCGTTTTCGGGGCGCCAGTCCCGCAGCCGTCAGGAGCGTGAGAGGGAGAGCGGCGTACCAGTGCATCCACCCGGTCAGGAACACCAGGACAGGCAGCAGAAGCCAGGCGCAGGTGTGCCACTTCAGCGCGGTTGCGTTGAACGCTTGTTCCGGGCACGGGGCATCAGCGGCTGGGGGAGGCATTTCCCCGGAACCTTAATGGGGCTGGTCCGCGGGGGCAAGGAGGAAACTCGCAGACCGGAACGGAAGGGGGCATTTGTATGGGTATGGTGGCAGGAATGAGCGCGCGCCGTTGCCTCTTTACCGGAGAAATGGGGCAGGTCATGCTGGGAGGCCTATGAATAAAACACAATTTATCAGGGAGCTCCAGCGTGAGCTGGGGAAGGACGTTACTTCCCGGCAGGCGGAACACGCGTTGAACGCGGTGCTGGAGACGATTGCGCGGTCGGTCCGGAGGCGGTCGCTGGTGAAATTCCGGGGTTTTGGCACTTTCCGCGTCAAGCGCCGCCGCGCCCGCATCGTACGCCATCCGGAAAACGGCGGCAGGCTGCTGGTGCATGAATCGAAAACCATGAAATTCCGCCCCTCTTCCCTTCTGTGGAAGGAGTAGGGAAGCCGTTCGGCAGCTCCTGTCATTTTGCCATTGACTTCTCCGTCCGCGGAGGCCCTTAATGTGGATAAGGCAGGAGCGTTTTTGCCTGCCTGCATAAGTAACTGGCCCTTTCCGCGTTTGTCGATCATGATTCCGGATTCCGTTCATTTGCTGACCCGTTCCTCCCAGATGACCCTGTGCAAAGATGAACAGGGCCGTGTGCGCCGCGCCTATTACGGCCCGAGGCTGCATCAGCCGGAGGATGCCCTGGAAAACGCCGCGGATGCTCCTCTCCTGTATTCCTCCCTGGCGGATTCCGTAACAGGGCTTCCCAATGCGTCCGGCGAGTACTGCATTTGCGTGACCCAGGCGGACGGGGCCCTTTCCCTGAGCCTGGAATGCCAGGGTTGGGAAGTGCTGGAACTGGATGACGACCGGGAAGAAGCCGTCTTCTATGGGAAGGACCCTTCCTACCCTGTGCGGGTGGAAATCCACGTGCGCTCTCACAGGGAATCGGACACCTTTTTGCAGTGGGCGGTTGTTCGGAACGAAGGGAAAGAAGGCATCCGCCTGCACCGCGCTGCGTCCGCACAACTGGGTTTGCGCGCAGAACGGTACTTCGTCACCAGCTTCCGCGGCACCTGGGGCGGCGAGTCCCTGATGAGTGAGGAAGAAGTGGCCCGGGGGCATGAACTTGCCCTGGTATCCGGAACCGGCACCCGCACCGCCCAGGAGGGAAGCCCCGGATTCATCATCTCTCTGGACGGTCCGGCGCGGGAGGATTCCGGGGAAGTGATTCTGGGGGCGCTGGCATGGTCCGGCAATTACCGGATATGGTTTCGGCACAGCCCGTATCATTACCTTTTTGCCGGAGCGGGGCTGGATACGGCTCCCGCGCCCTATCTGCTGGACGGCGGCGGTGTGTTCAAGACGCCGCCCCTCATTCTGGCGCACAGTAAAAACGGCAAGGGAGAGGCCTCCCGGCGCATCCACCGCTGGGCGCGCCGTTACGGCCTGCGCGGTGGAGAATCAGAGAGGCCGACCTTGCTGAATTCCTGGGAGGGGGTGTATTTTACCTTTACGGAAAAAGTGCTGCACGGCATGATGAAACGTGCGGCGGACTTGGGGATAGAGCTTTTCGTGCTGGATGACGGCTGGTTCGGCAACCGGTTCCCCCGCAATGACGCCCGCGCGGGATTGGGGGACTGGCAGGTGAACCGCGCTAAATTGCCCCATGGGCTGGAAGGCCTTATCCGCCATGCGGAAGAACTGGGGATACGCTTCGGCATCTGGGTGGAGCCGGAAATGGTGAACCCTCATTCGGAGCTTTATCAGAACCATCCGGAGTGGGTCATCGGTCTCCCGCATCGGGAAAACAGGCAGGAACGCAGCCAGTATTTGCTGGACCTGAGCAATCCTCATGTATGCAGGTACATTCTTGACGCCATGCGGAAGCTGCTTGGAGAACATCCGGGCATTTCCTACGTCAAATGGGATTGCAACCGCAAAATTTCCGACCCCGGCTCTCCCTGGCTGGACGCCTGCCGCCAGGGGAATCTGCCCATTGACTATGTGCGGGGCTATGAACACGTTCTTGATACGCTGGCATCGGAATTCCCGGATGTGACATTCCAGGCCTGTTCTTCCGGCGGAGGCCGCGCCGACTATGGAACCATGCGGAGGCATCATGAATTCTGGACGTCCGACAACACGGACGCTTATGAACGCGTGTTCATGCAGTGGGGCATAGGCCACCTGTTCCCGGCTATTTCCATGGCCGCCCATGTGACAGCCTCCCCCAACCATCAGACGGGCCGCTCCGCTCCGCTCAAATTCCGGTTTGACGTGGCTATGTCCGGACGGCTTGGCTTTGAACTTCAGCCATGCGACATGACGGAGGAGGACATGGCCTTTGCCAAACGTGCTTTGACGGAATACAAGCGCATCCGCCCCGTAGTCCAGTTCGGTGACTTGTACCGGCTTTCCTCCCCGTATGAAAGCCGGGTGGCCTCCCTGATGTATGTATGCGGAAAACGGGCTGTCGTTTTCGCCTGGCTGATGGATAAATGGCTGGCGGATTCCCCTCCGCCCCTGCGCCTGAAAGGCCTGAATCCTGCCGCCAGGTACCTGGTGCGGGAAATCAACATGAATGAAGACGGCTCTCTCACGAACGTTCACGAACAGGTGCTGGGCGGCGATTTCCTGATGGACGCCGGCATCCGCATCCGCTGGAAAAAGGCCTTCCAGTCCGTCTGCTTGGAGGTGGCGGAAACAAACCCTGATGCTCCGGCTTCATCATGAAATCGGCGTTTGGCGTGGGAGCCATAGCCGCCTTACTGATATGATGAGTTAGGAGTTCTCTTAGAGGTGAGGGTATACAGCCAATGCGGCAGAAGACAGGCGCATTCCAATGCCGGTTTGCCGATGTTCTTCTCTTTTTCTACAGGAAAAGGTGATCATTCAATCTTGATGAGGCCCTCCCTGATGAGCCGGGCCGCTTCCCGTTCTATTTCCTTTTGATGTTTTTTCATGTAGGCCTGGTACGCTTCCTCAATATCGAAACGGATGGTCAGGACCCATTCCTCATCTTCGTTTTGTAAATCAAACTCCGAATAGTGACGGCTGTCAAAATAATCCTGCTCTTGCCCCTCTATGACGATTTTGTAATCCGGATAATGTTTTTTTATATATTCCCGCTGTTTTTCCAGGAGCTTGTCCAAATCCTTCTCATTAAACACAGCAGGGTTGGTGATGACAGGGATATCTTTTTCTTCTTCCTGCTGCTGTGCGTCCGGCTGCCGGGGCTGTTCTTCCCGCGCTGCCGCGAGACTTCCTGTTTTCAGCATGAGGAAAAACAGAACAATGCCCGTGGTTGCGATGAATTTCAGAGGATGATTCATATGGAATTCTGTTATGGCTTTTTCCCTGGGAAAACAAAAAAGGTCGTGAACGTTCCAATGCTGGTTCGTGTTTCCTCTTCGTTACAGGAAAAGGCCGATCATTCAATCTTGATGAGGCCCTCCCTGATGAGCCGGGCTGCTTCCCGTTCTATTTCCTTTTGATGTTTTTTCATGTAGGCCTGGTACGCTTCCTCAATATCGAAACGGATGGTCAGGACCCATTCCTCATCTTCATTTTCCAAATTAAAAAATGAATATCGATGACCATCCATGACATCATGTTCCTCGCCCTTCCCTCTGATGCGGTAATCGGGATAATGCTTCTCTACATATTCTCGCTGCTTTTCCAGAAGTTTGTCTAGGTCTTTTTCGTTAAAAACAACAGGATTTGTAATAACAGGGATATTCATCTCCTCGGTTTGAACGTCAGAGGGAGCTTCTTGTTGTTGCTCGCTGGATTGGACGGTTTTTTCTTGTGCTATAGTTAGACTAGCTATTCCTTGGATGCAGAAGAGCACAATGACGAGTATACTTGATATGTATTTCATTGTTTTATTTTCTATTGATTTATTGATGATTTTTACAATCTTCCTTTAATTGTTTTTCTAATTGTCTTTCAATTTGTCGTTTCCCTTCATTAATAACACTAGGAATATCTTTTGACTGGTGGAAGTCCACTCCGTTCCGCATGATATTATTCTTTTGGGAGATTTGCCATGATCCAATTAGTTTCTTTTGATGAGTGAATCGGTAGAGGTAAATGATATGCACATTCCGGAATGCCTTATCAGTTTTCATGGCTTCAGATAGCTTGAGTATTCCGCTAGCATTTCCGATAGCGTCATAGATTACTTTTTCTAATGCTTTTGCTGCAATTCCATCCAATGTCTTTCCCAGTATCTCCAATGTTGCTGTCGAGGCTCCATTGGGGGTTATGTAAGGAAAATATTTTACCTCATAGTCACAGTCTTTCGCTTGGACGGGCAGAGAGGTGAACGAGCAAATGGCTACTGCTATAACGTATGTGAGGAGTCTTACTATTGATTTCTTTCTCATGTCAATTTTTTTTCAGGGTGTTGGAGTTCATTTCGTCGGTCTTTTTCGTCAGAATGAAATTCTTTTTAATAAATTCTTTTCCCTCTCTGTTTAACTTCCCATCCCCCCAGATGCTTAACAGGGTTTGATAGGTTTCCACATAGTATTTTTGCGTCTTATCCCTTTCCGTCAGCGCTTCAATGGCTCTTTGCATCACTTTGACCGAATATTTCTTCATCTTAGGTGTCCATACGGCGTGTTTTCCCTTTTGGGTCCATAGGGACAGATGTTTTCCGGTAAAGCCCGGCTTGTATTCGGCGACGCCTTTGATTTCAGGACAATCCCCCACTAATCTGTTCCAGACCAGGCGGGTAAAAAGTTCTTCCGCATGGGGCGTGCAGTCGGGGTTGAGCGCGCAGGCATAGAGTTCATAGGGATTCACCCTGTTTTCCCTGATATTCAGCGCGCTTTTCGCCGCGTGCCAAATGAGATTGTGCTCATTGGGCATCGCTTGAGCCAGTTCCCTGAGTAAGGCGAGTTTTCTCCGGTCGCTGGCGTTTTTGGCCTTGATATCCAGATAACGCTGCCACGCAGGATAATTGAAGGGATTGAATTGACGCGCTTCCCGCAAGAGCAACTCCACATGTTCCTGTTTTTGTGTGCAGAAGGACAGATAATACGTTAAAGCCGATTCTTCCGCATGAGGATGATGAATGAATGAATCGTAAGCCGTCACCAGTTGAACAGGGCCTTTCCAGGGAATCTGAGCGCTGCCGCTGGCCCAATTCCAGCCGCCGAGATTGTTGCCGATTTGCCAGTGGCCATTGGGGTGTTTCCATACGAAGGCGCAGTGCCCCGGCTGTCCAATCGGGTAAGCGGGAACTCCTTTGGAACGCAGGAATCCAGCCGCGCCTTTGGAGACGGCGCCGCATACTCCTCCGTATTCCGTGTAAAGTTTCAGCGTGATGGGCTTGTGGTCATAAAAAGCGCTTCCGGCATGGACGCTGACGCCTTTGTCATTCTTTTTACGGTAGGGAATGAATCCGGGAAATCTGCTTCCGGCTTTCTCCGGCCTGATTTTTTTCCCTGCGATAAATTGCTGTGCCCATGCCAGATCTTCAAGACCTTCTTTTCCCCGGAATACGATGGCCCATTCCCAGGGTTGCAAGGTTTCTGCCTGTGGATAGCATTTGGCGTGGTGATGAGAATCCCGGTAGAAGTTAAATTTGGCGATGCATTCTTCAGGAGAAAAGATGTTTGCGACAAGGCCGGCTCCCAATGCCATGCTGAGTTCAACGGGATTGAAATTCTGATCGCTGGTATTCCAGATTTGGTAAAAAACGGAAAGAGTACTTTTGCCGGCTGGACCAGATTGGGCGAGCATGTTGAATACTTCCGGGTGGTTGGAAAGCCATTTCCTGAAGACCTGATCCTTGAGTTCCTCCTGAGTGAAAGGTTTCCCTCCTTCGGCAGTATTGAAAAACTGGTGCAGGCAGCACAATGCCGCCACTTGAGGGGATTGAATCAGTTTTCGTATTTTGTCGGAGGTAAGCGGGCCGGAATCAAGCCGGCTGCGCAGGACTTCCCGGATTTTACCGGCAATGAAGGAGGACCGCCCTGAAGAAAGCAGTGTTTGTATGTCTGCTTCAGATGGAGCCAGCGTGCCAAAGCTCTCTATAGACATGAGCATGCTGAAGAGGAAAAGCCAGAAGATGTTTTTCATAAGGTATGAAAGACAGACTTAAATGCATGGCAACACAACTTGAAAAAATTTCAATAAAATATGATTTTTTTGAATATGAAAAATACATTTCATATTTCGCTTTTATATCAAAATGATATTGACGGCAAAAGGATTTTTTCAAATGGAAAATTGGGGTCATTGGCTCTGAGAGACATTGGATTTTCGGAGCCGAATCCGGGATGATTTTTGTGTCTATCCCTCCCGCAAGATGATGAAAACGGGGTTCCATTCGGAAAAAGAATGGAACCCCGTGCTGAAGCGGTAAAACAGAGATAATAGTTTTCAGGTCAGATGATCTCTGCCATTGTCAAATTCCCACCACGCCGCCGATGGTCTGGATGATGACCTTGGCGACGATGGTCATCAGGATAAGGGCTACGGGATAGGCGGTGGCGTAGCTGACCACGGGGGCCTGGGAGTCCGTCTTGCTGGCGATGGCTCCCAGGGCCGGGGTGGAGGTCATGCCGCCGCAGATGCCGCCCAGGCATTCCAGAATGTTCATCTTGAAGACTTTCATGCCCACGAAGTAACCGGCGAACATGCCGGAGCAGGTGACGATGACGCCCATGATGAAGACGGCCGCGCCGTGGGTGGCTACCGTATCCACCAGGTCCGCTCCACCCTTGATGCCGGCGTCAGCCAGGAAGAAAACCAGCCCCAGATCCTGCAAAAGAAGGCGGGTGGGGCGTGGGATATAGCCGACGATGGGGCCCAGCCGTCCGAAGTGGCCGAGCAGCAGGGCGACGATGAGGGGGCCTCCCGCAATACCCAGGGAGATTCCCGCGCCGTTGCCGAGGCTGAAGTTGACCAGGCCAAGAATGATGCCCAGGGAGAGGCCGAAGCCCAGGGAAAGCAGGTCCGTCTGGTTCATGTCCTGGCTGCGGTGGCCGATTTTGTCCCCGTATTTGGTAAGGTTTTCCGGGGTCCCCACCACGGTCAGCACGTCGTTGCGTTCCAGCGTGGTTTCCCCCGTGGGGACGAAGGTGAAGCCCAGGCGGGAAATGCGGGAGATAATGACGCCGTCCGTACGCAGGGTTTTCAGGTCGCGGAGCTTGTGCCCGGCATAGTTCTTGTTTGTCAGAATCAGTTTGCGGCGCTCCTTCTGGGAGTCCATGGGGTAGGGATTGTCGCATACTTCCCCCAGAAAGGCGATGTCGTGGGGCATGGTGTCGCTGTTGCCTACGATGAGGACTTCCGTTCCTTCCCGAACAGTGTTTCCGGCGTTATTTATCAGGGTGGACAGTTTACACCGGTTGCGACCGGAACCTTCCAGAGCGTGCTTTCCCGCGGAGCAAGAAGTGACTGTTATGCAGCTGCACAGGCAGCACTTTCCGGCGAGAGCCCGGTTGGCGGATGCCTGTATTTTAACAGCGGCTACGGCAGCGGAATCCAGATCGGATATCAGCATTTTTATTAAAAACAGGCGTGGAACCTTCGCAAGGGGATAGGCGGAGAGAGCATGCATTTCCATAGATTGTGATCGGTTCAAAGTCATGAAAAATGAGATGGAATCGACGGTATAGAAAAAAGAGTAAGTGAACAAGGGGAGACGTTCACTTACTCTTTTTTTACTCTGAAACAAATACTACCGGATAGTCAAAAAGTGCAGACTATCCTTATGGAGTTTTACAGGAAATGTTGTTGGATTTCCAGTTACGGGACATCGTTATTTTCAAAAATTTTCAACAGCTTGGTTTTCTGGTTATCGGCGCGGAAGTCTGCTAATGTCTGACGCAGTGTTGTATGGCGGACGCGGTAGGTAATGTAGAGAAAACAGAAAAAAGGGATTCACAAAAAGACCGGCAAGAGTATT
>OGXR01001715.1_pt1 | contig 15512 bp, 19 predicted proteins | sample 1576331 | NCBI WGS metagenome assembly OGXR01 (sample SAMEA3541473, study PRJEB24748) | human gut metagenome | biome: human gut; feature: human-associated habitat; material: faeces | place: China | collected 2012 | reverse complement strand
TACCATGAGAAAAACTTGATATATCATCATTCAATTTATCTTCTATCTCAAACATCTTAGCATACCTAGTAGTATTTTCTCTTCTAATATCCTCTGATACTTCATACATATCACAAATAAAATTAATAAAATCAATTGCCTTCATATTTTCATATAAATCAGGATTATCAGCAACATAAGCCATTATTCTCTTGCATTCTAAAGGCTCTTCTTTAATACTTTTATTATCTACCAAGATATCACCTTCTTCAAAATCAAGAATACCCATAATACACTTTATCATAGTAGTTTTACCTGCTCCATTATGACCAATAAAAGCAAATATCTCACCACTTTCTATTTTAAAACTAACATTATTTAATACTTTCTTTTTACCATTATAAGTCTTACTTACATTTTTAATTTCTATCATAAATCCTCCTATTTAAGTATATTAGTAGTATCATTTAATAATTCTTGAACATTATTAAATACTTTAGATAAGTGATAACCATCTACAAAGACATGACTAACTGTTATATTTAAAGATATTTCATATTTACCATTATTTTCTATATATTTACCCCAACATACTCTAGGTACAGTCTGTGAACTTTTGTCTTCAGGAATAGGATGCGTCATACTAATAAAATCAGTCCATGGCAAACAAGTTATATAGTATTCATTATAACTAGCAGTAGAATTATAACTTTCATTATTTAATTTATCCTGATATTTAGCCTTATCTATTCTCTCTTTAGCCATCTCATAGAATTCTTTATAATTATCTTTATTTATAAGTCTAACATTTTCAAATATCTCATTTTTTGTCATTACTGTAATAGCGGGATTTATCTCATCATATAAAACAGGTTTATTATTTTCAAATCTCATTCTTAAATTATCGACACTATTAAGTGCTTTAACAACAATATATAACATATTTATAAAGAATGATTCATTATGTTTCTTAGTATGTTCTACTAATGAAGTAACATCTAACTTTACAGTAAGACCATATGTCGGATTATTAAAAGAATTAAACCAATCATAAGTCTTTCTTCTCGGTAAATTATCTAAATCAATTTCATGCATCACTATCTTTCTCCTTATCTTTTATCATTATAGCAGATTCCTATCTATAAAACCTTAATATTTTCTTAAATATTATCTATCTTTATTTAATATAACAGTAGTATCCCCTATTCCACCATTTAATTTTATAGTGTTAGAGCCCATTCCTAGTACTTCGTTATCACTTACTTCTTTATTATCAATTAACACTTTACCAATACCTTTATTTACTTTAAAAGTATAATTATTACCAATTAAATTTAAAGATAAAGATCCTATTCCTATATCAATAGTACTATTACCAGTAATCTTTGATGTAATATTAGTCTTACCTACTCCTATATCTAAATCTAAATCATTAATATTACCATTTACAATAGTAAAAGAACCCGCTCCCGTATTAATATTAGTATTATCAGAATAAATATCTTTAATTAAAGTAGAACCCGCTCCTAAATCAAGAGCTAATTCTCTAGTATTCATATTTTCAATATTTAAAGTACCTGCTCCCATATCAATATCAATCTTATTTAATACAATATTACTAGGAATATAAATAGTTAATTCATCTTTCTTATTATTAGAACTATACCATATCTTTTTATTTTCTTTTACTATTAAAGTACTATCTTGAATAGTATATTTAACATTCTTACTATTTGTTTCTACAGAGAATTTATCTCCTACTTTAATATTCAAATTATTATATATTAAATCTATATCAATATCATCTATATTAGTATTATCATTATTCCATAACACTCTTACATCTCCATTACCAGAAGAATCACTAAATACACTAATTAAACTATATATACCATTTGTTATACCTGATATAATAGTAAAAGTTAAGAATATAGCAAAAGCCATAGATAAATATTTAATTATTTTCTTACCAGTAGTCACTTAATATCAACTCCACCAAACATACACATAGCATTTATATAAATATTCTTTTTAGAATTAGTATTTTCTTTTTTATTAGTAACTCCTCCAAAGATAGAAGTAGATTTTACAATAACATTTACATCTTCTGGTACTAAAATATTAATACCTCCAAATATACTTGAAGCATTAATTACTATATCTTTTTCAATAATAGCTTCTCTTAAATCTAATTTAATACCACCAAAACATGCTGTTACATCACTACCATTAAACTTTTTATTACTTAAATTTACATCTTGTCCTGAGAAGGCTGCAAAATAATTATCATCACTATTTTTTTCTTTATTTAATTTATTTATTTTATCATTTACCTTACTATTAAAACTATTCTTAAATATTAATGATAATCCTATAATTACTATAATAGAAGGTACTATTAATTTCCATATCTTGTCCAAATCTAAGATATTATTCATACCTAGTAATAAAATAACTCCTACTAAAAGACCAATTATATTACCAGTTTTATCCTCATTAGAAAATAAACCTATAAAACAAGGTATTATAATAAATAAAGACCACCATCCATCAAAGAAAATATCAATATTAGTAATACCTAAACTATTAGTACCAACAAGTACTCCAAGTAAAACCAAAACCACACCCCATAAAATACTTTTCACATTATTCATTATTATCTCTCCAATCTTTATTATTTAATATCCATTTATTATTTGGATTTTCTTCTAGAAGTATTAATACTTAAAATTCACTAAATAAAAGTTCTACTACTTCTTTTTCTAATATTTTATCTTTAATTCTCCTTTCTTATAATTGCATTTTATCACATGATACATTATTTGTATATATTATTTAGATAATATTTTTATTTTTTCTTTTCACTCTAAGCCTAAGGTCTTAGAGTGTCATTTCTAGCTTGTAATCTAGAAATGATAGTATTTGTTAAAATATGTAAAAAGATATAGACTTTTATAGATATTTATAGTATAATTAACTCACGAAGGGAATACTATATATTGTAGTATTTTCTTACCGAGCCCCCCATACATTTGAGATGGCAAGGGCTCGACCTCGAGTTGATGCCGAGCATCAGCATTCCCACCTTTTGGTGGGTTTTTTATATTCTTTTATTATTTAAAAACTTCATTATACATTTTAATTCTTCATTACTTAAAAAATACCCTATAGGACCTTAGGCCTATAGGGCAATAGAAAATAAATTATTTATTATTTAATAAATGTTTAATAGCTCTAGTTACAATTAATTTACCATATTTATAACTAATAGAACCCTGTTGATAAGCAATATAAGGACTTCTAAGAGGACCATCACAAGATAGTTCTATAGAACTACCCTCAGTAAATGAACCAGAAGCCATAATAATTTTATCATCATAACCAGGCATTTCTGATGGCATAATCATAGCACTAGAATCTACTTTAGAATTAAACTGAATACCTCTAACATATTCTATTAAATCATTTTCATTATTAAAAATAATATTTTGAACAATATCTACTCTTTCACTATTATATTTAGGACTAACTTCATATCCTAATTTTTCCATAACATAAGAAGTATATATAGCGGTCTTTATAGCATTTGCTACTACCATCGGAGCAAAGTATAAACCTTCTAATATATATCTATTCTGATTAAGAGATGGTCCAACTTCCAAAGCCTGTCCAGGAACATTTAATCTTTCAGCGCATAAATTAATTAAATCTTCTCTTCCAACAATATAACCACCATTTGAAGTAATAGCTCCTCCTAAGTTTTTAATAAGAGAACCTACACAAACATCTGCTCCTACCTCAGTTGGCTCTTTAGTAGTAACCATTTCACAATAACAATTATCTATCATAACAATTACTTCTTTATCAATACTTTTAATTAATTTAATTACCTTTTCTATCTTATCAATATTAATACTATCTCTAGTACTATAACCTTTACTTCTTTGTATTTCAATTACTTTAACTTTATTATTCTTAAGAAAATCTTCTATTTTAACATAATCAAAGTCATTATCTATTAAATCTATTTGTTCATATTTAACATTAAAAGCCTTTAATGAAGAAGGATTATCATTAAAACCAATTACACTATCTAAAGTATCATACGGTTTACCACTAATTGATAATAAAGTATCTCCAGGTCTTAAAAGACCAAAGAAACAAGTAGTAAGAGCATGAGTTCCTGATATAAACTGACATCTAACCAAAGCAGCTTCAGCTTTAAAGATATCTGCAAAAACTCTTTCTATTTTATCTCTACCTGTATCATTATACCCATAACCAGTAGTACTATTAAAATCACTCTCACTAATACTATTTCTAATAAAAGCATCAAGTACTTTACTACTATTGTATTCCTCTATTTCATCTATTTTAGTAAATATTCCTTCTAAATCTTTATTACTATTCTTTATAATATCCTCTAACATTTCTTACCTCCATCTATTCTTATAATACTATTATTTATATAACTAGCATTATCACTTACTAAAAAGAAAACTAACTCTGCCACTTCATTTGGATTACCAAATCTACCTAATAGAATTTTATTTTCTTCTTTATTAATAAATTCTTTATCTAAATTTTTATTCATATTAGTATTAATCCATCCAGGACATATAGTATTTACTCTAACATATGGAGCTAAATAATTAGCCAAATTATTAGATAAAGATATTAATCCAGCTTTAGAAGCATCATAATCAACACTTTCTATATATGGAGTATCTATCCCATTAGTAGAACTAATATTTATTATTACACCATATCTATTTTCTTTCATTTTAGGTCCAATCTTTTGACATAATAAAAAAGGAGCCACTAAATTTATATCTAAAGTATTCATAAAATTATCTTTAGTTTTATCCTCAAATAAAGTATCACATGTAGTAGCAGCATTATTTATTAAAATATCTATTTTATCATATCTATCATAAATAATCCTTAACATATTATCTATTTCTTCTTCTTTAGCAAGATTACATTTAACTACCAATACATCAGTATTATATAATTTATCTAATTTATCTTTTAATTTCATTACTTCATCATAGTTATTATTGTAATGTAATATCACTTCATAAGAATCTCCTAGTAAAGATGCTATTTCACTACCTATATCACTTGAAGCACCTGTTATTAATACTATTTTTTTCATATTTCTTCCCTCTTCCATGGTATTATATCATATTTTATATTTTTTTTAAATAAAATACTTGTCAAAATCAAAAATATATGATATCATTGTTATTGTCTTATGGCGGAATTGGTGAAGTGGTTAACACGGTGGATTGTGGTTCCATTATACGTGGGTTCGATTCCCACATTCCGTCCCAGATAGATTTTAACTAACCATTATGGTTAGTTTTTTTTATTATTAAATTTAAAAAGACTTGAGTATTTTACCCAAGTCTTTCTTTTACTAGTTTATTAACTAAAGACATATCAGCCTTACCCTTAACAAGTGGTGAAATATTCTTCATAATAAGTCCCATATCTTTTTGTGATGTAGGTTTTACTTCTTCAAATACTTTATCAATTATTTCAGTAAGTTCTTCTTCAGATAATTGTTTAGGCATATAAGTATTTAAGACTTCTATTTCCCTCTTATTTTGTTCTACTAAGTCACTTCTACCAGCAGCTTCAAACTCTTTAATAGAATCATTTCTCATCTTAATTTGTTTAGATATTACCGTAATAACATCATCATCAGTTAATTCTTCTCTTGGATTAGGTTTAGCAAGTTGCATAGCACCCTTTACCATTCTAATTACACTAAGACGAAAACTATCTTTACTTTTCATTGCCTCTTTTAAATCATTATTAATTCTTTCTGATAGTGTCATATCTATCACTCCTTAGTAATTTCTTCTATTTTTCTTTCTAGAATTAATTATATTTTGTTTCTTTTCTTCTCTTAATTTAACTCCACGTGGTGTGTAGCCTTCTGCTCTTTTTTTAGCTCTAGAGAGATCACCATTACGTGCAACTTGTGTTTTGAACTTTCTTAAAGCAAATTCAACATTGTTGTCTTTTACATTAACGGTTACCTTAGTACCTGCTGACATTTTATCCCTCCTTCCGCTTTTTCATTAAAGATTATACCATTATTTAATACAATTTACAAGTATAACAAATATATTTTTTAATAAAATATGACATTTTTTTACTATTTAAAACGGAAAAAGGACTTTTATTATTAATTAAACCTAAATATCACACATTTTATTTTCTGTTTTACGCCGAATATAATTACCAAGAGATTCCCCTATTTGATAAATTACTTCAAGTGTTTTATATATAGCAGTTAACATACTAGAAGTTAATCCAGTTCCCCCTTCAATACTTTTCATTTCATTTATATTTAATTCTTTCATACTCTTCCTTCTTTCTAATTACATTTTTTAGGATTAGCTATACCATTTAATATTCCTGATACAAAAGCTATAACCATAGTTACTATACCAGTAATTAATATAGGATCTGCTCCCCCTTCAATATTCTTCATAGTAGTTACATCTAATTCTTTCATTACTCCTCACTTTCTAATTAGATAATCAATTATTTTTTTATTTTCTTTTACTAGTTTTAAATCTAATGTTAAATTATTATATTTATATTTATTTGGCATATCTAAATTTACTGTTACTATTTGATAAGTAGTAATATTATCAGTAAAATATTCACTATCTATTTCTCTTATTTGATAATAATACTTTTTATTATCAATTATAATGATATTATTATTAGTAATAAATTTAATATTATCTAAAGGAATATATAATTTTATATAGTAAGAACTATCATCTTTAGTTACAAGTCCACGTAATTTATAATATGTTTTATAATCTAAAAGCATAAATGCTATAATTAAGGAAAGTAGCATTATAATTATTATCATTACATAAACATATACAATATACTTTATTTTTCTTGTTAATATTATTTCACTATCAATATATCTATTCATTATATACCTCCTCTATCATATTAACAAAACCATTATCTATTTTAATTACTCTATTATATAAATCACTATTTTCTATCCGATGAGAAATAATAATAAATGTTCTATCATGAAAATATCTAAATATATCAAGTAATATTTCTCTTTCTAATTTAATATCTATTTGATTAAAACCTTCATCAATCATAATTATCTTACTATTTTTTAATAAACTTCTTGCTAGTATTATTCTTTGCCTTTGTCCTCCTGAAATATTGATACCATTTTCTTCAAGAATATAATCATATCCCAAAATATTATCTTTAACAATATCATCTATATGTAATATCTTACATATATTTAAATAATCTACTTCACTAACATCTCTATCAAGAAGAATATTATTTCTAATAGTATCATTAAATAATAATTCATTTTGTGATACATAAGTAATACTACTTCTGATATCAGACATACTATAATCATTAATATCATAATTATTTATAAATATTTTATTTCTGTCCGCTTGTAAATATTTATATAATAATTTTAATATAGTTGATTTACCACTACCAGAAGAACCTAGTAGTAGTACTCTATCTTTATCCTTAATAAATAAATTAATATTTTTAAGTACATAGTATTTATTATTAAAAGTATAACTTAAATTAACTATTTTAATATTACCATTAACTTCCAATCTATTATCTTCATATATTTTTTCATCTTCAATATCAAAAAAATCATTAGCCCTTCTAATACTATTTTTAACATAATAATATTCATAAATTAAATCAATAATATTACGAAAAGGATAAATTAAATAACTAGATAAAAAACTTATAGTCATATAATCTCCTACTGTTACTTTACTATTCATAATCAAACTAAAAGTATAATAACTAACTAGCAAGATAATACTATCAGTAATAAACTCTTTTAATAAAAGAATAGTATTATTTATTTTATCAGTATAATAATTTATATTTAATAATTTAGAATAATTCTTACTAAACTTATAAATAATATTATCTTCTATATTAAGACCTTTAATAGTTTCAAAACCATTTACCGACTCAATAATAGTATTATTTACTTCTACTACTCTCTCTTGCTTTGTTATAATAGTATTTTTTATTATAGTATTATAAATAATAATTATCAAAAGATATAGAAATGCTCCAACTAAATAAAGAATCAATATATCTTTATTTATATTAAATATAATTATAAATGATATAATAAATAGTAATATATCTAGTAATATAGTTACTATTATTTTTGAAATAAAAGATTTTATATAAGATAAATCATTTATTCTTGATAATACTTCAGAAGCCTTTTTATTCTTATAATAATTGAAAGGAAGTAAAATTACTTTACAAAAAGATTCAATTAAGATGGTTACATCAAGCTTTTGATTTAAATAAATTAAAAGATGATTTCTAATAAAAATAGTTATATTCTTGATAATATACAAAATGAAGAATACTATTGTTATTAATTTTAAATTATGTAATTCTGTATCTATTACTTTATCAAATACTATTTGAGAATATAAACCTACTATGCATGATAGTAAAGTAAAGATAACAGATAGTATAAAGACTATAATAATATTACTTTTATTATCATTTAATACTTTAAAAATTATTTTTTTAATAATTTTATTACTCTTATAAACAGGTAACTCTGATACTTTTTCTAATAATAGTATATAGCCTGTCCACATATTACTAAAATCAAAAATATCTATTACTTCTTTACCAGTACTAGGATTCATTATAAGTATTTTATTATTATTAATCTTATAGACTACTACAAAATGCATATAACCATTTTTATTTACTTGACTAATAAAAGGTAAATTTACTTCTTTTATTTTATCTATCTCATCTACCTTAAATCCTTTAGCTGCGAACCCCAAGTGAGAAGCTGCTAAACTTATGTTGTAAAAACTAGTTCCATCTTTAGTTGTCTTTACTAATTCAATTAGTCGCCCCTTTGCTATATCACCCCCATAATAACGAATAATCGATAGAAGACATGCCGCTCCACAATCCTTAAAACCATCTTGCTTAATGATGAGTTTCTTCTTCATTCTACCTCCCTTCATATATTAAATACACTTTTATTTTTAATTTTTACCTCTTTTTAAAAATTTTTTTTATTTTTCAATACTTATATACAAACTTTCTTTATCTTTCCATTCTTCTTTATCTTTCTCCCAAGCTGCTAATAACTCTTTATCTTTGTTAGTGGTCCTAATACTTTCTAAGAAACTTTCTTTTTCTTCAGGAGTTAATAAATCATCTCCCAATAATTCTGATATTTCATTAATAGTCTTAGCTTTAAAAATACTTCCCCCATCTTAATACATTAGTTTTTGGTACACTATCATCATACATAAGTCCATAACGCTTATCAAAATCAAGTCTTACTACTTTAATTGTCTTTACTTTATTTTCTCCATCTATTATGTATTTACAACTACATTCACTTAATACTTTTTTATCTATTTCTTCTCTCATTTTTCCTTCTTTCTTCACATTTAACTCCTAGTTATTCTCTAAATAAGTTACTTCTAAGTCATATTATTTTCCTCCCTTCATATATTAAATACACCTTTATTTTTAATTTTTACCTCAATCTGTAATATTTTTTAAAAAAAATTATTATTTTTATGACCTTAGGCATAAAAATACCTCTAAAGACCTAGGCTTTAGAGGCAATAAAAAAACAAATACTCAATATAAGTACTTGTTTAAATTATTATCTATCTATGAAAATCCATCTTAGTTATAATATCATTTTCTATAACAATCTTACCAATATCATATTTAAAATTATTATTACTACATTTAGATAAATCTTTAAGTTCACATTTACTATCATCATTTAAATATTCATAAGAAATATTAACCAAATATTTATTATCACTACTAGAAGTAATTTCAATATTATAGTTACCAGTATAATTACTCTTCCAACCCTTACCAGAATAATTTCTACAGTAAAGATTACCATCTATTTCATAATAATCATCATATTGTTTAGGATTATTAATATCAGATAACTTAAGATCAGGTTTAAATAAACTAGAACTAGCAAATGTAGCTAAATAACTCTTAATTTCATCAATATTTTTATATTCAGACTTAACATATTCCCCAGTAAAAGTAGAACCATCATCATTCTTAAAAATAATATCTTTAACATCAGTAGTATTACCACAATAAGGCATTACCATAGTCTTTTCATAATATTCATTAGCCTTATCAATAATCTCTTTTACTTTACTTATAGTACTCTCTTTAACATTACTTTTTTTAATATAAGTACCACAAGCATACCCAGTATAATTATTATCTCTCTTCTTATAACTAATTTTATACCACTTATCACATGCATCATTACCCTCTAGTTCTTCCTCTATCTTAACCTCTTGATAGCAGGATAATCCATCAATAATATCTCCTGTTACACTATTTCTAACATTTAAAAGAGCCGTATTACCATCACAAGCTACATAAGAAATAACATTATCTTCCTTATTATCCTTATTATCTTCTACTACATCATTATTCTTATCATTCCTATTATCATTATTATCACTATCTTTATTAATTATCACTAAATAAATAATAGCTCCTACTAAAAGTAAAGCAATAAAACCTCCTACTACATACATAATAATCTTTTTCTTATCATTATTATTACTATTCAGTCTATCCATATTAACATCCTCCTCATCATTAACACCTTCTATTTGTTTCTCAATATCATTCATCATATCCTCCTACTAAATATAATATATCACATTTTTAATAAAAAGAATAGTTTTTAATATAAATTTCCATACAAAATAAGACACATAACGTGTCTTTAAAATATTATACTCTTTGATTTATAAATTCCATTCTTAACTTATCCGCTAAAGTAACAATAAATTCCGAATTAGTAGGTTTAGCTTTATCAACATCAACACTATGTCCAAAAATATCATCCATAAGATCCCAATCACCACGATTCCAAGAAACCTCAATAGCATGTCTTATAGCCCTCTCTACTCTAGATACAGTAGTATCAAACCTATCAGCAAGTTCCGGATATAACTCCTTAGTAATAGCTCCTACTATTTCAGGATTATCATATACCATAGTAATTGCCGTCCTTATATACTGATACCCCTTAATATGTGATGGCATACCAAGTTCATGCAATATTCTACTTATAGATTGCTGTAAATTATTATTAAATAAATTAAGACTTTTCTTTTCCAAAGTATTAAAAGTATCCAGTATTCTATCTTCTAAATCAAATAAATCAAAAGGTTTTAATATATAATAAGTAACACCATATTCACTAACTTTCCTTATTGTATCAGGAGCATTATATGAAGTAGCCACTATCACATTAGGATGAATATCTTCCTTATTAAGTTCCTTTAAAACACTTAATCCATCTTTCTTAGGCATAATTAAATCAAGTATAACTAAATCATATTTTATATCCTCATTCTTTATTAGTTCTAATCCTTCAATACCATCATATGCTTTACCTACAATTTCAATTTTCTGATTATCTTCAAAATAATCCTCTACCATACTAATTAGATTAACATTGTCATCAATCATTATAACTTTAATTTTTTCCATTTCATCTTACCCTTCTTTCTTACAAATAAATTGTACTACATAAATAAAGCAAAATATGTCGAATTATACCATCATTAAACAAAAATAAAGAAATACTATTTGTACTTCTCTATTAATTAAACACTTTGAATTATCCTTTCTACTTCTTTTATATTAGAAGAAATATCTCCTACTAAAACACCATTAATACCTTCTATATTTATTATATCATTAATATTACTACTATCAACAGAACCACCATATAATAAATTAGGCTTTTTCTTATACTTATCTTCCAAATATTCATTAACAAAACTAATAACTTCTTCAATTCTTTTTCTGTTAGGAAGTGCACCAGTACCAATAGCAAATATAGGTTCATATGCAAATATAATAAACTCAATATTTTCAACATCCTTTAAATATTTATCTAATATTTTAGGTATAGCCTCATGATAATCATCATCTATATTTTCACCAAAACATAATATCGGAAAAATATTAGCATCAAGAGCCGCTATTAACTTATTATTTATAATAACAGCATTCTCATTAAAATCTCTCACCCTTTCGTAGTGACCAATAATACTATACTCAACCCCTAAAGATTTTAACTGATCAGTAGATATCTCCCCCGTATGCTTATAATCAGTATTATAATTCAAATTTTGACTACCAATTAACCAATCAGAATTATTAACAAATGCCTCCAAATAAATATCAGATGGACAAATAATTATATCATTATCTGTCTCTAAATTATTAGTCCTCTCAATATAATTATATAAATCATCATATAAAAGACTCATCTTGTGATTAAATATTATTATCTTTCTCATACTACTCCTCTTCTACTATATAATTTTATCAAGACAATTTCAATTATATAGTCATTTCTAATACTTTGTTTTCTATCTTTCTATAATATTATTTTTTATCCGTCTAAAGATTAAAAGTTACTATTAGTTAACTTTCTTATCTTCTATAACATCAATTCCTACTAAACTTCTACTTTCCAAATATTTCATCGTAGCACCACCACCAGTAGATACATGATAAAAAGAATCAGAAAAACCAAGTTTATTAACAGCGGCAGCACTATCTCCACCACCAATTATAGTTTTAACTTTATTTTTATCTAAACATTTAAAAAGCATTCTTGTTCCTTTAGCATACTTATTATCTTCAAACAAACCCATCGGTCCATTAAATATAACCCTTTTAGCAGTTTCTAATACTTTATTAAATATCTTAATAGAATTACTACCAATATCATAACCAATATCATTATCATTAAATTCATTGATTTTCTTTTCCCCATCAGCGGTCATAAAATCTACAGGTAATACTATTTTATCATCATACCTATCTAACATATCCTTAGCAAAACCCAAATGCTCTAAACTAACAATAGATTTACCAACATCATAACCTTCAGCTTTAAGAAAAGTAAAAGACATAGCCCCACCAATTAAAAGTTTATCACACTTTTGTAATAACGATTCAATTAAAACAATCTTATCATCAACCTTTTTACCTCCTAGTACCGCTATAAAAGGATGAGTTTTAGCATCTAATACGCTATCAATCTTCTGAAGTTCTTTTTCTACTAAAAATCCTACTCCACTAGGTAAATATTTTGGAATACCCGTTATTGAAGTATGATTACGATGACAAGTACCATAAGCATCATTAATAAATATATCACCAAGACTAGCCCAATACTTAGCTAAATCATCATTACATTCCGATTCTCTCTTATTAGGGACATCTTCAAATCTAGTATTCTCTATAAGTAAAACACTTTTCTCTTTCATATTATTAACCATATCAGTAAGCCTATTACTACAAGTATCAGGAGAAAATAAAACCTCAGTATTCAAATATTCTCTTAATCTTTCCGCTACCGGATAAAGACTATTTTTCTTTTTATCCTCTTCTGTTTTAATTTTTCCCAAATGAGATAGTAAAATAATCTTAGCATTAAATCTTAAAGCATATTTAATTGTCCTAAGACTAGCAATAATTCTCGTATCATCAGTAATAGCACCATTTTCAATAGGAACATTCAAATCACATCTAATAATTATTTTTTTTCCTTCTAAATCAAAATCCTTTATTGTCCTTTTCATCTTTTTCTCCTCTAACATAATTTTATCACAATTAAAATTATTAGTCTATATTTAATCTTTATTTAATAAAATTAAATGAGGGATATTATGAAAAATATTATTGAATTTTATTACAATTTATCACCAGAAAACATTAAACAAAAAAATAATAATTACTATTTCAATACAAATAATAATAACTATATCTTTAAAGAATATAATATTAACATAGCATTAATTGAAGACATAGCAAAATTAAATATATACCTAAATAATTATTTAAACATTAATAAAATAATATTCAATAAATATAATAATCCCCTAACTAAAATAAATAGTAGCTATTATATTTTAATATTACAATCAAATAAAATTAATATAGATTTAGCAACTATTTCTAAGTTTTCTTCAATATCTTTACCTAAAATAAACACATTAGAAAGAAATAACTGGCAAATACTTTGGAGTAATATGATAGATTATTATGAAACTCAAATAGGAGAAAATAGTAAAAAATATCCCCTCATCCGTGAATCATTTGATTATTTTATCGGATTAGCAGAAAATGCCATATCATACCTTACATATACAAAAAAAGAAACACCTAAAACAATATATGATAATAAAGTATTATCCCATAATAACCTATATCATTCACTAGAAGACCCATTGAATATCATTATTGATCACAAATCTCGTGACTTAGCAGAATATATAAAAATATCCTTTTTTAACAATAATAAAAATATATTTCAAGAATTAGATAATTATTTTTATTATCAAAAATATTCCGATTATGGAATAAGAGTATTATTCTCCCGTATTCTCTATCCTAGTTTTTACTTTAAAATATATAACGATATAATTCAAGGAATAATAAAGGAAAAAGAACTAAATAGTATAATAAACACTATTGACAAATATGAAATATACATATACAAAATCTATATATATTTAAAAAAATATTCAAATCTACCTCCTGTAGAATGGTTAAAAAAAACGAAAAACTAATTTTCGTTTATAACCTTAATTACTTCTGGAATTTCATTTACCAAAGCAGTTTCAATACCATCTTCAAGAGTAGAAGCAGCCATTGGGCATCCTGCACATGCACCAATTAAAGTAACATAAACAATACCATTTTCATATCTATTAAACTTAACAGAACCACCATCATTTTCTAAATAAGGTCTAATTTTATCTAGTACTTCATTAATTTTTATTTCAATTTCTTTATTTTCCATTTTCTCACCCATTAATTATTATATATTTTTTTTAAAAAAAGTACAAGAAATATTCTAAAATTTCAAAAAAAATGTTATAATAACAAATGTGAGGAAGATAGTATGGAAAAAGTAAAAAAAAATGATGTTATCAAAGTAAAAGTAACAGGAGTTCAAAAATATGGAGCTTTTGTCAACAGTGAAGACAATAATTATGACGGATTGATTCATATATCAGAAATATCTTATGGCTATGTAAAAAATGTTAATGACTATCTAAAAATTGGAGATTCCATCTATGCCGAAGTAGTAGAAGTTAGTGATAAAGACAACCAATTAAAACTAAGCATTAAAGATATAGATTATAAAAAAGATGGTACAAAACTTAAAAGAATGGCTGAAACAAAAAATGGATTTACTCCTCTAAAAGATAATCTAGAAATATGGATTAATAAAAAAATAAAAGAAATAACTGACAAAATGTAAAAAAAATTATTTTTTTTTATAAACCTCTTGACAAACAGTACCAAGAGATGGTATAGTATTAAATGTCATGAGACAATGGGCGATTAGCTCAGTTGGTTAGAGCACTTGCCTTACAAGCAAGGGGTCATAG